>JAABUL010001835.1_pt1 | contig 37933 bp, 50 predicted proteins | sample 5559151 | NCBI WGS metagenome assembly JAABUL01 (sample SAMN10711876, study PRJNA513368) | rock metagenome | isolation source: Antarctica rocks | place: Antarctica: Victoria Land, Pudding Butte sud | reverse complement strand
GCTCTATACGCACGATCGTCTCCTCGGTGGGGTCACCATTGAGGACGTGATGACCTCCTTGTTTGCCAAGCACCAGGGCATCGTGCCAACGTGATCAACCAATGCCTTTCAAATCACAACAGTCGAGAAGAATACCGCAACCGCCTTCAAGCCGAGAGTACGCCGCCTCGGCGAGGGCCGCTACCTCGTAGAGAGCGCGAGTAAGCGGGGCACAGGCCATCCCGTCACGCTCGACCACTGCAACTGCAAGGGCTTTTCGTACAGGGGGACATGTCGTCATGTCGCCCTCGTCCGCGCGATGGAGCCGGCCATGCAACAGTGGTACGGACAGGTCGTGCCACCAGCGTGCCCAGCGGTTGAGGAAGAGCACGCTAGCGGCGTTTTTATGGTAACAAACACGACGCTGGATGCCCAGGCCGACGCGGCCGAGTCGCGGCTCGCCCACGCACGCCAGGCGCTCCACGACGCCGACCTCCGCGACGATAGCTACGCGGCCCTCTGGCGCCAGGTCGATGGGCTGGAGCGGGAAGTAGCGGCGCTGCACTACGCGGCGATACGAGCTGCGTAAGATGAACACCTCAACAGCCACTACCTCGACAGCGGCCAGCGTCCTGCTGGCCGCCCCGCGCGCCGAGGAGCAGCCTGCCTATCGTTATGCAGGCGACGGCCGGTTTCTGCCAGCCAATCAGTCCGCAATCGATGAGTGCGCGGCGTGGAACCGTTGGGCGGACACGATCAACGCGCGGACAGCCGCCACGAGGAGCGCCCGTCATGACCACTGAGACTGCCCCACAGGCCGCCCCACCGCCGCCCGTCGCGTCCCCCTGGATGCTGTACCGCTACGACGGCCTCGCCTATTTCGCCCACGGTGGTCGCCTGATTGCCACGGCTACGGCCACGACACGGGCCCAGGAGGCGCGTGTCGCGGCCATGTTTGCACGCCTGAGTGACCAGGCAGGCCGCGCATGAGCCCCGCTCCCGCCTGGATTCGTGGGCCGCCCGCTCTCCGCGCCCGGCCCCCGCCGCGACCTGCGCGGCCAGTCGCTGTAGTAGGATTAGGATGGAAAAACCGGGGCCACTCATAGCCCCACGAGATAGAAAGAGGATAGACAACATCATGCCCACCATTTATCATCGTCGGAGCAACACCCTGATCGCCCTAGACGACGCCGACCAGGTGGCCGACATCGCGTTCGTCTTGGACATCAAGCACCTGGCCCAGCAGCCCCACGCCATTGCCAGCGTCGAGGAGGCGGGCGCGTCACTGGGGTATGCGCCCGAGGACGTGACGCTGGTGAGTGGCCTGGTGCGCAGTGCCCAGGCGACCCTCGCCGCGCACGCGGGCCCCGCCGTCGAGAGCTAGGCGCGTCTGTAGCAACCCCTGCCACGACCTAGTAGGGATGCCCCCCTGCCCCGCCATGAAGGCCACCAGCAACCGCTGGTGGCCTTCGTCGCGTGCGTGGGTCTGGTACACTGCGGCGATGATGGACAACCTAGACACTGGACACGCCGGCGCTGGTCTGTCCAATGACGCCGGCCTGGCCGTCGATGAGGCCGCGGCGCACGCCGGCGTCTCCGATCGCACGATCAGGCGAGCCTTGAAAGCGCGTGGCGGTCATCCTGGTCATTTGCCATCTTGGCGCGTGAAAGGCCCTCGCGGCTCCGAGTACCGTATCAGCCTGGCCGCGCTCGATGAGTGGATGGGCCGGCGTGATGCCCTCGACAGTGATACCGACAACGCTGGCGACAATGGACAGGCTAGCACGCTAGACAGCCAGGCACGCCTAGCACGCGGGGCAAGCCTGGCAAGCCTGGCAAGCCTGGCAGACACGTCTGTCCAGTCTGCCGCCGTGCAGGCCATCGTAGAGCAACTTGTGGCCCCGTTGGTCGACCACCTCGACCGGACACAGCGCGAGTTAGGGGTCGTGCGCGAAGAGTTAGGCCGTGAGCGCCACCGTGCCGAGGTCGCCGAGCAGGAGGCCACGGAGCTGCACCGCATACAGGAGGTCGCGCGCGCCCAGGCCGCAGAGTTAGGCCATGAGCGCGCCTTGCGTGAAGCGGCCGAGCGGGAGGCCGACGAGCTGCGCCGGGCCAGGCGACAGATGCCGTGGTGGCTCCGGCTCATCCTTGGCGGTCGGTAGGATGATCCCGACCCCTCGCTATATCATTCGACGCGATGCGACTTCTGGTCACTGGTACGTCGTTGATCGCCTTCTTGTGCGCGTCCCGTACTTCAGCCTATTGATGTTATCGGCAGATCACCATGCGCGTGACGAGGAGAACAGATGGCGTGATTGCTGTCAGCGCTGGATTGAGGCCGAGCACCGCGACGGCCATCGCTAAAGTTCCCCGTAAGATTAGCCGCTATTTTCCATCAACAAGAGTACAGAAGATGGCAGTATCGCGGCTACGACCGCACGCCTAACCGATCGGAGGAGGGTCACGATGCGTCCAAATCCCTATGATGTTCGTCGATGGTTCACCCAGCAGATCACGGCGGCGCGGGCCGCTGCCTGCCTCACCGCGGTCCATGCCGACCCGAACTGGCGTGTCCGGTACACGCGGGGGCTGGCGTTGCGGACGTTCGGCTTGCTCTACTACCCGACCGGTGAATATATCGAGGTCACGTTGCTTCGTGTCGGGTGGCTGTGTCATGCTCGTGTCACGACCTGCGAGGCGGCGACGGGGACACCCGGCGCGTCCCCTGCCACCCGCGGGCGCTAACGCACCCTTGTTGATCACCTCGGCCACACCGGCTGCTCGTGCTCCGTGCTCCTACTCCCTGTGGCCTCTCCGCTCTTCCGCGCAGGGGTACGACGCCTCTGGCCTGATCGAGGCATGGTTCGCCGGCGCGCGTCGCCTATCATGCCTCTAAGAGCAAACGAGAGTGACCACAAGGAGATAGATGCGATGGATACGACGATGACCGGGGTACGCGTCCAGATGAAGCGTCGTGAACGTGCCCGTGTGCAGTGGCAGGTCTACCGCTGGATCGGGGTCTGTGCGATGCTGACCATTGCTTGCCTGATCATGCTCAGCCTGGTGTTTTAACCGCCGACCACTACCGGGATGGACCCCTGACGATGTCCCTCTATCATCCTCTCAATGCCGCAGGGTCCAGGGCGGCACGCCCGGTCATGGGGGGACCCGCGTCGGTCCGGCCAACGGGCCGGCGTGGGGGGAGCACGAAGGCTCCCGAGGGGGTAGGTAGACCCGAGCGCGCAGCGAGGGCTACCGCGTAGGGGGACGCCTCCCCCTGCCGCGCGGAGCGCAACCATACCAGCGGAGCGATGTGTGCGGCCAGAGCGATCGCGGAAAAGCAGCCCATTGATGAACCGTGGGCGCGCTGGTACGCTTTTCCTTGCGCCGGCAATGACTAGGGACGGCTACCTGGAAAAGTAAATAGCATAGCTACAGTTCGTCAAGCGTCTGACGAACGGCACCGTAAGCCATGTAGCCGAGTGTCATAAGGTAAACGAGCCCTGAGAGGAGGGCGAAACTCTTCAACCACCGTTTCATCTTCCGCATCCCTCAACGGTAAACCTGCTCGACTTCTCTCCACGCACATTGAGGTGTGGCAAAAATGACACACTTTGGCAAATCATCGTCGTCCCCGCGCGCCGTCATCCGCAGCGAGCGCGCCGTCAAGGACGTAGGACTACCCATGCCACCGCCCACTCGGTTCACCGCTCACAAGAACGATGGTGTCAACGACTGGTATGTGTTCGACCACTTGCGCCGCCACTCGGTGAGCGGTGGTCAATCCAAGGAGCGCGCCGTGTTTATCGCCCATGCCCAGGAACATGCGTGGCGCGCGCGGTGCGCCGTTTGGCAGCAGGCCGAGTGGCGGGGCGGGGTACCTTAACGCGCGTTACGGAGAGGGCGTGTGTGATGCCCATCAACGCCTCGTGTGGAGGATGGAAGCGGCCGGTGGCCTATAAAGACGTAAGGCCGCGATGGAGACGCCCCTTTTATCTCCACCACGACCGTTACTCTCCTAGCTTACCATGCGCCCCGTGCCCTATCAATGATGGTGCGCGCCGATAGTATGACGATAGTGTTATCACGTAGCGGCCTATGTGTGTGGTTTATGACACAGGGGATTCGCACTCCGCGCTACACTAGAGATGAGCGGGCCGGTCGGCCTTCGTTGGTGCGGGCGTGACGCCCCCCTGCACGACCTCGACCACCAGGCTTTGCCGCTGTCCCCCCGAATGCGGCCCTATTGATAGCATCCGGGGGAGGGGCTGACCTCTTCCCTTCCACCGTGCGCTCTCAACGAGCCACCGAGGCGGGACGCACCGGCGACACGCTGTAGTTCGGCCATTGGCGCCGGCAATGAGAACGGACCATGATGCCGTGCCCTCGTTTCGTCGCTCGCTCCCGTCCTGGCTCGGGGACGTGGGCCGTGTTCGATGACCTGCGCGGCCACACCGTCAGCGCGGGTAATACCGCCTCAGTCGCCACGTTCATCGCGCACAGCCATGAGGCGACCTGGCGCGAGCGGTGTCAACGCTGGATCGAGGCCGAGTGGCGGGGCGACCTCCTCTGAGTTACCCAGGGCTCTCTGTGCCGTCCTCAAGCTGTCGTTGTTGTTCCCTCTCCGCCTCCTCCGCTCCGCCTCTACGGGCGTCTCCTTGGCCCTGATCGTGTGGTCGGTCAGTGTCGTCGGTCGCTGGCCCGCTCCCGGTGCGCTTGTCATCAGGGACCTTCTGCTGTGTGGATCGCACATCAGTGCTGTCGGACATGCTGTTCATTGGTTGCGTCCTGCCCTTCTGCTGTTCATTGGTTGCGTCCTGCCCTTCTGCTGTTCATTGGTTGCGTCCTGCCCTTCTATGAGGGGGCTATGTCTATTCTACGCTCTCCATGAAAGGCGTTCGCCGAACTGCGCCGGGCCAGGCGACAGGCGCCGTGGTGGCTTAGACTGTTGGGAGGAAACCGCTGAGGCATAGCGTGCGGGTCGTACGTCATCTTCACCCCGGCAGCGGCAATGAGAACGGACTATGACGCCTCGCCTCCGCTTTGTTGCGCGTCCCCATCGTTTTTCGCATAGGTGGGCTGTGTTTGATGACCTGCACGGCTACCCTATCAGTGAGGGCAACAACGCCCCCATGGCTAAGTTCATCGCAAACACCCACGAGACGATCTGGCGTGAGCGGTGCCGCCAGTGGATTAAGGCCGAGCACCCGGACGACCCGCCCGACGTAGCGTAGCATGGCGTACCGTGGAGCGCGCGGAACAGGCGGACGGCCTACGGGGCGGCGTCACACACCGCAGGCCACCCGCGCTTGTAGCGTACCGCAGAAGGTGGGTGGTACGCCTGTACCGAGCACATCTATCTTTATTTTTTCCAAGTAGCTAGTACCGTTCGCCGGAAAACATTCCGCAGAAAGCGCAGGCGTGACGCAGGCCCCTAACACGACGCTGACCGTGCGGAGAAACTTCCGTCGTGCGGTACTAGCGGTCGCGGCCATGGTGCTGATACGATAGGCCGGGTGTTGCGATAGCGTGTAACGCTTGAGCAACGAGTAGACGCCCGATAAGAGCGGCAGAGGGGCGCCGCCTGTCGAGCGCGGAAAAGCAGCCCCTTGACGAGGCGTGGACGTGACCAGTACGCTTTTCCTTTGCGCCGGCGACGACGGGGGACGACTGCTTGGAAAAAGAAACGGGGGTCACGCCGACTCGTCGAGGGTGGAAGGTTCGACGGCAAGCGGCGTGTCGATTAAGACAGGCGGCGCCCCCGTCGCCTGCCGTGTCTGTGCGCGCTTGACCAGCCGCCGCAGCGCCCGCGACCTGTACCACGGCTGCGCGCGCACGAGCACGGGCCGCGCGTGCATGCCGTTGAGGATCAGCCAACCTTCCGGCAACTGCTGTATCTCCTCTGGAGTGAGCAGTGGCCGCCCCGTTTCTCCCCGCGTGTAGCCGCCCTGGTCGACGAACACCTCCCCGCGCTTGCGGCCCGCGTTGGCCGCGCGTCCGACCACGGTGGACGTGCCTAACCGCGCTGACACCCACGCCGCATCCTCCTGACCCACGCCGCCGAAGATGATATGGCATTGGCAGACGCTGGTGATGATGCGCCGGCCCTCCGGCGTGTAGAGGCGGTCTAACTGGATGCTGTCCTGGCAGGCGAGGAGCATGGGCGCGCCGGCACTGCGCAGCGTCGCCAGCCGTTCCGGTAGCCCCGGAATGACCCCGATCGTGCCCGCCTCGTCGAGGTAGCAGAACAGTCCCCGCTTAAGCTTCTGATCAGGTTGCGCGTTCGCAATGTCTACCAACTCGTCAAACATCTGCATAAACAGCGATCCGGTCAGCGGCCGCAGCACGTTCTCGCGGCCTGGTGTCAGGATCACGAACAGCGCGAGCGGGGGCGCGGTCGGGTCGCTTATGGCCGCGATGTCGATGTCGTCGTGCGCCGTGACCCGTGCGATGGCCGGGTCGTTGAGCACGCTGAACTTCACGATCAAGCCGACGAGCGCCGACCCGCCCACGCGCGGGACCATCTCGATCCCGCCCATGAATCCGCGTATCGCCTCCACCGCCTCGGGACAGGGGGAGTGCAGCAACTCATCCCTGAGCGCGTCCCAACTCTCCGTGTTGAACAGCGCGCGGAGCTGCGCGAGGGGCGCCGCCTTCCCTGTCCGCGTGCGGTACTGGGCGTTCAGGTGTAGGATGCCTGCTTGCAGCAAGAGGTAGCCGGTCGAGTCCCAAAACGCATCCGACCCGCTGACCTCGCCCTGCCCCCGCGTGTTGGCAATCCAACTCTGCGCGAACACCAGCGCCTCCGACGCCGTGTGAATGTGCGCCAGGGGATTGTAACCGGGCGCGTCCTCGGACGTGTCGTAGAAGTCGAGCCGCGCCCCGCGGTAGCCCCGCGCCGCCAGCACCGCCCCGGCCGTCTTATAGTTCTCGCCCTTGGGGTCGGCCACGATAAGCGAGCGCCGCGTGCGGCCGCGCTCTCCCTCGCGCAGCAGGCCAGGGATGACCGTCGCCGCCGTCTTGCCTTCACCCGGTACACCCAACGCCAGGATATTGAGATTCTGCCGCCTGGCCGATAGGCTCAGGGTGCGCCGGCCGACGCGCCCCACCACAAACGGCGCTTCACGCGCAAGGAGACCCATGCGCCGCAGCACGCTCCAGCGCGGGCCGTACATGCGCCGGGCTTCCGCCGGCGTCGCCCACCGCGCGCTCCCCGCCGTCGTGCCCGGTGTCAGCCGCCCAATGCCACGGAGTAAGAACCATAGCGCTCCCAGCAGGCCGCGTGTGGCCCTGAGCAGCCCCAGGACGATAAGACCGCCGCCGAGGCCCAAGGCCCAGGCCATCTCCTTACGCCGCCATACGGGTTCCCGGAGCGCCGCCAGGCGGTCCTTCCACAGGAGCCAGCGCACGCGCGGCCAGCCTTCCAGTTTGTGATTTGGCCCTATGGTGACCAGGCCATGCAGGGCGTGCGGCCGCGTGTACGCCTCCCAGGCCCGTGCCGCGTTGTCCGGGCCGTACCACAGCATCTCGCGCGCCAGGAGCATCACCTGTGCGCCCTCGATGCGCCAGGCCAGCGCCCCGAGCGCGACCAGAAGGGCTAGCACACCCGCCGCGATCATCCGTCGTCGTGTGACCATCTCGCGCCTCTCTCTTTTCTTCTACGTCGTTTTGTCGTTACCCTGCGCGCCATCGTTGGAACCATCCCCTCTTGCGCGCGGCCTGCGGAGCAGGCGGTACAGGGGCGGGCAGTGGTGTTGGTGGCGTGTCAATCGGTGTCTGAAGGGGCAGGTCCACCACCCCCAGCCGTCGGTCGAGGTCGGCCATGCGCGCCGCCTGGTGCTCCCGTGCCGCGGCCAGGTCACGTCCGCGCGCCGCCGCGCGGAACGACGCCGCCCGCCTCACGCCGATCTCGCGCAGCACCTTGAAGTCTCCCGGCCCGAAGCGAACCCCGACGCGTACCCCCTCCTTGCAGATCGCGGCCGCCTCGCCCCCGATCAGGATGTGCGCGTGCGGGTGTTCCGTGTTGGAGTGGATCGCCGCGACCCACTGGATATCGCGGTCGAGGTGCGTGGCGTAGTCAGCCATGCAGGTCCGTACCCACGCCTGCATGTCGTCGAGTCCCCTGATGCCCAACCCCTTCGACGGGGACATGACGAGTCGGTGCATTAGCTTCCCCTTGCCGCTGCGGTTGGCCCATAAGAGCGTGCGCGCCTCGGCCCGTGTCACGTCGCCCGTCGTCGCCGTGAACAGCTCCCGCGTCGCGTCCTCCACGGGGCCGTCCTTGCGCGGATCTCGATTCTCCAGGTAGTAGACCGCGTGCTGGATGACCTTGCGCGGCCGCTCCACCTTGGCGTCCCAAAAGACATTGTGGGCCGCGCAGTACGGTCCCGCGTCGGTCGCTCCTCGTTGATCCCGCTCCCGTGCCTCATCGAGCGCGTCGTCCCTGTCGTCGTCCCACATGGCCGGTGATCCTCTCGTCTGGTGGCCGTCGCGTAGCGGCGGGTGTGGTCGCGTGGTAGGGGTTGGCGGTTGGTGGCCGGCTGTTGACACGTCAGGGAACCCGCTTATCTTGTCCGTGCCTTTTGGTCCGCAAAAGCACGCCCGTGGGGGTTGCGTAGACGCCCCCCACGGGCGTGTCTGTGGACGTCTAGCGTATGACCTGGCCCCCGATGGTCGGGCTCAGGAGGACCGTCCACACGACCCAGCCGAGGATGGACCAGAGCCAGGGCCGCGCCGCCAGTGGGCGCGCACGGGCCGTGATCCGTGGCCCGACCGTCACGAGGGCGGCCGCCACGGTGAGGTAGGGCAGCGCGATAAATACACTCCCGAGCGCTGGCGCGATCAACAGCAACGCCTCGCCCAGCCCCGCGCTCTTCCCCGCTACCACGGTCTCCCCGAGGAGGGATACCACCGCGACAGCGACCACGATAACCGCTCCGGTCCAGCCGCGTTGCCCGCCGTGGCGCTGCGCGATCCAGACGCATCCAGCCAATACCGCGAGCGCCCACACGTCCAAAACGATCATCGCCCTCCCCCTCTCGTGTCCGCGTCGCGGCTCTCGTGGTGATGGAAGAGGCGTTCCCCGATCAGCACGCCGAACAAGCCTGTCCCGCCGTACAGCTGGGCCGCCAACCGTCGCCGCCGCCGGCGGCGGACCACATGCGCCGCATCGACCAGTGGCGCAGGTGGGAACGGGATCGGCCGCAACTGGACGCCGCAGTGTCCGCAGAAGGTCGCCTCCTCCGGTCCCCAACGGTGGCACCGCGCGCAGAACTGTGCGTGGCTAATGTCGTCTATGTGTGCACTCATGTGGCCCCTCCCTGTCTCTTTAGGCCGCCATGGCGGCGCCCTTGACGGTGTTCGCGGCGTTGTCCGCGAAGGCGTGCCCGATACCCCGGACCTCGACCACGAGCAGCGCGCCCAAGATCGCCGGCACCAAGTCGATAAAGAAGAATCCCCCGATCACGGTGATCGTGTTGCCGCCCGTCGCCGACACGGTAATCAGGAACAGGCGGACGGCGATCCCGAAGGCCGGCCCCAGCAGCGCCAGGTTGGCGTAGGCGGCCATCCACTGTATCGCGTTCCGGCGCGTGCCCGGATACACCAGGCACAGGATCATCAGCGGCGCCACCACGAACAGGAACTCTTGCGCGTAGAGCGCGATGGATCGCTCGATCCCCGCGATCACCAGCAGCACCCCACCGACGGTGAACACGATTGGATTGACGAGGCCGTGGAGCGCGGCCGTCAGCGTATCGGCGGCCAGGCCCGGTCCCACCAACTTCTCTCCCAGGCCGCTCGCCAGGAGCGCCACGATGTGCAGCAGCGGTTGTAACGCGTTAACCGCCGCCTCGGCAAAGACGGCGTGCCAGAACAGCGAGACGCCCTGGCGCACGTCGCCGAAGAACAGCGGCCAGATAATCATGAGGATGCCCAAGCCGAGCACCACGGCGAACGCCTCGCTCTCCAACGTCACCGCCCGGTCCTGCATGGCGATCAGCTCCCCCCAGCGGCTCTTATTGGTCAGGTCCTCGCTGCCGGCGAGCTGCGTCAGCACGGCCGCGTCCGCTGCCGTGTAGGCGGCCATGGACACGCGACTCAAGGCATCGAGCGCGGCCGTCCCCACCGCCCCCAGCAAGCCGCCCGTGTCCATGCAGACCGGCTGTCCGAAGATGGTCACGATATGGATACCGCCGGCGCACCCGTTGTCCGCCGTGCCCGGCCCCACGCTGCCGTTGCCGATGACCGGCGTCGGCGAGGCCGTGGGTGTGGGAGAGTTGGTGGGGGAGGGGATCGTCGTGGGCGACGGCCGCGGGGTCCTGGTGGCCGTCGCGGCGTGCGTGACTGGTGGGAACGTTGGAAAGGGGCTCACCGCCTCCGCTGTCGTGAGGCGCGCCCCCGCGAGCAGGGCCGCGAGCAGGGCGGCCGTGATCATGTATCGTCTGTTCATCCAGCCGCGCTCCTTTGGGCCTGATACTGCCGTCGCGCCTCGGCTCGCTTATAGTCCGCGTAGGCGAAGATCGCCGCCGCGACATCACCCCCGTTCTTCTCTACCCAGGCATCACGCACGCGCACGTCGTCAGGGTTCGTTTCGAGCAACACGGCCTCCTCCTCCGATAGCTCGATCCGCGCGACGCCATGGAGATCGCGCGGACTGGTGCGGTCGCGGCGGCTCACGAAGATCGGGTGGTACGCGCCGGGCACGCCCACCATCGATGTCGCCGTCTTGACCTCGTGTTCGGCCAGGTTGAGCTTCTGTGCCAGCCACACGCGCGGGTTTGTCTCGCTCTGCTGGCCGCTGTCCTCCAGGCCCGCCAGGAACTTGATCGAGGACTGCGTGAAGAACGTGGCCGCCTCGCGGTTCTCGGTCATGTCGGCGACCTCCTGGCTGACGAAGGCCACAATCGAGCCGTTACGGCGCCCGGTGCGCCCGGTCCGTGCGATGAACCCGCGCGCGTCCTCGTTAGCCAGCAAGCTCCACGCTTCTTCCAGCGCCGTTAGATGGTCAGCCGTGCCACGCCCTTGTAGCGTGCTCCGACGCCGCGCCTCGGCCTGCCGGCGTTGGACGACACTTAGGGCCGTGAACACGGCAAAGTCGCGCACGGCCGGCTCCTGGTGCAGCGGCTCGGTGTCGAGCACCAGCAGCGGCGGGTGCAGCACGTCGAGCGAGTCCGGTCCATCGACCAGGCGCGCGTGCATGCCTGTGCCGGTGTAGGGCCGCAGCTTCCAGCCCAAGGTGCGGTAGGTGCGGCGGTCCACCGGGTCGAGTTTCCCGCTCGCGTAGAGGTCCGTCGCGTCCACCATGCCCTGTAACCACGCCGCCAGGTCTGCCATAACCGGCGTCCTATCGGCCGCGCAGCCCTCGTAGACGGCCGCGACACCCTCATAGAGCAGCGGCTTCTCGTCGCCGCTCACGCCGCCCAGCAGGAGGTCGAGCGCCGTGGTCACGAACTTGACCCGCTCGGCCGCGTCCTCGGGCGTGGCGCGCGCGCCTGACCAGACGTTGAGGGTCGCGCTCGTTGGCCCGCCTAACCGGACGATCCGCCCACCCGCGATCGCGCACAACGGCGCCAGGCCGCCCACGGCGTCGACCACCGTCGCCATGTCTCCCCTAAGCAGCATCCAGAGAATGATCTTCCCCAGCAGCGTGCTCTTGCCGCGCCCGGTCGGCCCCAGAATGCACATGATCCTGTTGTAGAGGCTACTGTCCTCCAACGAGAGCGTGAACAGCCCCCCGGCCGTGTCCGTCGTGCCGAAGGGGATACCCGCCCGCGTGCCCGGTGAGTAGCGCAGGAGCGGCAAGGCGTTGCCCCAGGTGTCGGAGTCCCAGCGGTAGGTGCTGCCCGCCAGGTCGCGCCCCAGCGCGACGGAGCGCCACAACGGCGTCTGATGCGTCCAGGCGTAACCCGGCTCGATGGACATATCATCCTTGAGCATGGTCAGCAGCCGCGCGGCGCGCGCGTCAACCTCCTCCTGCGTCGCGCCTTCCAGCCGGACGTAGACGCCCACGCGCATGAGCGTCTGTGTGGCCTCGTAGAGGCGCGTCGCCTGCGTCCGCGCCTCGGCTTGGGCGATGTCGCCCTGGACGTTTGTCGCGGTTGCCGACGCCGACAGCAGGCGTAGGCGCCACTCCTGCCGCTTGCGCTCGCGTCGCTTCTTGAGCCCGCGCAACGTGACGAATACCGTGTGCGGCTCCTCCCACGCGATCAACCGTTCCATCCAGCCGGGGCTTGTCTCCGGTGGTGGTGTGACGAGGAAGATCGAACGCGCCCATACCTCACGGCCCTCCGGCGTCCGTAGGCGTAGCGCCGTGACATGCTCCTCCGACGCAGGTTCGACCAGGCCACCGCCGGCACCGACGGTGATGTGCTGCCGCGCCAGGACCGCACGCACGCCGCCGCCGTCGAGGCGCTGGGGCGTGGCGCCGAGCGCGATCAGCCGTTGCTCCAGCGCCACGGTCGCCGCCTCCAGTCGTCCGAGCGGCCCCGCGTCGGGGAAGCCCTGCTGCGCCGGCGGCGGCGACACGACGACGTGATAGACGAGGTTGGCGACGTGGCGCGGCGGCGCTCCCCGCAGCTCCGCTCCTGCCTCCTGTGCTTCCGCGCTCTGTGCGGTCAGGCGCGCCTCCCACCAGATCAGCAACCGCTCGCCGAGCGCGCCTAGCTCCGGCGTGTGCGGGACCGGGGCGAGCTGGGCGCGCAACTCCGCGACGATGCTCCGGGCGTCGGCCGGAAGGTTCTCGACCAGCACGCCGAGCGCGCCCTTGTGCGGCACGCTGGCCCCGATCAGCGACCACAGCGCCGCGCGGTCGTCCTGCTCACCGAGGCCCATCCCGTCGAGTAAGAGGCCGCCGACATGCACGTAGCGGCGCGGCACGCCGTCACTCCCCCACAGCAGGCCGGCGGCGTCAACGCGCGCGGCTGCGCGCCCGTGCAAGACATGCATGATAGCCCTCCCTTCCTTTGCGCGTGAGGAACCGCACGAGCTGCGTGGTGTAGCGGAGGCTGATGCTGGCCGCCTGGCTCGACGTGCGGGCAAGTAGGCGGCCAGCGTAGCGCGTCGATTGTTGGGGATATCTTTCTATGCCGCCGCGCGTCAGGGCCAGGATGGGCGCGCAGACCAGGATCGTCGGGAACACCACGAGCGCGAAGTGATGCCCCAGGTCATGCACGCCCGCCGTGAGTTGGCCCAACCCGAGCAGGGTCAGGCCACCCACGAGGATCGCGGCGACGTGGCCCAGCGTCAGGCGCCCGATGCGCGTGGCGAGGTCCAGCGTCGTCGGAGTACGGTGCTTCTGCGCCATCGTCACACACTACTTGATCGTGTTGGCGATAGCGTCGGCCGCGCCCAGGATGATCGAGGCCAGGCCCGCGCCGGCGAGGTGTTGCTTCGCCTGGTGCTGGCTTAACCACATGTGAACGCCGGTGCCGAACCACACCGCGCCAATAAGATAAGGGGCGACTTCGGTGTAGATCGTCTTGACCTTGCCCATGCCATCGGTCCACGCGTCGGCGAAGATCAGGGTGGCCAGGGTCGTGATGTGCGGAATGAGGTGCAACATGATGATCTGTTCTCTTTTCTCTGTGTATGGTTGACTCGCTGGGTGTATCGTCCCATCGGTAACACAGGGACGGCCACTGAGCGCCAGTCATTAGGTAGTTGTCGCTGTCGTCGCCACACCGCACCCGTTATGGTAAAGTTGGGTGAAGCATGTGCGAGGACTCGCTAGCCTGTTGGGTCGAACGTACCGCTTCCACCGGGCCGGGCTGATGACACAGCGCCGGCCTTTGTCGTGTCCTTTCCCCTCTGATGCTTACCTTTCTCTATGTCCCTTATGCTGTGGATAACTCCTTGCTGTTCAATGACGCATAAATAGCTGCTTCTAGCTTGCTTTGGAGTTACTCTATAAAGCATAATACAGGGAGGGCATAAATGCCAAGGAAGCGGGAAGGGGAAATTATGAACTATAAAACAATGGTTCGTCTGCCGGATCAGGCGGGGGAAGAGTTACAGCGCGTAGCAGGGGAGAAAGGCCTCGACCCGGCTGTGTTGGTACGCCTATGGGTCATGGAGCGCCTGCAAGACGAGCGCCGCCGTACAGAGCGCGACGGCGAGCGCCGCCAATGAGCGCCGATGTGTCAAGCGACCGTCGCGCGCCATAAATGAGATGTGGCCGGCGATCGCGCGAAACGATCCCGGCCGTGACGCCACAAGAAGCATTGGAGGTGATTCGTGGCGCAAGATAATTCTACCAGCAAGACGACACAGCCGACGCCTCCGCCGACGCCCACCCTCGTTTTCGAGGATGGCATCGCCAGGGCAGGCTTTACCATGATGCCCAACGCGCATCATGAAGGCGCGCAACATCACGCATAGCGCCAAGATGCTTTACGGCTTCCTGCTGCTGTACGCGCGCCAGGATCACGAGTGCTTTCCGGGGTACGACACGCTGGCGGCCGATATGGACATCACTGAGAAGAGCACGCGCAAATATATGGGCGAACTTGAAGCGGTTGGTTTGGTGCGCCAGAAGCGGCGCGGGCTGGGCATGACGAACATCTACATCATCGCCGACCTGAGAACGGTAAACTTTACCGTTCCAGAAAAGAAAGAAGTACGGTTGCGGGCGGGCAATTCTACCGTTCCTAAAGGGGAGCAGTTACCGACTACTAAGACGCAGGGTACTAAGACGCATTTTAAGAATAAGAGCGCATACACCCCTTTGAATCAGAAAAGCTACGACGACGACGCCTACACCAGTGGCCCGTATAGCAACCTCGTGCAGCGCTCTTGACACAAAAAAAGACCCCCGCCGTCTAGCAAATCCCGAAAGGGGGCGCTAGACGGCGGGGGTCTTTTTTTGTCTGTATAAAGGCGCTACACGCCACCACATGCCCCGTGTGGCGTTTTACCCACTCGACGGGCACCGCTGGCTAGGGGCCACAACGGGGGCGTAGGGGGCTTCTCGGCGCCGCATGCGGGTCAGCGGCTGGGAGCGCCGCCCCAGTCCGTGCCCCCGCCACCAACGGCGCGCTTGTCCTCCTGGCCTGGTAGGTAGCGCGTCTGTGAGGGGGCACCCGCCGCGATGCAGGCGGCGCAGTAGGGGTGCCTTTCGATGGCTTCGTGGGCGGGCGTGAGACACGCCCAGCAGGGGATAGGGCGGTTGGTGTGGGTGACGCTGCTTCTTCGGTCCCATTTAAGGGGGGGGGCGAAGCGGTCGTTAGAAGATATCGTGCGTCCCTATACGTAACCACTCGACGTGTGTTTCGCCGGGGTGAACCTCATCGCCATAGCAGAACAAGGCGCGGCCATCGGGCGCCCACGTCATCTCAAACACACCGTCGCTCCCGTGATAGAGTTTGACACGTAGGCCAGGTGGCATGTGCCCAGAACGCAGCCCCCCAATGAATTGTTGGAGGGCCTGGCTGAAACGCTCCTTCTGTTCGCGCGTCAACCGATCCCATTCGCGCAAGAAGCGCGCATCCTCATTGTGGGTCGGCATCTTCCGAGGCCGGCCTATTCATGAGGAAGGTCAGGAACTCGTCGGTACTGTCCTGCCGCGCGGCGACACCCTCGCGGCCCTCAAGCACGGCGCGTGCTTCATCATCCGGCAGACGACGCACGCTATAGCCGTTGCCCTCAAAAGGGGTGTCGGCCGCGTTTGTTAGGGAACCCTTGTCGTACGCCGTAGCGCTTTTCTTATCCATGGTTTTTAGGCTTTCCTCCACCGATCCCTTGACGAACGGCTGGATATTGTCGCCCTTTTCATAGGTGCTGGTATTATCGTCCGGCGCCACAGGCGGCGTGCGCGGCGTTTTTTCCATTGTTCGTCTCTCCTGGCATCGTAGTAGCCTTTTAGGGGGTTGCGCAACAACCCATTCGGGCTATACGCGTTGCCCACATGTCCCCTATAGATACTAACCCACTCTATGGAACATATGGTAGCCCGTATGAGGGAGGCTGTCAGCAGCCGCGCAATGGCAGCAGGCCACCGACCGCCGCACCCCCGTCGCTCGGCCACACAGCCAGCTCTGTCCGCGCAGCTCCGGGTGATGTAGATAGTATAGACGCACTATCGTACGTCTGTTGGCGATAGACCGCGCCGCGGGCGGCTAAAGGGCGCGCTACCCGCCGCCGATACCGAGAGTGGGGCGACCTTTGGCGTATAGGGCTTATACACCGGCGGTCGCCTCGACGGGCCGGGCGGGAAGTATGGCCCTACCTCCCGCCCGGCCCCTCCTGGCCTGGTCCCGTCGCGCGTCAGTGGCTACAACATGAGCGCGTAGGCTAGGCTATAGCCCCATGAGTCGGCCGTAGCTGGCGTCACGGACGCGGTCCACACGCGCGGCAAGATGCCGTTCTGCGCCAGCGTCAGGCCACCGAGCGCCGCCGCCGTGTTGGGCAATCCAGGGTAGTAGGCGTTGGTGTAGAGGCCGGCCGCGCTGTTGGCGGTCGTCGTGGCCGTGAGCGCCGCGCCCGTCAGCAGGGCGACCATCGCCGTCCCGCTCACCGGCTCGATGGCCTGGAGGCGCAGGGTCAGGGAGGCCGCCGCGACGGCGGGGGAGGCGGTGATGTTAAGGAACAGCAAGACGCCCCGATGGTTGAGGTTGGCCTGGGTCGCGATGGTCGGCGCGGCCGTGCGCGCCCCGGCGGGCACGAGGACCGCCTCGATATTATTCAGCGCCAGGTCGGTCCCGATGCCGTTTGAGTAGGTCATCCCCGTTTCCGGCACGTCACCCAGCGCCGTCGTCTCGACGCGCACCTGGTTGCCGCTGATGATGTCCGCGCGTTCGCTCATCGGTCACTCCTCGCGTCTACCTCGGCGAGGTAGCCAAAGCCTCGCTCCATGACAAGCCGCGTGAGTGTCGCATCGCGCCGCACGGGCTCTGTTTCTATGTGTTGTAGGTCGTGATCCTGCTGCATTGTTGTTTCCCTAGGTGTGTGTGGCGCGGTTAGGCACGGTCTGAGCGGCCTCGTTAGGAGGCGGCTCCCCAGTCAACCGCTGTATCGTCGCCGGCCCAATCATCGACTCTATACCCTGCGGGTACTCGCCACCGTCCCGGCGTGGGCTCCTCGGGCTCTGGGACGTGTGCCGTCGTGGCCGTGGCAGGCACCCGCTTGATGGGTTCGACGTTCATGGCGATGTAGCCTTTACCGCGCGGGTCACGGGTGCGCCGATACGTCATGATGTCGCCGGGACGCAACGCGTCAAAGGAGACGCCCACCAAATGAGAGGCATGCAGGAAAAGATGTTCGCCTGTCGTTGTGCGGACAAACGCGAAGCCGCGCGGGTTGATGCTGCAAATTGTGCCCCGCTCCGGCGCGGCATTGTGGCCGTCACCGTGCATCCGCACGATGCGTATGAGATGAGTAGCCCGCGCGTACTCCGCGTCGGCGAGCAGGCCCGCTCGTTGGTAAATCGTCACCTCGCCGCGCTTGTAGCGGCGTTCGACGGCCTGCCGGTACTCCTCGTGGTCGCGCTCAATGTTGGCCCAGGTCTCGCTCCAGGCCGGGTCCTGCATGGCCACCTCGGGCGCGGGCTGGGACGTGTGCCGCACCTCAATGGCCTGGCGCGGCTGGCCCGGCGCGCTGTTCGTCAAGACATACGTTACCCAGTCGCCCGGGCGCGGCGGGCGCGCGTCGTCCTGGGCCACCGCGCCCGCCGTGTAGCGCGTATCGGGCTGCCGGCGCAAGGGACGTATCAACCCATCCCCCGTGTCACTATCGACTGCAATAATGCGGCCTTCTGGCATGGTTCTTTACCTTTCGGTCATGGATCGTCTGTCACGGAGGCGCGTCCTACGCCCCCTGATTTAGCGTGCGGTCCGGCTCTGTCGCCGCACGCTCGACGGGCTATCGTCGGCCTCTGCACCGTGCGCGGGCTCAGATGTCCACGCAGGCGGCTCTGGCAGCGTGTACGACTCCACCAGCGCGGCGCCCTCGCGTTCCCATACCTCGTCAGCCGCCGCACGCGCGGCCGCATACGCTTCTTCTTGAATCGCTTTCAGCCGCTGATCCGCAAACACGTAGACATAACGGCGGCTCAGGTCTACCCGGCGCGTTTGCCACTCGTTGTGCAGGTCGCGCTGGCGCTGGTCGTACTCAATACCCGTGAGGTCCCGGCGCTCGCGGTAGCGGCGCTTGAGCGCTTCCAGACTGGCCGTGTAGAGCGCCTTAGCCAACTCTTCAAGACGCTGCTGCTGATGCTGTATCGCCGCCTGACGGGCTTGTACGGCCGTCCTAACGGCAAGAGGCGCTTCCGTCCACACCATGCGATGCTCGCGCTCCCAGTTCGCCTTGTGCTGGAGCGATAACTGGGAATCGCGCGCCTGCGAGATGAGCGTGTTTTGGATCTGTTGGTAGGCGGCCGCTTCCATGCCTTGCGGTGAATCAATGCTATTCATGTGCGTATCCCTTGCTACCCAAGAATCTCGTCAATGCGGCGGTGGGCCTCGGTCAAGCGCACGGCGCGGCCTTCAGCCTGCGGGTCGACCGGCGCGACCTGGCGAGGAGCCATGCGCGCGTCGATTGCCTCGCGCAACTCGTCCATCCGTTCGCGCAAGCCGAGGGGGTCGCTCTCCATCGGCATGGGGTCATAGAAGGCCTCCAGCGACTCGTTTAAGCCCTCAGAGAGGTCCGCGTCGAACGACTCTGCTTCGCGCAACGAAGCGCGCGCCTGGTCGGACCGTGCGGCTAGGGCACGCCGCGCGGTGGCGCTCGCGTCGAGCACGCCCTGCAAGGCGTCTACTACAGATCCGGTGTCAGCTTGTCCCGCCGCCGGCGGCTCCGGTGCGACAGTGGGCGTGGGGGACAAGAGGGCGTCGAGCTGGCCGTAAAGTGCGGTGCGGGTGGTGTTAGGGGTCGTCATTGAATCGGTCTCCTGTGACGGTATTAGGCGCCCCACTGGCGGCGCCACTGGTTGAGAATCTGCTGATGGGGGTCCTGGGTGGCGACGACGCCACCCAGGCGCGACGCGCGACGGTACTCTGCTTCGATGTCCGGTGTCCATACGTCGTCTAGGTAGACGATCTCTTGCCGCGGCGGTTGGTACGTCCTGACCTGAAGCGCGACTGCCGCCGCCATCACGCGATCATCGAACAGGTTGCCACTGGCCGCCGTTTCGCCGTTGTCCCGCACCACGTAGGTTCGACACTCAGAGATAAGGGCGGCGTTACGAAAAGGCCACCGCTCGGCGATGGCCTGCCCCAGGCCGTCAATCGCGATAGGCTTGGTCCGGGTCGTGGTGGGAAAGCCCAGGCGCGGCGTCGGGTTGCCCACCGCGTCGAACTCCTGGTGCGCGTAGAGATAGGGATAGCCATAGCGTGGCCCCAATTCGGAGAGGACGGTCCCGCCGTGGTTATTACGCTCGACGGCGAGCAGGGCCGTATTGTACCAATAGCCGAGATCGTTCAGACACGCCGCGAACTCAGCCGGCGGGAAGTGTCCATGCAACTCGGCCACGTCCAGCCCCGTCTCACTGTCAATGACGATAGCTGCCGAGAAGTCGCCCCGCGCTAACCCTTCGGCGGGGTCGGCTCCCACGACATAGGAGCGGCCCGGTATCGGCAGTTCCCAGAGTTTGAGGTTTCCACTTAGCTCGGTCGCTATCGGCTCCGTACACCCCGCCAGGATCGTTTCCAGGGCCGCTGTATCGAACCGCCCCCTGCCCGAGAGGATAAAGGCTGTTTCGGCGTTTGCGGGATATTCCTGGGCTGCCTTGTGAGCGCTGTAGCCCTTCGTGGCATTGGCGTACCATGCCTCATCCCGCCCCGGCCGGATACTCCACGGCAGGAAGATGGGCCAGAGGCCGCCCCCCTCGACCGCTTGCCGCCAGTGCGAATGAAAGGCATTACCCGCCCCGTTGGCGGTCGAGATGACGAGGATACGCTGGCCGGCACTGCGGGCCGTGGCGGCCGCCGCGTCGAAGATCGCGGCGCCGTATTCCTGATGCGCGAACTCATCTAACACCAGGAGTTGGCAATTGAGCGAGCGCGCCGCCTTCTCGGTCGCCGCCTGCGGCAGGATGCGCGACCCGTTGCCGAGTTCCAATGTCGTGGTCAGTTGCGGGTTAGACAACGGGACTTGCAGCCACACCGGGAGGTTATCCCAGGCGACGCGACACTTGCGGGCAAACTCCTTCGCCTTCGGCTCGTCCTGGCTAAAGACAATAACGCGGTTATGCGGGTGGAACGACACCTGCCACAACGCGAGCGCTGCCGCAAGCTCAGTCACGCCTAATTGCCGCGCCTTCAAGGTAATGGATTCAGGGTGCTCCATCCACTGCCGTAAGACGTCGCGCTGATAGGCGTAGAGGTGAAACGGCACGACGCCGGCGCCGGTATCGGCTTCAACGCGACAGTACGAGTCGATGAAGGACTCAGGGTCACGCCGACAGCGCGCGACCTCCTCGGCGACCCACGCGGGATCAAGGCCGCCCAGGTCGGCGTCAGGGTTGACCAGGCCCGCCCGGTCCTCCTGCGTGGCGTCCTGCTCCAGCGCACGCAAACGGCTAAGCAGTATCCGGTCCGTCGGCATGGTTCCCTCCCTCCGGGCGGTGCTCTAAGGCGGCGACACGCGCCGCGATCTCGTCCGCGTCCACCACGGAATACAGCCGGACACACGCACCCGCGGCGGCCGCGATGGCTGAGAGCCGGGCAGGCTCTAACGTGCCGTTGCGGCACTCGGTCATGCCCGTGACGAGCAGGCCGAGCAGCGGGCGTAGATCGCGCGGCAAGACCTTCTCCGCCCGTACGGAGTTGGCCTTGTTGATGCCCCCCGCACGCCGTCCTGTCGTGCGCGTGCCCTGCAACGAAGGTTCATGCGCGAAACACCAGGTACTATCAGGCAAGGCGCGAGCGCGACACGCCGACCCATCAGCCCGCGTCGCTTGACACAACTCGTCGGCCATCACTCACCCCTCCTGGTCCTGCATCTGCCTCTACCATGTGCTACCATCCACTAGCTTCACCCTATGCCGCTGGCGCGTCGCCACGGTCTTGCTCGACGGCGGCTAGCGCGGCGTCACAACCCGTCACGACCTCCGTGGTTAAGACCATCATGTCACGGACCAGCGTCAGGAGTCTAATCATGACCCCCGATACGTCCGCCAAATTGGGCTGCGGCATATCATCGTCGAGTGCCATCTCGGCGAGGCTGCGCCCAATGTTTTGACAGGCCAGCCCCTTGCTCTGCAAGGCCGCATCGACCTGCTTGGCCCGCGTCAGCACCTCACGGGCGGCCTGTAACGTATCAGTCATCGTTACGCCCTCCGCGCCTGGTTTGTGAGCGCCGCGGCGTTCCTGCGCCGTATCGCCGCCGGCAAGCCGCTCTCGTCGGGGTCATCGCCGACGCGCTCGATGACGTAGGCGGGGTACGCGAGGACGTAGTCCACGTCGTCGGAGTGGACGAGGGTGGCCTTACCCAGCTCGAAGTGGTAATGGATGCCCGACACCGTGAGGCGATCCGTGAGGGGCACATACGGCTCCGGCGCGCGATTGCGCAGCGCGGCGGCCCTGGCCCACGCCTCACGCTGGCTATCCTCGTCGAGTCCGCTGATCGTCTCCTGAAGGAGAAAAATGCGCTCATCATTGTCCTCATCTGGCACCAGAATGTCGATGTGCTGGTCGTGGAACATGCCCTGCCGCTTGCCGCGGTACACCAGGGGCTCCTCGTCCGGGTCACGGCGGCGTGAGGGAGCCACGCGCCTCCCGGCTTGATGATCGGCGAGGTGGGCTAGGTCCCGATCCAGTTTCGTGTCGGGGGCCAGGGTCGGCCCGTCCGCCACTGCACGCGTCTCACGGGCGACCTGAGCCGCTTGCGCGGGTGTCAAGGGCATGTCGCCGCTATCGACATCGGCGGTCGCGCTGCTTCGTGGAACACGCGTGATCGCTGCCTTGCTGCTCGCGGCGTTTGCGCGTGCGCTGCGGCTAGGCTTGGCTGGCGTGATGGTGGTAGTTGCCGGTCGGGGCGCTGTGCTGGCGGTTCGTTTCGTCATTGTCGTTCTATTCCTTTGCTATGTCTATACGTATCTGTCGCGCGTCCTGCGGCCCTGTACGGCCCTGCGCGGCATCGGTCGGGTTTATCGTCTTCTGCGATCACTGATGAAGCCCAGAGCGCCTGAGACGGGCGCGTAGGTTCAACAGACCACGCCAATCCGAGGGGGTGGACGGCGTGATTATTGGGGGTCCAGTCGCGTCCGGTGGGCGAAAACGCAAGTGGCCACCATCCGTGCGCTCGACTTGCCAGCCCTGGTTTCGTGCAGCGCGGATGAGGCGCTTTAGGTCTGACATTGGCAATCGTCCTGTTTACTGCCCTCAAAAAAGAGCGCGCCACCTAGCGCTGTAGCGGGCCACCGATGTGCCCCGTCAGATTCGGCAATCCCGGCGATGGGGGTCGCTGGTCGGGACCATAACTCGTGGCGGCAACGTGCTTCCTGGATGGGTCAACACTATGGGCTGCTGACGTCCTGACACTGTGGGTCGTGTGCGTCTGCCCCACCGTCTTGCCGCTGGTCTGATCCTTCACATGGACGACCACCTCCAGGCGGTGTTCCACGTCCTGCGCGCTCCCATAGACCGCCGTACCGTAATCACGGCCCTGCCCCGGATGCCCCGTATAGTTCCACCCGTTGGTTCCCGCGTTGTTCATCGCCAATGCCTTCTGCCAATTGCCACCCGCCCGCTTATAGAGGTCGGCGTCCATCTCAGCCGCGCCTTCGGCTGACCGCTTTGGATCATACGCCGCGCCGTGCCAATCCTGTCCTGGGGCAACATGCAGGTACTTGCGGGCGCTGGCGTCATCCGTGAACTGATACGCGCCGTAGCCCCCATCGGGGCTGACCGCGTGCGGATCGCCGCCTGATTCCTGGGCCGCTTGCGCCAGCAGGATGGCGAGCGGGACTCCTGTCTTGCGCGACGCCGCCTCGGCCCCATGCACGATGTTGGGCTTTAGGTAAGCCGGGCCGTGCGTCGTCTGCACGCGGATACTTTGCGCGCCGAGATCGCCGGCGAACGGGTCGCCGACACCAGGGGGGAACGGCTGACGGAGCGCGGGATTCTCCGCGCCCGCATTGAGAATAGCCGGTGCGCCCGACAGGCTGGTGCCCGTGGCGTTCGGGTCGGCCTGGAGCAGCGCCCGCTCACGCGCCGCGATAACCGCGGGGCTTTGGTGCAGGCGCTGGGCATTAGCGAGTTGTTGGGCGGCCTGGTAGGTCGCCTGCGCATTGACGACGTTGTCGTGGCCGCTCGGAGCAGGAGCGATCTGGCCCGTCGCCCGGACAATGGCTGCGGCCCCCGCCTCAAGGTTAATCTTCAGTTGCTCGCCGACGGGTGTCACCTGGTCGGCGAACGCTTTACCAGCCGCCGCGAACTGGTCGGCTGTATGCGGGCCTGCCGCTCCGGGCGCGGCCTCCTTCTTCTGAAGGCTGGCCTCGTATGTCTGCGCGGCGTTCGGGCCTTCGGCCACGAGCTTCTTGATGAAGGTCTCGGCCTGATTACCTTTCATCCCCGAGAAATCGAAGCCCGCCTCAGAGAGCGCCTGCTGGGCGATACGCGACCCGCCCGCGCCGACGTCGTAGCGCCGCGCCGTGGCGGCATATGCGTCCCACAGCCGGGCCGGGTCACGCTGCGCGTTGGAGAAGGCCGTGGGATCGAGCCCAAGGATCGCCCCTTGCGCAAGAGCGCTTGTGCCTGTCGAGCCGATAGTGCCGGCCATTGCCTGCCCAATGTTGATCTTCATGCCGGTTTGGTCGGAGAGCGCCTGCGTCGCTGCCAGGCCATTGAGGCTGATCTGCCCCACACCGGCCGCCGCGTTGACCGCCTTAATCGACTCTGTGATGCGACCCAAGCTGACGGGAATAAGTCGTGAGACCTGATCCATCTCGGCATATGCTTGACCAACCTGATTGCTCGACATGCCGCCCTGCATCATCTGGCCGGTCAGCGCGGTCGTCTGGTCGAGGCCCACGCCGCTCAGACGCGCCAGGGCCATGCTTTGCGTGAGGGCGCCGCCCATCTGGTCAGACGTGACGCCCACATCGCCTAACTGCTGCGCTGCTTTCACAGAATCCGCTTCGTGGTACCAGTACCGCCACCCAGCATTCTGCGCGGTCGTCAGTTCGCCTTCGGGTGTGGCCCCCGTGCTCGTCCCCACGCTGCCGGCCAGCGTGCGCTCTTCGCCCGCATATTTCGATTGCAACGCGTTGACGCCCAGGCCGATGCCCGCCACGCCAGCAACAGCGCCAATAGCGCCAAGGGCGAGCGGGGCCGCCTCAACGGCCATCGTCATTAAGGGGCGCGCTAACCCGGCCAGCACGTCCCCCGTGGCGCCCATGCCCGCGGCATTGGCCGCGCCACGGATGCCGCCCGCGAGCATCCCGCCTGCACTCCGGGTGAACGCCTGGGCGATATGGTTGCCCAGGACCGTCCCCCACCTATCCTGCTGCGTGGTGTCGTTGCCGCCGGTCCCGCCGTTGCCGCCATTACCGCCGCTCCCGCCGTTACCGCTGCCGTTGTTCAGTCCGGGCAGGCCCGAGCGTTGGCGTGCATCATGGGTGTCCGTCTCCTGAGCCGCGTCGTAGCCGAAGCGGGCCAGACGCTCCATGCCGGGAGGCACGAACGGGCCGGAACGCGCGCTCTGCCGGTAGTATGTCGCGCCGCCTGGGTTGGGCAATGCCTCGTCATCGCCGCCGCCCTGTCCCTGCCCCGTCGCGGCCTGCTGTTGCGCGTTGTGCTGGCGCAGCAACTCTTGCCAGCGCGTGAGCATGTCCTGTTGCGCGGGCAGGGGTTCAGCAGCGGCCTCGGGGTTATCGGCGGCGAAGTGGCTGACCTGCGCGGTGAGTTCGCCCCGTCGGGCGTTAATCGCGCCCTACGTCTGCGCGATGTCGGGGTGCAACTCCTGCACGATGGACGGGTCCAGCGCGCCCAGGCGCGTCGCCGCCTCGTTATAGGACGCCGCCGCCGGTTGCGACCCACGCGGAATCGCGTTGAAGGCATCAAGTAGCTGCTGCTTGAGGGACTGGAGTTGGGTGTCGGCGGTGCGCGCCGCTGCCGCCAATTCCTCGAAGGTCTGCGGCAAAGGCCCCGTGGCGTCAGCCGTGGCTCCTGTGGCCGCATCAGGCGTCGTCGTCGTGGCGGGCGGGTTTTGGGTTGTTAGCGCCTGTGCCAGGCGCTCATCGCCCGTCGTGGCAAGAGGCGTGACGGGGGGGCGTTCACGGGCGACGGCAGGGATGGTGGCGCATTCGTCGGTGAGACGGGGGGGCCACCCGTGGGCGGTGTCTGCGGCGCTGGTCCCACGGTCGCGGCTGGTGGCGCGAGAACGGGGGCCGTCTCGCTCCCATAGCGCGCAGGGGGAATGACACCCGCCGCTTGTTGTTGCGCCTGCCGCTCCCGCTGGGCCTGCTGCTGCTGCTCCCGCTGGGCCATAGCGTCTTGGAATTGGGCCAGCGTGTCGGGCAGCGGTTGCGCGGTGACCTGGGGGTTACCTCCCACGAAATCGAGGGCCTGGGCGCGTATGTCAGTGCGCCGTACCATCATTTCATTCTGCGTCTGCGCTATCTCGGGCGATGCGTCGCGGATGAGGGCAGGGTCCATCCACTGGAAGCGGTCCGCTGCCTCGTTATACGACGACACCTGGGGATTGCCCGGGATGGCGTTAGACAGGTCAACGAGATGCTGCCTGAGCTGCTGACTGGCGGCGTCGGCCAAGAGCGCCGCCGCCGTCAGTTCCTGGAACGTACTGAGCGCGGCGTCGGCGTCTACGCCAAGCTCGATGCCCACATTTTCGTTTTCGCTCATCGGTCACTCTTCGTGGATGCGGCGAGCGCGTAGGGTGCGCTCGGCATGTCTAGGGGATCTAGCTACTGTGCGGGATAGTGCGCCGCCTGCGCCGCGAGAGCGTTGGTCCGCGCGTCGACCAGGAGTTCGGCGCGCTGCTCTATTTCACTCTCAGTCACCGCGAGCAATGGCGCCATCTGGCCGATAACCTGGCCGGCCAGGTCCATCACCGGCGCCAGCGTCCGTCGATACTCACCCATGGCGTCAAGGGCCGTCGCGATAGTGGCCTCGATGTCCGCCCACGACACCGCCGCCTGGGTATTGTCGGGCACGCGTACCAGATTGGCCGTCACGACCAGGTCGCCCAGCGCCTCGGCGACCACCGCATCGGCGCAGGCCGCCAGGCGAGCCAACTGCTGTTGGAGGGCCAGGGCCTCGCGCGCCATCTCGCTTCGGCGCGCACTGATCGCCGCGACCCGCGCGGCGGCTTCGTTGTCTGCCATTTCGCTACTCCTTGCCTATGCCGCACACGACGGCCAGAACGGGGGGTTCTGCTTTACGTGGTGCTGGCAGCGGGTAAGAGAGCCTACAGGGAATCACCCAGCATGCCGATACACAACATAAGCGCGTTAGCAGTGGCTAGGGCTACCCACTGCTGACAAAGCCATCAGAGAGCCGCTGAGGGCAGGTGGTCTCTCCCCCATCAGCGGCTCTCTTTTCATCCTGGCCTCATCATCCCGGCCTAATTCAATCCCTTATGCCGGTCCTACTCACACAGGTAGCCCATTTGGGCTATTGGCATCCTCGTCCACATGACCTACGATGAGCGTGCTAGCAGCGACAAGAGGGACGCGCCGGTGCTGGCAGGCTGTTAGAGGGCGCTAATCGGTGTTTCCGACCTTACACCGAATAGCGCCCGTCTTTTTTCTGTCGCACCCGCTCACGCAGCCGAACGCGGCTCACCGCCGAGAAGCTGGCGGCGAATGAACTCAGCGGCGCTAGTGTAACCGCCATCGAGCGCGCGGCGGTCCAACTCGTCACGCTCCTGGGGCGTCAAACTGAGGTTGTACTTCACGGGCCGTGGTGGAGTGAGCCGCGCCCGTTCACGCCCCTCCCGCATTGCTGTGACCATCTCGCCCTCCTTTGCTTGTGGGCATGAGAAAGCCCGGTACACCGCATTGGTATACCGGGCTTTCTCGTGTGGATGCTGCTGTCAATAACGCCGAAGGCGCACTACTACACCCCATGATACCATATTGGGGACACCCCCCGCAAGTTGGCACAATACACGGCATGGGTCGTGCGCGGCAGGTTGTCAGCCAGGCCCGCGCCCTTCAACCGGTTCTTCTGGGCGAGCATAGAGCGATTGGCGATCAAGTTGACAATGTAAACTTGATCGCCAAGAGCGGTGGGAATAACGCCGACTACCTCACCGCCCGCATCGCCCGCGACCGCCCCGACATCCTCGACCGCATGAAGGACGGGGAGTTTCCGAGTGTACGGCCGGCGACGCTGTTTGAGCACGGCGCGTCTGCCGCTCCGGTTAATAGAGGTGATGATATAACCTCTATTAGTGACGGGGGTATTGACGAGAGAAACAGTGGTGCGGTCCACACCACTGTTTCTACGAGGCGCGGAAGCGAGAGCGCCGACTACCTCACAGCCCGCATCGGGCGACCGCATGAAGGCGGGCGGCGGCGAGGGTCAACTCGCTTGCCGCTCGTCCTGACACCACGCGCGGATTAGGGCGATAGCCCGCCCGCGATGTTTTGTCACGGTGTGGTGGTCCATCCCCAGGTGCCGCCCGGTCGCCCGTAGAGACAAGCCCCGCATGTCGGTCAGGAACAAGACACCGAAGAGTCGGGCGTGCTCGACCTGGAGCCGCGCCAGCGCCGCCGCCTGCCGCTCCTCGTCGATGTCGGCCAGCTCGTCACACGCTACCTTCTCGGCGTCCGCGCTGTTGGCCTGGACCCTTACCCGATCGAGGTAGTTCTCCGCCGCTTCACTCCAGCGCGGGCCACCGTCAGGGCCATAGAGCAAGGGCGCGTGCGGCCTCTGCGGGACGAGTCGCCCCTGCGCATCGCGGAACGCCTTGCCTGTGTCGCGGGTCGTGAAGTTGCCGGGGATATGGTCGTCATCATCTCTCGCCATGGGACTGTCCTCCATTGTGGCTAAGGTCGGCTTTGCGCACGGCCTCGACGAGCTGTTGCAGGTCGCTCATAATGCCTCCTTCAGCGCCGCAACACCCGCCTCATCAAAGTGCCGCCGTATAATGCGCGCCGCCGCGACGGGATCGAGCGGGATGCTCACGCGCTTTTTCGCGATACCAGCCTCTAACGCTGCCGCCCGTACGCTCGGAAACTCGCCCGCTTTCATCCTGTCCAAAACGTCGGGACGGTCGCGCGCGATGCGGCCTGTTAAGTAGTCGGCATCGGTGCCATATGCAGAAACAGTCCTTATATCATCAGGGCTGTTTCTACCTGTAGAATCATCAATCAAGAACGCCTCTGTCACGCCCGGCGCGTCCTTGTCCTTGATCGCGTTCTTGTTCCCCTTCATGGCCTCTTCGAGGGTGCGTTGGGGTGTGGCGTCGTGGGCGCGGGCAGCAACATCTGCGGTAGATTCGGCCAGCGTCTTGCCGATCTCCGCTTTGAGCATGGCATCCAGGGAGCCGTAGGGGCGCTCCGGGGGGGTGTGGTCATAGATACGATGCGCCTCAGCTTCAGCGAGCGCCGCCTCCCATCTCTCAACCGACGCTTCCTTGAGGCCATACAGTGTCTTGAGATACGCGGTCGTTTGCCAGGCGTATTCCTCCGATGACGGGTCTTTGATGGTGCGCGGCCCGATGCGCGACCGCTCGCGGGGCGTCATGTCTTCGGTGGGACGTAGCGAGTGTGTCGTGTTCATCCGATTTCGCCGGCTCATGCTGCCCTCCCTGCTTGCTGCTGCGTCCGGTACACGCAGCACCGGTTGCGGAACGTGCTCCACAACATCGGGTGATCGTCGCAATAGTCCATCACGATTGCATCGACCTTGCCCGGAGCCGTGCGGCTCACACGGCCCAAATACTGCACCACACGGCCACCGTACGAGACCGGCGTCGTCAAAAAGAGCGTGTCCAGGCTCGGCGCGTCGAAGCCTTCGCCAACTAAAGAGCCCGTGGCCACGACCGCCCGCAGCGTCCCCGCGGCGAGGGCTGCCACCACCTCACCCCGCTTCTTCTTGCCCATCTGCCCATGCAGCGCGGCGGCCGTGACGCCGCTGGTCGTGAGCATCTCCGCGAGCTGCTCGACGTGGCCCACACGATCGCTCAGGATCAGGCACCGCCGGCCAGTGGCCACCGCCTGCGCGACATCCGCCACGATCAGGCGGTTACGCGCCGGGTCGGCCACGATGTCGCTGACGAGCCCTGTAAAGGTATCGCCGAACAGCCGTAGGCCCGTATCACGCTTGACGACACGCGGCGTAATGAGGCGATCCTGCAAGTCGGCCTTGTCGATCCTGGCGACGGTTGGCCCGAGGTACCACCCAATCACGGCGTCCAGCTTGTCGCGCCGGTACGGCGTCGCGGTCAAGCCCAGGACGTAGCGCGCGGGGATCTGTGCCACGACGGCCGCTAACTGCTCCGCTGGCGTGTGATGCGCCTCGTCAACGATTAGATGCCCGACGTCGAGCAGCGCCTCCGGCAGGGCACGGGCTAGGCTTTGTACAAGCGCCACCGTGAGGCGCGCGCCGACACGACACTCGCCATCGCCGATAAAGCCAATCTCGTCGGGGGTCAAGCCCAGCACCAGGCCGGCGCGCTCGACCGCCTGGCGGGCGAGTTCTTTGGTGTGCGTGACCCAAAGCGCCGGCTGACCACGCCGCGCCACGGCGACCAGGCCCATGATCGTCTTGCCCGCGCCAGCCGGCGCTTCTAGGACACCCATGCGCCGCCCCAGGACCGCGCCGACGGCCCTCTCCTGCGCCGCTGAGAGCGTGACGCGCTCCTCGAAGGCCACGGGTGCCCCGACGTGCGTGTCGTCCGTCCAGCGCACCGTCAGACCCAACGCCTGACAATCCTGGCAGAATAGCTCCAGCGCGCCGCGTGGAAGGATGAGCCCGCCACCGGGCGCCACGTCGTAGTACAGCAAGTGTTCGGGCAACTCACGCGTATCGCGGTCAAAGCGCACGGCGTCAGCGTAGAGCGGATTGTCGAGCATAAAACGGTCACGCACAGCCTCGCGCAACGCCGGCGGGTAGCCCGGCTCGACGATGATCTGACGCCCGATGTGGAGCGTGATGCTCGACGCCGTAGGCGCGGCCGTTTGGGGGGCGAGAGTTACGCTCATGAGCGCACCCCCTGCGCGGCTGCGGGCCGTGTCGCTATGTGAAGCGGCGGCCCTGGTGGCCGCGTGCGGCACGCCTTGCAGGTGTAGCCATGATCGGTCAGTGTCCCGCAGCCACCGTAGCACGGCTTCTTGAACGTGTCCGGCGGCACGGGTAGCTCAACGACCGTTTCATGTTTAGGGGCCTCGGTGAACTCCATCATGGCCGTTGTAGGAATCCTCCCTGCCCCCGTGATGATGTCGGTGAGAGGGGCGTTGTACTTTTCCTCCCCCCTTTCTTGGGTAATCAGGGGGGAGGAAAAGTACAACGGTGATTCGGGCTCTCCCTCGCCCCCCCAAGCCGAGTCATCGTCCTCCGTAGGAATCCTCCCGAGGTCTGCGCCGTCGTCCGTGGTAACGACATACTCATCCTCGTGCCAGAGGTCGTCACTGCCCCAGTGCTGTTTGCCGTTGTGCAGGACCTCGCCGTGCTCGTTGACCCACTGGCCGCCGTTCGTTTGCTTGATGGTCTCTCCCGCGTGCTCCGCTTCATCGCGTGTGCAGGTGCAGAGGCATGACTCACAGCGATACGCAACGGCGGTGAGCCGCTTGCTGCCGCACGCTGGGCAGCGCGGCTCTTTCCTCGCTGCATCAGCAGCGCGCCGGGTCGCCTTGGTCTGGACGGCCTTCTTGTCGAGTGAACGATCGGGGAGAGGGCCGGGCTTGACGTAGATGGCCGTCATGTACTTGTACGCCGTCGCAGGGACGGAGCCGTTGCGTGTGGGCGGGGGTGTAATATCGGGGTCGAGCGGGACCTGGACGGCCTCGGTCCGTGTCTGCGTTTTCAGCAATCCGATCGACGCTACATCATCAATCGTGCGGCCGAAGACGCGGGCGTTCATTCCGGCCTTCTTCTCGGCGGTCGATGTGATGTAGAGACGATTATAGCCGCGCTGCTCAAGTTCGTCAGGCGGCGCGGTATCATCGGTTGGATCGTCTTCAATGACTCCGTGCAGGTTCTTGGGTGGTCCATCGGTTTCGGCCCAGGCGAGCATGGTCGTTACCTTTTGCCCTGGCCTCAAGCGAGGATCACGCATAAGCCGCAAGTAGCCCTCAAGTTGACGTCGTGTTTCTTGGTGGGCGGCCATCTCTGCTCTTAGCCGTTGTAGGATTCCTCCCGATGCCTCATCAGTGTGTGGGGTGTTGTCTTCGGTCGTGGTGTGCTGAGCGCCGTCATTGCCCTGGGCGTCGGTCTCCTTGTGGCCGATGACTAACTGAAGCGGCTGCGCGGCGCCGTCATCCAGGCCGACGTCGATGGTCTCCTCGGCCTTGGCGTCGAGGGTATGCCCCGCACGCTTGAAGGCCCTTGCGATGCCGTCGCGGGCCTCGGTACGTGAGAGGTACCCGCCGCCGACGAAACGCCCTAGCGCGAAGCTCTGGCTGTTGAGGACGTCGCGGCGCTGTCCGGCCTTGATAGTGCTCACGGTATCCAAGGCGTTATCAAGTGCTGCCCACACGTAGGCCTCGGGGTCCGTGACGGTCCGTGATCGTGGCGCGCCTGCGTAGCCCGCCGGCCTGCTCTTGTAGGCGTAGGCTGTTCCCTTGGGGGAACTCTGCTCGATGGCCTCGCGCAACGCCGTGGGCATCTCTGCCATGGCGCACTCCCAGGGCGCATGACCCTCGACCCAGGTGTACGCCCCGCCCGTGCGGCGGCTGGGTGCGACGACGACGAAGCCCTTGTCGCTGGCGAGGAAGTCCACGCCCTCCAGGAAGCCCATCGCGCGCCGCAGGCCGGGCACGTCGCGGAAGAAGTAGTGCGGGCCGCCCGAGGCGCTGTGGGCGCGCACTGTGTTGGCCAGGTCGATGTTGTGCGCCGCGCATAACTGGTCTAGGTTGGCGGCCCCCCCGTGGCGTAGATCGGCGTCCACGACGCACCAGCCCGCGATAGCCACGCCGATCAGGTCGTGGGGCCAGCGGGTCCACCAGCGCGTGATGGTGGCCGGGTCCGTCGAGGCGAGGTGAAAGCCGCCTCCGCCTGCGGGAACGGCCACGCCGGGCATGACCTCCTCGCTTTTGTGGGGGACCTTGTCGTCGGGTTGAACAGGGAAGACGGGCCAGCCGAGCTCGACGGCATAATAGAGCGCCCAATCGCCGAGGGGCGCGTCAAGCGGGGGAGGGGCCGTGTGATTGTCGTGGGGGGAGGCGCTCATCGCACACCCCCGATTGTGGTACTAACTAGCGGCTGGGTGCCAAGACGTGGTACGATAGAGAAGGACATAGTCCATAGCTCCGTTTTCTCTGCGGGCCGGCTCACGAATCAACTTGGCGGGCGAATCGTGACCGGCCTTTTCTATGTCCTGCGATAGTCTCGCAGTGGCATTATCAGTTGTCCCCTTGTACGTGTGGTTGTCTATCATCTATGATGGAAAGCAACGACACAACGAGCGCTAGCCCGTACCTTTGCCAAATGAGGCGGCTCACTTCGAGCCTGTGTCGTGCTTCGGAGCGCGTATTCCCAGTTAGTCGCCAAACTGTTGCTGGGGTACGCGCTTTTCATTGGCCTGCCATCGACAACTCCTGCGCCGGCATCTTTTTCGGCTTGGCCTGTGCTCGTGTCAGCTTGTCCAGCTCGTCGAGGCGAATTATCCACGCCTTACGCACCTTGACGGCGGGCAGCACTCCGACCGAGCACCACATCCTGATTGTGGACGGGGCCGTGCCGACAAGCTTGGCTGCCTCTTGTACCTGGACCGCGATAGGCGCGTGTCCGTGTGACGTTACCATTTTGTCTGCCTCACTTTCCTTGCCTAAATCGCTAGTTTTATTGGTCCTATCCGCACTGTACCGCAAACATTTCCAATTAACTAGCCCAATCATTTAGCGGCTAAATGTTCTGCAACATTAATCACTTACCCTGGGCGCACCTAGCGTTTTGTGGGCCTCCCTGAGCGCGGGAGGGGCTCACCGCGGGCCAGTCGTCCCTCTTTGTGTAGCGCCCGTACGGTGCGCTCGGTGACGCCCACCTCCGCGCCGGGTACGCTGCACGCCGCGATGAAGTCGTCATGGCGTATGATGTTCCCGATAATCGCGCCGGAGGCTTTGCCGGATTGTCGACCTTCGTCGTAGAGCCGACAGACGACACGCGCGGCGTCCTGGCGCGCCCGTGCCACCTTGGCTTGGCGCTCGACAGCCGCCGGACTGGCGCCATAGACACGCGCTTGCTGCGCGTTCTTGAAAAGCCTGCGTTCAATGCGCTCCGCAATTTTCCACTGCCCATGACCAATGTCCTCCTGACGCTCGACGCGCGGCGTGGCCCCAGCGGACAGCACGATCACGAACGGCCATGGATAGGCGGGCTCGGGGATCTCGGCGGCCGTGTGGATGGGGTCGGGGCAGACGATTAAGTGGCCGATCAGCAGGCCATAATGTCTGTTGGCGCGCACTGTGGCGGGGTCGAAGACCTTGGCCTGTGCCCGCTGCGTATCGTGGACAACCTTGAACCCCGTGTGGCCCGTGGCGTCGATCGCCGCTGGCGGCGGGATGAACGGCCAGAAGTCGACGGGGACGAAGTAGCCGGTCGCCTCCCATGCCATGGCAAGGACGGTTCCCAGGTAGGCGATCCACGCGTCCGTGCCCTCGACGCGGTAGCGCGGCGCTAATTGTCGGTGGACATCCGCGATCTCGGTTTGGGCACGCCACCACGCGACGCCGCCCTCTGCGGCCCACGCATCGGCGATCACCGGTTGGAGGCGCGCGTCCTGAAAGCGCCGCTCTTCGGGCGTGAAGGTAAACAGCGCCATGCTCTCTTTGCCAGTGGCTATCACGTCTTGTCCCTTCTGCCACCCCACGCGATGCACATAGCGACGACCGCACCTCCCATCGCACATAGGGCGTCGTCGCTGTATGTGGGGGCCGTGCTCATGTCCACTCTCCGACCGACTGATGCAACTCCGAGCGATCGCGCTTGGCATATGTTTGTGACGTCTGGACGTGGGCGTGGCCTAACTGCGCGGCGACCTGCAGCAGGTCATGTGTTTGCCCGTACAGGCGCGTCCCCGCCGTGTGTCGCAGGCTATGGAGCCCGCGCTCGGCGACGCCGGCCTCCCTGGCAAGCCGCCGTACGCGATACCAGGCCGCCTGCCGCGTGCGGTACGGCAAGACATACACACCCCACTGGTCACGCGAAGCGCTCATCAGCGCCTGTTGTAGTCCCTTCGACAGCACAACCGTCCGGCGCTTGTCGCCTTTGCCATGCGCGACGATAAGCTCCTTTGTCGTGAGGTTGACATCGCTCCATCGCAATCCAAGCATCTCGGTAGCCCGTAGGGCGCCATGTGCCCCGAGTAGCACGAGCACACGATCGAGCCGCGCCATCGTCTGAGCGGCCGGCCCGCCCTCGACCTCGTGGCGGTCGATGACGGCCAGGAGCGCGGACACTTCGCCCTCACTATAGGCGGCGCGTTTGTCCCACGACGCCGTATTGTCATGCGGCGCCCGCGCGTCACCGAAGGGATCGGCCGTTGTGGCCCTGGCCCACCGGAGGGCGCGATACAGGAGCCGCCCCGCGGCGAGATGGACCTGCACCGTTGACGGCTGATACGCGCCCCGGCCGCTCGTGCCTGCTTGCAGCGTGGCGACCCATGCCTCGCCGGCATTGTCGGCGGGGTGGAGTAGGTCAACCGTGGGCCAGTCGGCGATGAGATGGGCGACCGCCTCGTGGTAGCGCGTTCGCGTCCGGTCGGATGTGCCAATACCCGCGCGCCCCTTGAGCGATAGGTAGGCGTCGGCGAGCGACCATAACGCGGTCGTGTCGTGCGCGAGCGCGGCGGCCATGGCGCGCCTCCGGCGCGCATCGGGTAGCATGTCCGACCAGCCCGTCATGCGGTCCGCGGCTCCCGCGCCGCGCCCGTCGTGGAGCACCAGCGCCCGCGTATGCTCGACCATCGTCCCTCCTTCCCCTGTCCCCCACGTTCGCGTGTCCTGCGCTGTCTGGCGCTACCTGCGACAATGGGCGGTTGCCCGACGCCAACGAGGCGTACACGAACTAGACCGAACACTCCTTCGGTAAAAAGACTTCCTGTAGGGATGGCAGGCGCTCGTGGTGATGTCGCGGTCGTCGTGGACAGTAAGCGCCTGCCAAAGGGTGGTAGCTAGCGCAGCGCAAGCGCGACGGCATCCCATAGCGCGACGAGAGCGTCGCGCCAGCCTTCAAGATAGGCGGCGTCGTCGACGTCGGCATACGCTGTGTCGAAGCGCGCCCGCGCTTCACCCGATGCATAGGTCGGTTCGCGCTCCAGGCCGAGGTCGCGTACAACCCACAGCTTTTCTCTAGCACTCAGGTCACCGACGCCGGGGAGCGCATACCTTGCCCCGCCCTGCTCTTGCTCGTCGTTGTCCTCACGATCTCCCATGTAGGGCTGGAATAGCTCTCGACCGTCGTACGTCCTGAAGTTGATGGCGGCATCCTGTAGATCCGCGCGCCGTGCCTCCGCGACTCCCCACTGCATTCCATCCTCGTGACCATGATCGTACCACCGTTGGGTCGATCCTTTCAGACGCTCGACCAACTGGGCTATCTTCGGATCGGCAATAGACGGCCGTGCTTCTAACATGTTAAGCTCCTTCTCTAACGCTACCGTACATACCTTAGACACATTCACCCGGTCGCGCATCCCCTCCAGCCGCTCATGCAGCGTGCTGGGAATCGTGACACTTAGCCGAATCGTCGCCATCTCACCCCCTGCTTAATATATATCACCTATATATATCGTACACAGTGGTCATGCGTGTGTCAAGTTAGTCAGCGTCGCGCTGGCCGCCGTCCCACGCTAGCGCGGCGCGTTGCTGGCCGGCGCTGCCGTCTTGCAGGATCTCCGCGACCATCTGTGCGACGGTGCGCTGCATCACGTTCCGCGGTCCCATACCGACCGGGGAGAAGGTGGAGCCGACATAACCGCGCCAGGCGCGCTGACCGGGGCTTGCGGCGACATAGCCGGCGTAGACATCGCGCTCATCGGGGAGCACCGCGCGGGCCTCAAGCAAGTCGGGGCCGCGTTTGGTCCAGCGGATCGCGGCGACTGTGCTCATCGATGTTTCCTCATGTGTCTCTTCGCGCCTGCTAAAAGGGTAGCTCTTCGGCCGTGTCGTAGGTCGGGGCACAAGGGGCCTGGGCCGCTTCCAATGCGGCGAGTTGTTCATCACACTGACTGAGCGTGCGCAGCAACAGGTGTATGTTCCTGCTTGCGTGCGCAATCTCCGCGCGCCTCAGCATGCCATTCTTGCCCCCAGCGCGCGTCAGCGTCGCTCTCAGCGCCCTATCAACCATTGTGGCAAGGCTCGCCTGCCCACCATCACGCGCCGCGAGCAGGTCCAGGGCGACGCCTTGCTCTTCACACACCCTGGCCAGTACCCCCTGATCCAGGTCTTGTTGCTCCCACGCCTCGTCCCACGTCTCCTCGTCAGTCATGCAACTCATAATAGCGTTGTTGACCACAGCGGCCAGGACGGCAGGAGGTAGGGCGTCGGCCTCGACACATCCAACACCATAGCGGTCGATGAACTGCGGCGTGCGCGCATCTTTCTCTTTCGGGCTGTGTGGTGGAAGGTGATAGGTCGCGATCTGCGCCGGGGTGATAGCTACGCGCCTAACGGTGAACGCGTGGCCGGGAGCGCCTACCTCGACGAGGCGGCCGTGCAGGCCCTCGGACATATCCATGACGGCCGGGTCGAAGTCGCCCACGTAGAGGATGGACGTGCGCCGGTGTGTGTCCTCCCACCGCTTATGGATGACGGCCGCGCTTGCATAGAGTTGGCTCAGGCTTGAATTGCCGCGACACACCACCACGGGCACGCGTAGCGGGTCGGCCACCTGCCAGAGCATCTGGCTCAGTGTGTCGGCTTCGGCCCATACCTCGGGCACGACCGCCTGAGCCGCCCACGGGTCCCGGCGATAGAGTTCGCGGGCATAGGCTAAAGCCTCGGACGGCGCATCGAAGGTCCGGCCCAGCTTGCGGTCACGCGTCCCGTCGATGAGCGCCGTGTAGGGCAACTCTCCCCCCTTGCGCATCGCGCCCAATTGCCGCACGAGGGATTTATAACCGGCGTCCGTTTTCTCGATTAAATGATCGCCCACGAGGATGTAGTACACCTGACGAATCGTGGGCGTCACGGGCAACTCATCGACGAGGCGGCGTACCCGGTCAGCCCTGGCCTGCGATAACGGGTTGCGTGCACTATACGCCCGTTTCCGCGTCGGAGCTAAGGCCATCGACGGAAGGCTGACGAGGCTTGTGTCTGTCGTCACGCGGGGCTCCTGTTGCCTATCGGTACCCAAGGCCCGCTATATCGCGTGGGGGTGGTCACGACTCGTCGCGCTTTCGCTTGCGTTCATCGCGCTCGACCCCTTCTTTGACCCAGCGCCGCAGTAAAACGGCCGTGGGCATCATCTCGTGTTTGGCCTGCTCCTCGATGCGCTGGCCTAACGCGGCAGGGACGCGCACCATCGCCCGCCACTCCATGGACGTGTCTTGCGTTTCTTTCGGCATGTTATTTATCTCCCACACACAGCATATCAGTGATGCTATTCAATATCAAATAGCACTTGATACAGCATCAGATAGATGCTATTATTAGAGAGTGAGGAGCAAACGGGCCCCACAAACACAGAGCCGCCCGGCTGCTAGAACAACCGGACGGCGGTAGGCACGGAGGAACACGCAAATGACACCAACCGCACCCAGTAAGAAGAATACTCGACTGTTGTGATTTGCGATGGTAGGGGCGTGCTGTTACCCTCCAAGGGCAGAAACCGTGAGGAATGAAAGGAAAGGAAGACGCCCTGATGCAACTGCCCCTTGTCGCGCCGGCTCCGCTGGT
>JAABUL010001834.1_pt1 | contig 37937 bp, 30 predicted proteins | sample 5559151 | NCBI WGS metagenome assembly JAABUL01 (sample SAMN10711876, study PRJNA513368) | rock metagenome | isolation source: Antarctica rocks | place: Antarctica: Victoria Land, Pudding Butte sud | reverse complement strand
TTGCCGGTTGAGTTGGAGGACTCGGGGTTGTTTATGGAAGAGGATGAGGAGGATGATGAGGAAGAAGCTAAGGATACTGAGACGCCAGTTGCTGAGGGTGAATTCAGGTCGCAAATGCAGCCCTCGGAAGACCCTTTCAGCCCGATCGCTGAAGAACGCCAAGCAGAGCACGACTTCCTGATCTTGGAAGCTCAGCGTGTACTCGGGAGCATGCAGAAGGTCGAGCAGAACCTACGCACGCGACACGCAGAGCTGCGCGAGCTGAACGACAGGTATAGTAGCCATGCCGAGGAAGTGGACCGCAGGCTCGAAAGTCTCGAAACCGAGACGGAAGCGCTTGAGACTGACAATCAGACGCTTAAGACGGAGAACGAGGCTCTGAAGCAAGATCTCGGCTTCGATCAGACTGAGCTGTTGTGGTTGAAGATGCAGCTCAAGACCTTGGAAGTTGAAGTCACGTCTTCGGAAGATGGAGCGAGGAGATTGGAGGTGTACGCCCCTGAACTGAGGGATGAGATCCAGGATGTGAAGAGGGAGAGGGTGGCGGAGCAGATGAGGAGGTGGGAGGTTGACTGGGTGGATGTGCGGAAGAGGATGAAGGGACGGCGGAGGGCGTACGATGTGTTTGCGCTGGAAGAAGACGAAGAGGCTGAAAGTGAGGAAGATGGCGATGATGCATCGAAAGGCTGGCTGCTGTCAATGGTAAAGAACGACGACGGCGAACTGCAAAGCATCACCATAACGCGCGTGGCTACGGACAGTGGCGAAGCCGCCGATGACAACGACAACGACGAAACTGCCGACATCGAGGACGACGAACCAGAAGAAGAACAACTCTCCTTCGCCGAGCACATGTTCATCATCGACAACTCACCCACTGCAGAACCCGAGCCGGAAGACCAACCCCTGTCCCTCGCCTCCAATCTCCCAGTCATCGAGACTGTTCCCATTGACCCCGAATCCACCCCTGAACGCATATATTCCGACCAAGCCACTCAAACCGAACCCCCTCCTTGTGATTCGCGGACTTCCAGCTGGCTCTTCGCAGACGAATACCAAGCCGACCACTCCATCGTTCCTGGGCCGGACGACTGCGCTATCACTACTTCTTCGGAGGACAGCGAGGGGTACGAGTTCGATGATGATGCGGATGTTGGCAAAGGCGTTGTTGAGCCGACGAAGACGAAGAGTGCGTGGCAGGAACTGTGGTCGGGACTGTCGAATTTGGCTGGGTTGGGAGAGGAGGATGGGGACGGGGAACGATGAGTCGAGCATTATTGGGTGATGTGTGGGATCCGTGTTTGGAGGGCATGTTTGGGGCATGGATTGTGCATATGGGAAGCTGGCTGGGATTGTGCATATGGGATCATGGCTGCGCATATTGGTGAACGTTCACAAGGGGTTGGCATGACTGGTTGCGCATACGATGGGTAGGCGAAGGCCTTGTAGGCCGAGACAAAGTTGGACTTCTACGGCATGGTAAGAGACAGATTGTCTCGCTAGCTTTTTAAAGGCGAGGTGTTGATACCACCGCTACAACAACAAATTATCGCTCCACTCTCAACACTCTTCTCGTGGTCGCATAATGGGCCCTGAAAGGCGCTGGTTGTTGCCCGGAAGTATGAGATGTCTGGGAGGCGATTGCTGAGCGTTCCTCGCGGACTTGTTTTGTTGGAGGTCATGGTCATTTGGCTCGGGTCTGACTGCGCATACTCTGTGTGGAGACGGACGATGTATGGGAGTAAAGTCGCACACGTTGCATGAGACGACTGGCTGCATATAATATGCCTGGATAGTTGAATGGATCTACCACCACTACCACGATCGGACCTGCAAGATTGGCTCTTCCACATACCATCCTCCTCGTCGCACCCACCAGCATGTCCTCGCTACTTGCTTCTTCGACAGGTGAGACAGGCTAGCAGAGATGTGCTTCCTATTCAATCCACATCTTCCAAGCCGGCGTCGAGCAGACCCCACAGGTGTCGCATCTACAACGCTCCTTCTGGTACATGATTAGAACAACCATAAGACAGCCTCTGAAGTACTTACCCGTCGCAGATATGGTAGGTTTCTCCATGCTACACGAAGACATCATGCGAAGTCTTGTCATATTTTGGGGGAGAGGAGGATGTTCTATTGCCAAGCGTTATGACGAGGTTGGACTTTGCTCTTTCATGTGACAATCATAGGAAGCATTTGGTCACGGGACGAGACGAGGTCGACTTACATCAGGCTTGAATCTTTTGATAAGCTGAGCTAGTCATGGTCTGCAAGCAGTAAGGAGCGAAGAAGCCTCTGTCTACTTACGCACCGGACGTTGCACAACCGCCAGTCCATCGTACAGCCTTGCCGTCCGGCTGGCGCACGCACAATCCCAAACGCCCAGTGAACGTCCCTCTCGTTACAAGTAGAAACAGCAAACCGGCTCACCGCACGTCTGACACTGCTCTGGCTCGTCAGATACTCTGCGATATGATGCCGGCTTGTCTACGGCCAACGACTTGAAAAGTGTCATCCACAGTGCGTCTTCCGGCGACCCTGGAACTTCTGCGTTGACGTCCCGAGCACGCCATTTGACAACGCATGCGCAGTATCTGTTAGGTGTCTTCCAGAATACCGCTACAACACGACTGGTCACCGTCAATCTGCCAGTTGGCGTTACCCTCACTTCCACGGACAACGGATTGCTGGCTCCGGCTTTGCAAACGAACAAAGTCGCCTGGATGCTGCGCAGGTAAGGCAACCAAGAGGCAGATCGTCGAGCAAAGGAGTGCAACAGCTCCGATTTGCCGCGGATGTAGCGCAGAACGAAAGTCTTGCCACCGTAACAGGTTGAGAGGTATTCGTGGCGGGGCTGCTTGCTGGTGAAGGCGAGGGGTATCGTAATAGCTTCCGGGTGGTACAGAGCGATGTCTGAGGAACATGATGTTTGTGGTTGACAAAGTTCGAACTTGACTTCGAAGTAGACGTAGATGCGGTTGCGCAATTCACCAGGTAGGCGGAAGAGGTGACAGTCCGGTGGAACGGTGTCTCCTGGTGATAGTGGAGCTGGTCAGTATCGCTGCAAGAACAAAGATGCTGTGGATCACGTACCGGTCCCGGAGATGGCTGAAGTTGCCGCCATGGTTTCGACGGCTGTCGCGCAGTGTCGTACCGTCGTCAGAGTTGGTTTTGGGCTGGCGGCGAAAAAGTGAGATTGAGATAAGTGCCAAGTCATGTGAATGTGACATCGTGTGAATGGGCTCTTTCAGACGACCAACACCAGATCGTGGGGTTTTCAAGTGCCGCCCTTCCACTTCATAGCAGAGCCAAATGATCAAAGGGGTGTGGTGCGTTGCGGTCTGCCTTCTAATTCGATCCCATGGCGCACACTTGCTTACCGCAGGTCCCGCAGTCCTCGAACGGGGTTCTGTCATCCGTTGCCAACGACTTGATGAATCGTATGACTGGTGTGTCCTCAGCCGAACCGATGGCTCCCGTGTTCACATCTTGTGCCCGCTGTTCGATCATACACGTGCAGTATTCACCTTGCTGCTCGTAGCGATATTCACCTTCTTTCACACATCTCGCTACGACGTTGCCTTGTTCGGTGACCTCCGCATGGACGCACAACACATGATATTGCACTCTCTCTTGGCCATGAGATCCGGGCCCGCGACCCAGATTTCAACGACATGGAAGTAGCGAACACTGCGGACGTAAGGGCGCAATGACCGAGCCTTTCGTCCCAGTACGTCCGTATTCTCGTAATCGCTGCTCAGTAAAAAGATTTTGCGTCCGTAGTAGAGTGAGAAAACTTCGTGCTGAATTTGCTTGCAGGCGTAGGCCAGCTGTGGTGGACCAAGGGTGTCGTTATTCCGTGCTCGACCATTATACATTCGCATTCTCGGGCTCAAATATGTACTCCTGTTCGGCTCGCAGTCCTCATGACCATGTCCCACACAGCATTGCGCAGTTCGCCAGGCAGGCGGAGGAGGTGGCATGTGCCCATTGCGTCCGAAGCCGGTGATGGATCAGCCTCGACCGGCGGTGCTGCACTCGATGGTGCTGACTCAAGTGTCAGTGCGAAATTATGGAACGCGACCACTTAAAACGTACCCATGCCGTGTTCTGGCAGACTCGCTAGTGCTGTGGAACTGTGTCCTGTAATCTCGATGTTGATGGTTCAATGGTTGAGCTTCGAAAGAAGAGCTAGCGTGATGCCAAGACTTTCATGTGACATTCGTGAGTAGCTGCTCGTCTTATACCATTGTCATAACGCCTGCAAGTTTTTTGCAAGACGCACATACCTGCATCTCTACTCCACCATCCCTACTCTGCGCGTCCCTAGCAACTAATTTCATGAACCTTGTCATCGGCGGCATCTGTGCTGCCAGTGAGGCAAGGGTTCCTGCATTCACGCTCTCGACTTGTCGTTTCAGGACGCACGTACGCCATCTAAACGGCAGTGCACCCCATCTAGCTGGCCTCTCGCACGTCACTACCAGCATGCCTGTTTCCGACACCTTTACAAAGATGATTGCCGAGGCTTGAAGCGTCGAGCCAATAACACGAATGGCCACGTTTTGCTCAATACTGCGAACGTACGGGAGCCAAGATCGGGCCCTGCATGCGAAGAGCTCGAGCTCTTTTAGTCGAATAGTACACTCGCAGAACTTGAATTGCTGTTTCCCATGGCAGATTGAGAGGAGTTCATGTCTGATTTGCTTGCATGTGTTGGCCAGACCAGGTATTTGGGGCTCAGCACGGCGTCGCCTCCCGTTGTAGGATGTCGCTAGGCACAAATTACGAAGGCGGATAGTTGGAGGGTAGGCGTATTCGTAGATGCGGTTGCGCAGTTCGCCAGGTAATCGGAGAAGGTGGCACGTCTCGACAGCATGTGATAATGCTGGTGGCATTTCAACCTCACTCGATGGCTCTGGCAAGTATTGTTAGCGTCAACATCATAATATGTGTGGCGTCCTAGTCAACGTACCCATCTCGGAACCCGCGAGGCTCGCCATGATGCGGAGAGGTGTCTTGTTAGTATTCACGCTGAAGTTGAGGTTCAAGCTATGAGCTTCGAAACAGCAAGGAAATAGTGCGCGTTTGCTAAGAGTTTCATGTGATAATTTCGCCCAAAGTGGAACCAGATGACCCGCCTGGAGACCGCGGATGAAGTGAATGTCGTCGGGAGAGAGATGACTTGCCAGTGGAGTGAGGGGAAGCAAATGCCAGACATGTGGATTGCTCCGAGTACCAGACGAATGCCATACCGCGGGACGGCGGACACATTAGTAACTCAATGCAGAAGTAGCCGAAAGGCGAAGCTCAAGTTCAAGAAAGCAGCCACCCGTCGTCGAACCAACCTCAACCTGGCCGCCGTTCTTGAGCAGCCCAACCACCCAGACTACCGCTTCACACTACTCCTCTCCAGCGCCTCCAGCAGCTCCGGCCGATCCCTCAACATCTCCTTCGCCTGCTTATAGCTCATCCACTTCCGATCCCGCTTATGCTTCTCCGGCCAACTCTCCTTCTCCTCCTTCACCCTGACCTCGTAAAACTTGTACGCCGCTCTCGGCGCACCAGGGTTCTTCGCGATCTGCGACGCCGAGCGCTGCTCCTCGATCGTGCCCAGGTCGGCTTCGATCTTGCATTCGATGCCGGCTTCCTCCCAGGCTTCGCGGCAGGCGGCGTCTTCGGCGGTGCGCTCGTCGGTTTCCCAGCCGCCTTTGGGGAGGACCCAGCCTTTGCGGGCGGAGGACTGGATGAGGAGGACCATGGTGCGGTCGGGGGAGAGAGGGACGACGCCTGCGACTAGGCGTTCGCCGTTTGGTCCGTAGCTGTTGACATATCAGTTTTTAATCCAATGTATCGGCGACTTGAGGTTGTGAATCTTACCGCTGCTTGTCCCTGCCAACTCGGGCCTCCATAGACCTCTCAGGCGCCGGTTCTTGAGCCATGCTGCCTGTCGACCGTGAGAGTAGTCTCCAAGGTTGCAAACTCCGAATCACGTGAAAAGCCGTGTTCTCTTCGTCGTTGCGGTGAATATGCCGTCGATTAGGAGTGGTCACACGATACACACCACTGCTCCCTTTTGCTCCGTGACAAACTCAGTCGATGCCGAGGACAAGAAAGGTAGTCTCAATCAATGCAGAGAAGCAAAGGTATTTCGCCTTCAGTCCGACTGGCCGCCAGGCTGAGGACGGAAGTCACTTCTATGCTCGAGAAGATCCTGCGCTATCAACATCGTGGTGGTGGTAAGTAGAAAGTGGGAGGGTCGGAAGAGGCTACATGAATATGCCACTCTGCTCGGGCCTGCGCGCACGTGCTCAGGGTGCTCTTTCGGGGCGTCCACGACTGCCGCTTCCTCTTTCTGCGCAACCAAATTTTCCAACCCACTGCGGACACTAAAGGCAAGCTATCTGACGTGTTCGGAGCTTATCTGAAGCCAGGTTACATGTGAGAAGGCACTAATTATTGAGCGTTCACTGTTGAATTTAACGAGCTTCACGACGTCTTCGGGGCTTCACACGACCTTTCCAACGTCACCTCTTCAACTGCGCGGGAATGTGCTTGCCTTCCACTCCACGTTGACACATCTTTCTCCCTTCTTCCTATCCCACACCTCCCCGGTCATCACCAGGTTTACTTTGACGGCGTCGATACCTTATTCTTGCCATCCCACTCCGGGCGGCCTCCGCAAACAGCTCGACAGCCCGGTCGACGGCAAGCTTGGATCTGCCACTTTGTCCACACTTTTTGCTCGACAGCTTCCTCTAGCTCCGGGAACCGTGCTCATCATGCAGACGACGGACTCTGCCTGTACCACTCCATCCTTGATCACCCCCATAGGTGAGCCGAACTCTCAACCCAATCTGAACCTCGTGTCGAGAAACGTGCTCGTGTGCTTCGGTGGAACGAGGCCACGAATGTTTCTGCTTGCACGCGACTCAGTCGTTGTGGGTCGTATATGAGCTCCACGAACGCGGGCTAAGTATTTTTCTTCTCTTAGGCTACCAGAGTACGTCCTGCTTGGACACTGCTGTTTGACCGTCGTCATACTGACCACACATATCAGGCGGTGATTGCGGCTATTGCAAAGGCGACAACACAAGTAGAACTCCCGATTCTCGTGCGTTGTCGGTTTGCTTTTTCCTTGGTCCTGTCCTTCTCCTCGTTGTACTATGCATCAAGCCTCGGTGCGATCTCATTACTGTGTTCTCCAAGAAAAACATCAAGTCAACACCATCACCAATTTTCCTGCACCAATCATCTCCAAGCCCGCCACAGCTAATGATGAGAAGGTGCTTCATACTATGCCCGGACCAAGTCGCTATGTCCAGAGCACTATCAAGAGCTTATGGATAGAGGATGGAGGAGGTCAGGCAGCCTACTCTACATCCCTGACGCGAGCCGTAGCTGCTGTCCTCACTATACCATAAGGTAGGCGATCATGACCTTCAACAGAAAGATTGCTGCTGACTGACCAGACTGCCAGCAAAAGAATTTCAAGCAACACGAGATCAGCGACAAGCATTACATCGATGGAACCGGTTCGTACTCGGGGATGAGTACGCCAAAGAAATCGCCAAGAAATATCCGAAGAGCAAAGAGTGCATATCTCCACTACGACTTGCAATACTGCCCCCACTAACATGCCACCAGAGACAAGAAACGCCAACACAACACCTTCGATCTGAATACCACCCTCCACGAAAGCGAGCTCCAACATTTGAAGCCCAATATCGAACCGGCCCACAAATTCGAAGTCTCGCTCGAAGCCGACACCTTCACCGAAGAGAAATTCGCCCTTTTCTCCAACTACCAATCCCACGTCCACCACGACCCGCCGACCGAAATCTCCCGCTCCGGCTTCCGCCGCTTCCTCTGCTCCTCCCCCATCCACAACCACCCTAGCACAGACAACACCTCTGGCCTCACCGATGACCCCACTGGTGGCCCCACGCAATCCAGCTCCAACAAGCGACTCGGCTCCTTCCACCAAACATACCGCCTGGATGGCCGACTCATAGCAATGTCCGTCCTCGACCTTCTCCCCCACGCCGTGAGCGGGGTGTACTTCATCTACCACTCCGATTTCGAAAAATACTCCTTCGGCAAACTCTCCGCCTTACGCGAGACGGCGCTGGCGGCTGAGGAAGGGTACGAGATGTACTATATGGGCTACTTCATCGCGAGCTGCAAGAAGATGCGGTATAAAGCCGACTACCGCCCTCAACACGTCCTAGACTACGACACGGGAGAATGGGATACCATGGACGACGAAATGAAATCCCTAATGGAGAAGCGGAAATGGGTAAGCATGTCCCGCGAACGTAACATCCGCCAGCAACTCTCCGACCTACTCGAACCCAAGGGCCCAGTCTCCCCCGACTCGCGCAGCGAGCTGGAAGAGGAATTGGTGCTGGATGCCTACGCCGTCCCTTACCGCTCCCCCGTCGAGGCGATGCATTCCCGGCTCTCGGTCCTCTCGTTGAACTTCCCCGGCGCTTTGACGCTAGAGCAATTGGCGGAGCAGATCGCGCTGGACGAGATGAAGGTGACGTTGGGGCAGGGGACGACGCACCGGATGCGGGATATTGTGTCCTGGGCGCAAGGGTCCGTGACGGATCCGCAGGGGAGTCTCATGGGGGTCATGGCGGAGTTGGCGGCGTGTGTGGGGAAGGAGGTGGCGGGGGGCATGGTTGTGGATTTGGGGCGGTTGTAGCATTACGTTCTCGGCGTTAGCATTCGGGGAAGGAAGAGGAGGGATTCGATGGATGGAGGGTGGTGAGGTGGATGGTTATCGCTTTCGTTCGTTTGAGGTCATGGGTGTATTGGTACATGCACACATCAAGATACCATCATTTCGCCGCCGAGACACCAGTCGTGCCATACTGAGATCCACTCGCAAACGCCTGATCATGCAACAAACGCCTTCCATGCTCCATAATCATCACACTCATCTGTCTCCACCCGCTCAATCACTCCTCAACATACTCTCCACCAACTCCCCCAACGGCCCAAACCACTCCCCCCTCTTCCCCCCCTTCTCATCCGCCAACCCAAACTCCTCGACAAAAAGCACGTAATGCTTAAACCCCGTATTCAAATGCGCCTCCAACCCCAGACCCCTCACCACACTATAGTGATGGCAGTAAATATGCGCATAAATGCGATACAATCGCTTAAACAACACTTTCACCGTCTTCTCGAAACCTTCCGGGAAGGGCACGCCAGGTTGGGTCGGGAAGACGGCAGGGTTGGAGAGGTGCGCGGAGGTCCAGGAGAGGAGGTGGGAGATGTAGGTTGGAGCCGGGAGGCGGGTGGGTTTGGGGTAGGTGGGGGGGTCGTGCCAGAGGTATTCGAATTCGTCGGTGGCTTTCATCTCCGGGCAGGAGGTTGGGGAGCAGAATTCGGTGATGGCGCCGTACAGGAGGTTGATTTGGTTGTAGAAGTCGACGACTGCCAGCATTGAATTAGTAAACGAGCGATCTTGGGGTGCTGTGGTGATGTTTTATGGTGTTACCGTTCACAGCGAGCCATTCATCCCTATCTTCGCCCTCCGGCAGCTGTACCACCTTCCTCAAACTCCCACTCCCCAGCGTCGCCTCAGCGAACTGCTTCAGCTGCCACGAATTCGTCCCCTTGGCCCGCTTCTGCGGCTGGAACGCGGTGTTGCGAGTGCGGGCATTGTTGTTGCTGTAGGTAAGGAGGTCAGCCTGCTGCGCGATATCCTTCAACCCGTGTCCCAGGCCCCGATATCCACGCTGGACGTCATGAGTGCGGTTCTCAGTGTGGACAGGTGCTGGAATCCCGCTGGCAGAGTTCGGCGAGTCGGAGAGGGCGTTGTGGAGGTGGCGCTGGAGCGGTGACTTGTAGGTCTCTTGCGGGCTGGTGGGAGGGTGGATGTGGATGTAGGATTCGCTTTCGGCGAGGACGTTGGAGTGGAGCGGGGCCAGAGGCTGGGGGGACTGGGAGTAGGGCTGTGGGGGGGAGTTGTGTACGAACATTGTGTTGATGAAGGAGCTCATCCTGCTCTTCGGCTTGTTTGAGTGGTGTTCTTGAGGATGCGTGTCTGCGATTGCATTCCTGCGATTAGCCGGGTCAACCCTTGGGTGGTGCTGGCATTTACTGACCTCGTCGACACTTGTGGGCGCAGGGTTTGTCAAGAGAGTGACGAGATGAGGATCAATTGACTGGCTTGCTACTCTCAAGAAGAGGTCGTCCTATCTTCACATGTTCGAGAAGTGCAACTGCTCCGTCATTGCCAAGAGATTTTGTTGGCGTCGTGGTTGCCCGAGCAATCCTGGGCTCGCCGGATTGGGAAGGCGCTCTTCTTCATCCTCATCGTCAGCTCTCCAACACGATGTTGTGCGGCCTTGGAGATACAAGGACAGTCCATCTCATCAGGCATTTAGCAGTGGAACGAGTACAAGGTATTGCAGACTGGAGTCGATCTCCACCGATAAGCAGCGGATGGTGCGGCAGTCATGCATTATTGCTCAGCTCGCTGCTCGTAAACTTCCGCCTTGAGATATCAGGCAAACCCTTCTGCTCCTTGTCCATCAGTTTCTCTTTCCCAGTCTCTCGTCTAACTACAGCATCGCCACCATGTTTTACACCGACCGCCTCATGATAAGGTCCTTCGACCCGGACACCGATCTCAACCTGATGACACAATGGCTGAACGATGTCGAAATCATGAGTGCCATCTCACTACATCCTCCGGTTGCCTGTTCGAAGGCCGACGCGAAGAAGTTTATGGAGAAGATTGTGCAGAAAGAGAGCAAATTGCCATTCTTCCTGGTCTGTGAGAAGCCCACTCCTGGAACCGACCCGGCGAGCCTAGGCAAGCACGAAGACTTGTTTTCCAAGGACGGAACCGCACGGTATCCCTTCTTTGGCATACTGAACATGGGCAGTCCGGACGAGATGCACTTTGCCACCCGAGTGGTGCGGTGGGGAATCGCCTTTGATCGGGATCATCAGGGTGTGTGAGAACACGATGCGACATGCTTCAGCGTTCTGACATTGACCAGATCGTGGTTACGGTTCCGAGCTATTGCAATGGGCAGCTGAATACTGCTTCAAGACTCTCGGCGCTCACAAGGTCGAACTCGACGTCTCCGCCGCTAACGTCCGCGCCCTGCATGTCTACGAGAAGGTTGGCTTCAAGAAGGAAGGACTGCGAAAGAAACGGTTCTGGATCAATGGCCATTGGGAAGATATGGTCGAGATGGGTTTCCTCGAAGAAGACTGGTTTGCGACGCATCAATAAGCTTTCAGGGTCGAGTGAATGCATACTCGACGCCCGAATCCCGCCAAGACCTCAACAAGGTGAAGTCGAGTTTCTTTATTGACAACTCCTCAATACAAAGGCATTGTAGAGATCAAGTCACGCTTATTGAGTTGCCAATGAGATGGACACGACACATCGTATCTATACTTGCTATTTCGTATCTCTCATCTCTGCCTCTTTCCTCAACATCAAACCACCTCCTCCAACATCTGCTCAGATCAGCCCTCATCAAGATACCCTTCCACCACATCTCAACCCCTATCAACCAGAACATCAGCAATATGTTCGACCAAGACACCAAGTCATCGCATGCTGGCATGCCTCGTCGTCCAACTACAGCGAACACTCTACCACGCATCCAAACCGAATTCCCGCCAACATACGAAGCTCAAGTCAACCACCACCTGCGTGCGTTCAACCAGCTCGAAGGTCAGATCGGAGCAGGTAGCTACAACCAAGCGCCACAACAAGGCACTGTGGTGATCCTGACCCGCAAGAAGAAGATCATCGTCGCCATCATCGCCTCCGTCCTGCTGATCTGCATCGCTGCCATGACCGCTCTGCTAGTCACCAGCCTGCATCGCCACGACAGCACCGCTCAACAAAATCTCCCCTCCGACAGCGACCAAACCCGCCGCACCCCACTCACCGAGAACGTGGCAATCACCACAGTCTTCGTGACCGTCACGACCAAAGTCACACCAACAACCCTCATCACCTCGACAACCTCCATCAAACCCACCTCCGCCCTCGCAGCTTTGAGCTCCTACGAGTCCGCCCTGAGCTCAATCGAATCCTCTATCATCTCAAGCATTAGCGCCGGGATGTTGCCACCGCCGTCCACCTCGGTTATCGCAACATCAAGCAGCACGACTCCGCCGCCACCACCACCGACTACTCCCACTCCTAAGCCTACTACTTCGAGTACGTCTAACCACAGGACTCACGTTGTTTGTTGGGGATATTGGGCTAACTATTGTACAAAGGTTTGACAGCTTCGTCTCTAACGACATCTCCAACGACGTCTTCGACGACTGCAGCAGAGACGGTGACGGCGTCTGCGAAGGGGTGGTTGGGGTTCTGCAGTGTGCCTGGCATGTTTTGTACGAAGAAGCGCGCGCTCGAAGGCGATAGGAAGATCTAATGGTGTGTTTGCGTTCGTGACAGCATTTTCGACGAGAAGAGGGGTCTTGCGAAAGATGGAGGATTGAATAGCATGACGGATTGCGGGAAAGAGTGTCCAATGGTCGAGGAAGTCAGTGGAGGACTTGCGCTGGGTGGCGCTCAACATAGCTAAGTTTGCATTTGTGGTATCATTCTTTGCTGACGTTCACTGCTACTGAACAGCGAGTCTCACTGCATTAACTGTCCATCGCTCTTATATCACCTGCCTTTTTCTTCACACTCGCTGACTTGGTTATCACATGCTAATCACCACTACCAGCACTTTTCTATACCGGTATGATCGAGTCTCGTGACTACACTTCTATCCTCTCACTTACGAGCAGTTCACTGATAATATCAATTTACAACTCCATGCCTGATCGGACATGCGTCATCAAATACAGCACCACCCGCGACAGCCTTACTGATCCCACCCCCAAAACCTCACCGCAACAATGATCGACGATTATACTCCCAACCCCCTCACCTCCGAACACGCCTTTATTCCTTCTCGACCGCCTCCGTCTCCACACCCCAACCAGAGAGAGGCCGACCGTAGGGAGGCTCACCGTGAGGGCGACCGAGGACTGAACCACGGAACAGACCAGAGGGTAGGCCGAGACTCAGATATCCCCTCCTACTACGGCGGTCTCTCCCACAGCCGCAGCAGCCAGGACATCACTGCCGCCGCCTCCGCTTTGCCGGATGTGGCGCTCGATCCGGGGCCGAGTACGGAGGAGCAGATCGCTGAGAAGGATGAAGAGGAAGAGAAGAAGAGGAAGATGAGGAGACTGTGGGTGTGGATAGGGGTGGTTGTTGGGATCGTGGCGTTGGTTGCGGTGGTCGTGGGGGTGGTGATGGGGGTTAGGGGACGTCATGGTGATAGAGCCCAGGGTGGAGCGGGGGTGGTGGGGAGTCCGGCGTCAACGAGTTCGTTGCTCAGTTCATCGAGCGCGAGGGTGACGATCTCGGTCAACGTGCCGCTATCGATCACTACGTTCTTATCACCGCAGCCGGCCTCATCTGCTGGACTGGACATTCCTTCACTGTTGAGCAGCACGGGGACTGCTGCATTTACAATCAGCCAAGATTTTGGACCGACGACGTATTCGATAGTGGCAGCGACGACGCTGGTGACTATGGGGACGATTTCTGTTACGACCACAGTGTCTGCGCCAGCAGCTCCTCTTGGTGCCTTTACTGAGTCTGCCCTGACAATCTCTGACACATTCACTCCGACCCAACCTCCGAAATTCACGAGAATGCGGTGATGTCGAGTGGGCTTGAGAGCCACAGAGAGATATGTAAGGGTTGTGTTTGCTATGGGGGGATCAGGTGGCGTTGGAGAGGGTTTTGAGGGGAGCACTGCTGGAAGATCTCGACTTTGGCCATACGAGCAATCTATGTCTTTGCGAACGACTCCGAATTGATGCCTGCAGGACCAGCTGAATGGCGCTCCACATAGCAGCATTCAGGAGCCTAGGTGAACGCTGCGCTAGCGATCGCCTCACATGCATCATCTCTGCATGAGCATGAGACAGCATATGCCGGCAAAAGCAGCACAATCTACCAACATACACGGTTTGCTTGCGAACACCTCCTTTGTCCTTATGACCTCTCTAACCTACAACATCGTTACACTATCCTCCAATATCTCCTTCACACTCCCTATGTACAGTCATAAGCACCCCTCCAGTCATGGCACAGAAGCTGCCGCTCCCCTTGGATGACCCCTTCACGGACGACTACGAGTCCTCACTACCATCACACCCGAATCCACTAGGCTCGCATCCGCCGCCGCCGTCGAGATACTATCAGACTGCTTTGAGAGCGTCGGAAGACGATGCCGTGGTATTGTCGCCGAGGAGTACGCAGACGACTTGGAGTGATATTGAGTTGCAGCAGAGAGGCGAGACAATGCAGGAGGAGCATGATAAGGTGGCTATTCTGTTGCAGGAGACTTTGGTTCCACGATGGTTGGTACCGATTGCGACAATGGTGTTGTGACAATTGGCTAATCGATGATCTCGCAGGTACCGTAAGCCACGGAACATCATGCTCCTTGCTATCCTCGCGCTCCTGGTCGTTGGAATTGCTATCGGAGTCGCGGCAGCTGTGGTCTACGTGAGGAAGAATGCTCACAGGCCGACGATTGTCCCGGTTGTAACGTTGGCGGTCACTTCAACTTCGACACGCACAAAATCTACCGAAGCCTCAACGACGACATCTACGCTCAACCCTCCTGCAGCGAACGCAGTCACGGTGACTACCGCTGTCACTACTGTCACCGTGAGCACGGTGAGCCTTGTCGGCGCCGGCATCGTGAGGAAAACCATCACATATGTTTCGACGTCAACGTTGACTCGGGACCCGGCCGAGTTCCGTGCCATAGCCTCCATAGCCAACACGATCCCCGAGGGAGACACAACCCATATATATGTAGCTGTCCCCTCGCCACCGACCAGTGTTTCAACCTTGCCGACCACTGATGTAGAGGTGCCGACCACTCTTGAGACGATCTGGAGACCAACGCCGCCTGCGGAGTCCACTGACACTGGGCCTACTCTATATACACGAGGAGCGCTATGGACGATCAAGCAATTGGGCCCGGAGCTGGGAAGCCGGAATACGACATCCCTGACCGAATCGACGAGTAGTCAAGTCAGCGAGCCGACAGCACTGACAGCATTAACGAGCAGTCAAGTCGATATGTCGACTGCAGTCACAAATAGCCAATTGGAAGTGTCGACTACATTGACAAGTAGTCAAGTCGGAATATCGACCACAGAGACGAGCAGCCATGTCACAGTATCGACTACTCCGACAAGCAGCCAAGTGGATATCTCCACTACATTGCCATTTACTCAAGTCGATTCGTCCACTATACTGTCGAGTAGTCAAGCCGATCAGTCGTCAGCGTTCACAAGCAGCCAAGTCGACATACAGACTACACTGACAACGATGCGAACTCCGAATGCTTCGTTTGCGCTTTCGCTCTTTACCTCCAGCGGGTCCCGCTGACTCCTGCTTATTGATGTATGGGGTGACATCGTGAGCACGGTTGGCGTATATCGAAGGTGACGAAGGCACGATGTACAGGCTGCCGGCAGCCACGGTATGCACTCCAGCTAGTTTGGAGGATTATAGACAAAGTTCTTGGACGACTGCTGTAAGTATCTACAGTCACATGTACGACTCACATCCAATCATCTACATCTGACTCTTGAGCCACTCAATACCCTCAATCAACTTGCCAACATACTGCTGGCCTTCCGGCACCGGTGGGATGATCCAGAAGTAATGTGGGAAGCCCGCCCAGTAGTCATGCTTGACCGGTACCCCAGCTTCCTTCAACGCCAACTCCATGATCGTCGCATCGTCCCTTAGCGGGTCAAACTCGCAGGAGGTCATATAAACTGGTGGGAACTCGGAGTGCTTGTCCGTAGCAAGGATAGTGAACGTGCCAGGGTCCTTCGGATCAGCTCCCACGTGCTTGTAGAAGATGTCCATGCTCTCGCCGTCTATGATCGGGGTGTCTTTGGCGTTCTCCGTGTACGACTTGTACTTGTCCTTGTACTTGGACGGTACGTTGTCCCAGTGGGTCGTGCCAGGGACCATTGCTGCAATGCCTCGGAGAGATGTCTTGAGGCCTGGCTCGCGGATTACAGCGTTGGCGATTTGGAGAGCGAGAGCACCTCCGGCAGAGCCACCGATTGTGTAGACTTTGCTGGCGTCACCTTTGAAGGACGAGGCGTTTGCGACGGCCTAGGATGCCGAAGTGTTAGGGTGCTTGCCACAGGTGTTGAAGAAGGATAGATATGTGCACTCACCCACTTATAAACCTTCATGCAGTCCTCCAACTGGCCAGGCCATTTGGTTTCCGGGGCCTGTAAGAGTCAGCATTAGTGTAAACCTGACATCCGATCTTGCCCTCAACCCTTACCAAACGGTAGTCGATGTTGACAACAGCACTCTTAGTCTGTAATGCGACGACCAAGCAGAAAAAATGATCTGCGTTCAGATCGCCAGTCATGTACCCTCCACCATGTGTCCAGATGGCGATCGGGAATGGTCCACTGCCTTCCTGAGGCGTGTACGTGCGGTATTTGACGCCGTCCACATCTCCCTCGGCGACATCGACACCCTCGGGCATTGGGGGCATCATGGGAATGAGCGCTGCCACCAGACCATCATACTGTGCTCTGATCTCCTCCGGGCTGCCCTTGAGGCATGCTCGGCCACCGGAAGCGGCTTCCCAGTCGAGCCATGATTGGGCGTAAGGCATATTGATGCGAAGATGTTGGAAGCTGTCTCAGTGGTTTGTAGCTCGAGCTATGAAGTAGCAGAGGAAGGAGTGACGTTCAAATGAAGGTTTGAGTAGTTAGAAGAACAGCAGACCTATACTTATACCTTCGAGCTTGTCGAGAGCGTCTTTCCGTGGCTCAGGTGAGGTCTCGGCACCTGCAGCACCTGCATAGTAGAAACTCAATACCTCGCCCTACCAAACCCGCAGCTAAAGTAGCTCGGCTGACAGGTGGGTGCATGTTCAGGATGCCCGCTCTAGGATGATGGTCTGTAGGGCATAGAGTGGGATACTCGGCCGCGGTCTGCCAGGTCTTCTTTGAAACATATCAACAACCGCATGGAGCACGACGTCAAACGGGCGAGACCCGTATTCGGGTTCTGGTCTTTTCCTCGCTCAAGTGGATGTTGTGGCAATTCTCCTCAGACCACCTACCGCGGGGTGATGTGGTACGTTAAGGTACGTTCAAGTCCGAGCTGAGCAGCTGAGGAGGAGCGGAGAGCTTCCACGTCAGCTTGCTAAGAGGAAACGATTCCATTCCGCGTATAAAACCCGCGATACGCTTCATGTAGACCCAACAAACCACGCGGTCTAGTGATACGTGCATGATCAATACCATGCAGTAAGCGTGATCCTACAGCAAAGAACTGTCATACAAGAAACGAATACATTGGCGGTCTGCTCTTGCACTAGGAATACAGTATGGGACATCAACATGCCCACATTCATGCCTCACCAGACCCCAGGCACCATCGCGAACCGCTTCTTCTTATACTTGGGCCCCAGCTCTTTGCGGTACCTATTCTCCTTCTTCCTTGCCCACAGCGCCATCTGACCCACAGCTGCCATGACAAAAATACCCGTACTCCACGATTTGTTGATCATCAGAATACCCAGCCATGCCAGGGACTCGAACATGTAGTTCGGGCAGGTAACCCAATCGAAGCCTATACCCTTCGGCACACCGCGTTCTGTTCCTCCTTCTGATCGCAACGATCGCAGCACGAGATGTGTGTTGAGATTGCCAAGCTCTCCGATCACGTATAGTGCCAAGCCTGTGTATGTGAGCAACGGGCTGCTTGCGCTGGCCGTAATCGAGGTCGGTGAGTATGTGAAGTATGCGATGAGGAAGCCAGATAGCAGCCAGTAGTGTGCTGAATTCTTGAAGATGTTGAAAGCCGGCATTGTTGCATTGCTGAAGCGGTGCACGAACATCGTCTCCAGCTCACGCTTGAGGAAGTGGAGGGTTACGGTGAGGCATGAGAGTGTTTGTAGCGTCGAGGGCTGGATTGAAGCATTCTTGTAAATGTAAGGTCGGAGGAAGTAGAAGAGCGGGTGGATGAGGAGCGGGCCAGCATACTCGATGATGAAGACTGTTCGCCAGGCGATTTGCGGGCCTGCATATGATCAGCTCGAAATCTGTACGGTTGTACTCGTATACTCTTACCAAGATCTTTCACCTGGATCACTGCACCGTCTCTCAAGCCGGTGCTATCGATCGAAACACTCTTATCGTTCGGAATCGGCTTTCCATCCTCTGCCTTTATGATCCGTAGTCGGTGAACTGAGAAGTTGGACTGGCTTGCTATTCTCTGGTATAGATCGTTTGTGCTGCCTTGCAGATATATGCTGCACTCGGAGGGCAGTTTGGCGATCTTCTTGCCTGCACAGCTGGTCAATGAGGTTCGCGAAACAAAGGATGTTGTGCTTGAGCCATACCTCTGGGCTCTACCTTGAGGTTGACCGGTTTCGACGCCATACTTGGATCAATCGCCACTCCTTCAATGGTTCGAGGCTGTGTTGGAGAGGGTGTAGCACAGAGCTGAACTGCAGGACAGCCAATAATAAGAGCAGTATACAAATACAAGCTACCATTGCGGCCCGTGCGGCTCCTTCCTCATCGAGCTGCAGGAACGGGGAGACAACCAATTATTTGCTCGTGATTTCCTCCTTATGCTGTCTCATCAAACGGTCTCAAGCATATGCTCATGAACGACTGCCACAAGAGCTGAAGGCATGTGTCGGCGAGCGCGATCTCATCAGCCCACCCTTGGCCTCATTGCCTGACCTTCCTCGGTCACACCTCCACCCGCATATCGCTAGCGTCGCCACATGCATTCAGTCTCGCCAGTAAGCAGCGCCGTCTGCAGTTTGCTGCACTTCTTCCAATCTCACACCTGGTCTGCAACGACAACTGCTCAATCCGTGCTTGGAAGGGCCACATCGCAAGCCCTGCCAGCCGCACCAGCTCCGCAGGCAGACACACCGTTCACGGCGGTAAGGTCGTAAAGCGAAAATCATAAGTTGAACAGCCTTGTTGCACCAACTTACTTTCTATCACCCTTCTTCTCAGATTCGAAGCATTCTATCATCTCCTCGGACTCCTTAGTTGACCCTTGCAGAAACATTCATTGCCGAGAGCTCAAAGGTGTTCTAGCAGGCTCACACCTAAATCGAGGTATGTCGGGAATCTGCTATATTGCTTTCTGTTGAAGAATCCGTCCTCGACCGTGACGTTGGTTGTACCTGCCGCAAACACAGCCGACTTCTCGCAACTGGCAGCAACAGTGGAGCTGGCACTGCATCGCCGAAAGCCATTCTCGGAAAGCAACAACTCTGAACGCACGGTATCGGTCACCTCTCACACTGCATCTCAACTCACAACCATGGGATGCAATACGAGTAGCCTGAGCTCCAAATATGGGTCAATTGCTGCGAAGCTACGGTGGCAATCACGAAAGCACCCGGAGGACAACATCACCATTTCATCATCCGAGAGCATTCAAAAGCCTTGTTCGGATGCACAGCAGGCCTCGACGCCTTTGAATAGACGAAGGTTTGTGGAGGCTCCATAGGACGATTCAGGACTTCTTAGGCGAACACCGTCCATTGAACAAAGAAGTCAACGCTTTCAAGGCTCACGTGATTCCCTCACTCTCGACAGACTGGTTGGCAACGCATGCGAGGCAGCGACATCTAACGTCCCTAGTGCAATATATATGACCAAGTCGAGATCGCTAACCATTATCCTGCAGAACCACTATGGCGACTTCGTGGACGGACAGTGGCAGCACACCCAATGGCACCAATGGCACCCATCCCACAGATCCCACTTCTCAATCAGAAGATCTATCTACATTGGATGACATCAGAGAGCGCGTGGGCAGATCTGTTTCGAATCTTTGGTCATTACTCGATGCCATTCGAGCGCCTCTACCAACGCAGACCGGAGATGGCTCAGATTTGGCCCGGCCACAGAGGGAGTCGGCGCTCTACGATCTCAAAATCATACTCCGCGATATCAGCATTCTAGGATATGACCGAGTTGAGGATCTAGCAGAAGTTATTCGACATTCATCTCTTGAAGAGCCCATCGATGATAAGACGTACCTCATGGAACGACTCATCCAGGCAGCCGCATGTCTTCCGGACGATAATGTCAGCAAGACGATCACCAACACCTTTGTCACAACCCTATGGAACGACCTGCAGCATCCTCCGCAAATGCTGTTGAGCGACGAGTTCATCTATCGCCAGCCTGACGGAAGCAAGAACAACTACATGCTGCCTCAGATGGGAGCCGCAGGCATGCCTTACGCAAGGACGGTACCACCGAAAACTCTCAGAGCTGGTGCTATGCCGGATCCTGCTGTCCTGTTTGATACACTAATGGCAAGAAAGAATCCCGAAGGCACGGAGCATCCCACCAAGATCTCTAGCATGCTTTTCTATGTTGCGTCTATCATAATCCACGACGTATTCAAGACGAACCGGCACGACTACAACATTTCTGACACCTCTTCGTACCTGGATCTTGCACCTCTATATGGCAGTACATGGGACGACCAGAAACGCATGCGGACTTTCAAAGACGGCAAGATCAAGCCGGACTGTTTCTCAGAAACCCGTTTATTGTCGTTCCCAGCTGGTGTCGGCGCGCTGCTCATCATGTTCAACCGCTACCATAATTACGTGGTCGAGCAGCTTGCTCTAATCAACGAAGATGGCCGTTTCACTGAGAACTCCAAGAAGCCGAATGTGGAGAGATACGGCGACAGCATCAATCGGCGAGATGACGATCTGTTCCAGACTGGACGTTTGATTACTTGCGGTCTGTACGTGAACATCATCTTGATCGACTACGTCCGAACGATACTCAATCTCAACCGGACCGACGATAATTGGGCACTAAACCCGAGGGTGGACATTCCAGATGGGCCACAGTCTGGCGGTGGCAACCAGGTGTCTTGTGAGTTCAACTTGGTCTACCGATGGCATTCCGCTATCTCGGAGCGGGACGACAAGTGGACACAGGCCCTTTTTTACCAGATGTTCCCTAACTCCAAGCCTTCCGAGATCGCAACGCGGGATGGACTTGGACAGCTGTTTGCAAAACTCGCCAAAGACGAAAAGGCCTCGATCGAGCAAGAGCCAGACCAGCGACCATTCCCAGCGCTTGAGGCGGAAAGACTATCACGTGTCAAGAAAGGACCATTCAAGGGCAACTACAGCGATGACGATCTGGCAAAGATCATTACTGAGGGCATCGAAGACTGCGCCAACGCTATGGGCCCGCAACAAGTGCCGACTGTCATGAAGGCCATCGAGATCTTGGGCATCATGCAGGCCAGAACCTGGAAAGTGGCTACGCTCAATGAGTTCCGTGAGCACTTCGCGCTCGAGCGCCACAAGACATTTGAATCAATCACCGCGAACAAGGAAGTTGCAGAAGCACTCAGGCATCTTTACGACACGCCTGATGAGGTTGAGCTATACCCAGGTCTGATTGTTGAAGACGCCAAGACACCGATGTTGCCTGGCTCTGGTCTTTGCCCAGGATACACCATCAGTCGTGGCGTGCTCTCCGATGCAGTAGCCCTCGTCAGAGGGGACAGGTTTTACACTTCGTCCTATACTCCAGCTGCCCTCACGAATTGGGGCTTCCAGGAGGCTTCGTCCGACGACAGCATCGACAACGGCTGTGTCTTCTATAAGTTGTTCCTGAGAGCCCTTCCGAACAACTTCGATCCCTCGTCAGTCTACGTCCACTACCCGCTCACGATACCCCAAGGGCCGGACGGCATGAAAGATGTGCTTCGAAGGCTCGGCAAGGCGCACAAGTACAACTTCGACAAGCCGGCTCCTATTCCGCAGCCAGCCGTCGTTTTCACCTACGATGCTGCAAAGGCTGTTCTCAATGACCAAGAGTCGTTCCATGTTACATGGGGCAAAGCAATGGAATTCCTCATGGGCCCGGCAGCAAAGAACTTCATGCTTGCCGGCGATGGTCCTGCGAATGCCGCCTCGAGGCGACTCATGGAAGGCACGCTCTATCAAGGCGAGCCCAACCGTGGCGTCACCTCTGGGGATGAGAAGTGGCTTGTCGCTGTGCGCGAGTTCTACTCCGAAATCACTACCACTCTGCTGAAGGAGAAGAGCTACACTCTCGCTGGTGTGAACCAAGTCGACATTATCCGCGACGTAGGCAATATGGCCCACGTCCACTTCGCAGCAGAGATGTTCTCGATCCCTCTAAAGACCGCTGACTTCCCACGCGGCATCTTCACGGAGTCACAACTCTACCTCATCTGCGCCGCCGTCTTCATCTGCGTCTTCTTCGACGTCGACCCGCCAAAGTCTTTCCCGCTTCGGCAGAAAGCATACGAGGCTACACAAATCCTGGGAAACATCATGCAAGTACAGGTTGCAGCCATCAAGAACACGGGTGCGATCGCAGAGACTCTTATCGAAGCCTTCAAACCCACCTCGAAGCCGTTGAGAGACTACGGTGTACACATGATCGCACACCTCTGCAAAGAAGACCAGAGCATCGCCGACATCGTCTGGGGTAATGTCATGGGCACGCTCGGCGGTATGGTTGCACCGCAGGGTCAGCTGTTTGGGCAGATCATCGACTTCTATCTTGGAGATGGGTTTGAGCATATGAAGGATATCGCGAAGCTTGCGGAAGAGGATACGCCGGCTGCGGACGAGAAGTTGATGAAGTACATGCTCGAAGGACTGAGGTTGAATGGCGAGACAGGTGTGTTCAGGGAGGTGCACAAGGACGTCACGGTGATCGATAAGAACGGCATTCCTGGATATCCGCAGGAGTTCCATCTCAAAGCTGGCGATCGGGTGATGGTAAATCTGAAGGCTGCTGGAAGGGACGAGAAAGCTTTTCCAAAGCCGGAGAAGCTTGACCTGAATCGGCCGATCGAGTCGTATATCCAGATGGGAGATGGTGTGCACCAGTGTCTTGGTTTACCAATGACGAGGGTGGCGCTTACGACTATGCTGAAGACTGTGGCGAAACTGGAGGGCTTGCGACCTGCGACTGTGACGGTAGGGAGGGATCCGTTCGTCAATAGCCAGGTGAAGAAGGTGGTAAAGGAGTTCGTGCCTGGGGATCTGGAGGTAATTTCGGAGAGCTGGCATTATCATGCTTTCTTGACGGAGAACTGGGATATGTACTTCCCGTTTCCTACGAGTAAGTCTTGTCTTGTTGTTGGCTGCGATAGAATGAGCTAATATTTTGGCAGGCCTGAAGGTGAACTGGGATGGTGGTATTTGAGATTGTAAAGCGGCGTGTGTTGTAGACCACTCGATACTCAAGAACGAGCGTCAAGGCAGACTTCTTGGTCTATGCATCATATATGGGGCATGGTCTTTAACATAGCTTTCACTTCTACTGTCACATGCTTCTTGCGATTATCACATGCACGAACGGACTTTAATACCGTCATAGCTCTTGGCGTTGTTGCATCTTCTTCTTCCTGCCGCGTCATGACCTGATCTGACACAGTGCCCAACTTCTCTCCGCACCATGGCAGATGCTGCTAGGGCCGCAGTAGGTGAGTGCTTGATCTAGCCTTTACTGGTGTCGATACTGAGTTACTGACAATACCCTGTGATAGCTCCCCTGACCGGAGTCGACCACACAATCACGTCGAGCATGATCGGACCATGCCACCTCCTCCGCTTGCCCGGCGAACTGCGCAACCGCATCTACGGTTTGGCCATACTCTCCGAGAACAAACAACCTGGTTCATCTTTCCTGACGACCAACCCACATCGCTCGGAAGATGAGGCCGAATTGTACGGGCTTTGGAACAATCCGCCACGTCTCGCAGTAAGCTGCAAGCAGATCCGGGACGAGGCTCTCGGGATCTACTACGGTCAAGCCTGCTTCGAGCTCATCACACCAAACCCAATCTGCAAAAATCTGGAGTTCTTCGCTCGCACGTCCAGCCCTTGGTTCCACTACCTTCGCAGTATCCGAGGCACCGTCATATTTGGCCAAAGCATGCGCTACCACCTCTTTGTGAGTGTGGAGGTGCTTGAAGACGGCACACTCGAGGTGTCTCATGAGGAGGTGCGATTGTCCAGCTGTTTGAGTGCCTTTGGCGTATGCATCATCGTACGTGAGCTCCTTCACCACCGACTTTGGAGTATCTTCTGACGAGCTATGTAGGGACATCGGGCTCGTGATGTCAATGCAGGTATCACAGGGCTACCCGAGGACACGCCATTGATGAGATTCTGGCGAACTTTCCAGGGTGGATGCGTACTATGATCGTGAGATTTGCAAGAGCTGCGGTAAGCAAATCGACGACATGGTGTTGGGATGAGGCTCATTGGACGGACCCCGTCCCTTGCCGCTCCTCACGGCGTGCAGGTGATGCACTTAAAGGGGGTTCATGTGAATAAGGATGTTACGAGTTCGTTCAATACTTGGGATCGTAGCATGTCTTGCCAGATGGAAAAGTAGCACCCAGAGCTCAGTTTTCGACTAAAGACCAAGTGATAGTTGTTGAAGTGGGTGAAGTGTTCAGCTTGATGAGGTGTTCATGTGATCGAGTTGCAGGTGAAGGTGAAGTCTGACAGTAGAAGAGATTCTGCCGAGCTTTAGCCGATGCATCACAACTCATATCTTGGACCTCGCTTTCCAATAAATCACACATCTCTCTCACACAGGATTTTGCCTTGGACCAATTCGCCTTTCGCAACCTCTGGTATAGCGTCTATACGACCACCTTTAACCACTCATATCATAGCGGCCGCGTGCGCCTCGGAAGATGGACTACGAAGGATATGGCAACGGCGTGAACGGCGACGATTCAGGGCCACGAGTAACAATACGAGGAGTGAGAGACGCCAGTACCATAGATATATGAGCAGTACTGACATGTCCCAGTCAAACAAAACCACAATCGACTTCGTCCTCTCCCACACCTCCCTCGCCCTCGCCAACTCGCTCCGCCGAACCATGCTCTCCGAAATTCCCACGCTCGCCATCGACCTCGTCGAGATCCAAACCAATACATCCGTCCTCGCAGACGAGTTCCTCGCACACCGGTTAGGCCTCATACCTCTCAGCGCACGCGACGTCGACAAGCTCCTCTACGGACGCGACTGCACATGTGACGACTTCTGCGATAACTGCGCGTGCTTCTTACGGTTAAGCGCGAAGAACAGGAGTCTGAACGAGAACATGAAGATCTTCGCGCGCGACCTGACACTAGAGACAAGAGACGGACGACCGGTGGAGTCATGGCCCGCAGGCCACAACGCGGGGATGGATGGCGAGCAAGAATTACCGACACGAGGCCAACCGACCATCATGGACGAAGGACAGAAAGGGCCGCTGATCTGCCAGCTCCGGAACGGACAGGAGTTGAGCGTGCGCTGTATCGCAAAGAAGGGTATCGCGAAAGAGCACTCAAAGTGGGCGCCTACAGCAGCGATCGGATTCGAGTACGACCCTCACAATAAGCTTCGACACACACAACTCTGGTTCGAGCAGAGCGCGAAGGAGGAGTGGCCGCTCACAGGAAACGCGGACTGGGAAGACCCGCCGCAGGATGGACAGAGGTTCGAGTACGAAGCTGAGCCGGATTCGTTCTACATCAATCTTGAGGGCACGGGAGTTATGCCGCCAGACTCGGTGATGCATAACGGGATCAGGACGTTGCAGGAGAAGTTGGCGAATGTGATCAAGGGCTTGAGCGATGAGGCCGATGCTGGGGTGCCGAATGGCATGGGAGGGGGGGGGAGTCCGATGGATGGGGTGATGAATGGCGGTGGGACTGCGTATGGCGGGACGGCATATGGGGGTGGGATGAGTGCGTATGGTGGTGGTGGAGGGCAGTCTGCGTATGGTGGGTTTGCTACGCCGTACGGTGCGAGACCAGGGTACTGAGCAAGCGTACGCACGGAGATTCTGCGCTTTGGGCGTTTTCAGATTTGCGATGCCTAGCGAGCTAGGACTACACTAAAGGCACAGCGACGGCGTTTGCTATAAAATCACAAGGTGCTGGCGAGCGTGCTGGCAAGGTTGAGGCGAAGCGTGGGGTAATCGCTGCCTGATATCACACCCCGAATATCAGCCATCTGACTTCAGATGAATGCTCTCTCATACATCTTCCTGCTGCTGATCGCATGTCTACTGACCATTACCCTCACAAACGCCAGCTTCGAGTTCGCTAACGAGCTACCCGGGCGACGGAATATCTCCGACGCACAAAACCATCTTTAGCGGCAAGAGCGACCATGTCGACCATCGAGACGATATACACACCACCCCGTCCAGAAGCAACCCTCCTTGGCCTGTCACCAAAACTGCGCGCGACATCTCCTAAACAGAAAATGGACACGAGCGACGTTGTCGACCATCGCCACATGCCCGCAGCCATATCGACATCGGAGATCGTAACCACATCTTCACGACCAGAAGCCACCCTCCTCGGCCTCTCATCCGAAATCCGCATCCAGATCTTCACCCATCTCTTCCACAAATACTACTCCCGGGATTTCATGACCATCTTCCACATCTACACCCGTGCCTACAACCTCCGCCCCTTCAGCCACCACACCGTCTCCGGCGACAATTATCTCGGGATCCTCCGCGTCTGTAGACTAATCCACGAGGAGGCGATGGAAGTTCTTTACTCCGACCTCTCCGTTACCGCGTGCGTGTTCGGGGTAGTCCCTGGCATGACCAGCGCATCGGAGCCGCTGGAGACACGTTGGGATCTGATCTGTGGTCGCCCGGAGACGATGGGGCTGTGGCAGTTCGTCCGGCGATTGGATCTTTGCGCTTTTATGTCACCTGGAAAGCGGAATGGGGTGCTGGTGGTTGAGCGGTTGCGGACATTTGTAAATGTGGCGTTGCAGGGCGGGATCAGGTTGAAGAAGTTGAGGGTTATGCTTGTTTCGGAGGAGGATAGGGGGATGCCGAAATATCTGGGGGAGGTGTTGGAGGTGTTGAGGGAGTTGAGGGTGGAGGGGAAAGTGAGGGTCGTGATTGATTATGATGTTTGTATGTGGGACGAGGAGTTTGAGGATTATGGGAGGGAGTGCGAGGAGTTGGAGAGGGTTATCAAGGGTGGATGAGATGCGGGACCTTTCTTTGAACAGACCGGCGATCTCCCACCAAGCGACGAAGGATGAACATCGGGTTGAGGATGTGAGTATCATTTGCAACTACTTGAAGTATAGGAGACAAGTCGCACCAGACCATGGCAAGCAATTGGAAGCAACACAGGAAAAGACATTAACTACGCCGGTGCCAACGTGTATAGCCTTACGAAGCGCTTAGCAACCTCAAACCTTTCCGAAGCATGCGAGATACTCACTTGCGTGATCCCTGCTTATCGACATCGCTGCGCCGTGGTATACCTCCCGGATCCGTAGGAGGGTTGACTAGCTCTGGACAATCAGTACGCCATACTGCGCAATACACCTCCCTCGCCATCGCGTCCGAGAAGCCTTGCGCTACACACAGCCTAACATAAGCTCCAACAGACTCAGTCCTCGGATCAGGCCGCCGGAGAGCATCTTGTGGCTCGAACCTAGCCGGGCGAGGGGTTGGTTGGAGCTGAGACGCAGTTTCGCCGACTTGTGGCGACTGCTCACGGCGACGAGCTGGCGGATTTCTGCGAGCTTGCTCTGCCAGCTGTTCAGCCCTTCGACAATCGTCGCACGTCCATTGGGATTCCTGCTTAAACCACTCGCAGTCGCCGTCGGGGCAACGACGTAATTGACCATTGGAGCGGTCTGCCTTTGGGCAAGCACGGCCCATGACCGTCAAGTCGTAGGCTTGCCATGATGCACATTGGCATGATTTATAGAATACCCGGCACATCGTGATGCTCGGTGGGAATGGTTTTGCTTCTCGGGAAAATGAGAGGTTTGTGAGCGAGTATGAGTTCTTGGCAAGGAGTTTCGGGTATGGTTGTTCGTAAAGAATTGGCCGGGAATGCCTGATATATTTATGGGTATTGGAGCAAACAACTTCCTGGTAAGCGATTGGCTGGTGACGGTACTGTGACTGGATGCAGTGTGCACGCATAGCAGAACGTCCCTGGCCGAATCATCCTCCGGCCTGGTCATACAGGCAAACCTGTTGTCACCAAACATCCAAAAGATAAGTCTCTGGCAGTGTGAAGTCACACAGAACTATGTACTTGAGAAAAGTCAGGAGCGCGGACCACGGCAAGCAATCAAGGGAAAGATAATCAGGGATCTAGCACGCTACCGAAAGCAACAACAGGAAAGAAACCAAAGCACGCCCCTGCCTTCACACTTACAGAAATTGGAAGATGCTTGATGATCGAGGTCAGTGGGCCATCTGCAGTCCCTTATTGCCAGCCTCGCTGCCGCCGCCCCGGGTCGTTCGCTACAGCCACTGGCAGGCAGATCAGCTCGGAAGATCTGGTGGACGGCCCGATCGTCTTCAACAGCCCCGTGAGCGCCGGACGCCGTTGTACATCTCTCGAGCATCCGATTCGCTGATGCCTCGCGGTTTTACATATGAGATATATGCATTCATGGACTCCCTCGCCGGATGTGGGTGACGACAGCTTCGTGGTAGCTCAACTGGGGAAGGCTGTGGTGGTGTCTGACTTCGATTGGCGGTTGGTAGAGGCTGATAGCTCTGCCCTCACGCGCTCGATGTCCTGGCAATCAAGACACTTCCACAAGGTTTGACGCTTGAACCAGTGGCAGCAGTTATCGGCGCAGGGACGATTCTCATGGTCACAGATGCGGCCTGCTACTTTGAAATCGATGCGGAGTCGGGCTCCGCAGCTGCAGGCGTAGTAGTATCGTCGGCACATTGCTGATGATGGAGTGGAGGTGCTGCTTCGTAAGGGGTCGCCTGTGGCTTAATGCAACGGTGATATCGGGTTATGGCGGGATGGCACATTGTCAGAGTAGGTAATATGGATTGGACTAAGGCGGTGAGACGAACGAAAGTCACATGTGAATAAGTAGAAGACCATTCAATTGGTATGTACACCGATGATCTAGAGCCAGCAGGGGCAGCGTATTTACTCTTGGTAAATCCGACGTACCCTGCAGACCAGAAGTAAACGATGAATTAACCGATGATCTTTGAGAGCAGCGGTTCATGCATGGTTCAAATCACTCCCCCAGCAGACGCACAAGTAGGGAACAGACTGATCCGTAGATCAGCGGTTCACTCCTCGGTCTCCTTCTTCTTCTCCTTCCCCTTGCCCTTGCCCTTGCCCAACAAGATACTGACTTTGTCCAGGAGAGGGGGCAAGGTGTCATCCGTTGACCACTCTCCGACAGGCTCACGCTCAGTCACCGGCTCAGCTGCGCAAGGCTTCTCAGCTGCGCAAGGCTTCTCAGCTTCGCTAGGCTTCTCAGCTTCGCTAGGCTTCTCAACTTCGCTAGGCTTCTCAGCTTCGCTGGTCGTCGCAGACTCAGCTGGCTTCTTGGCCTCGCCTGAATTAACACCCCCGGCAGCGCGCTTGTCGTTGAATTGCTGAATTGTGAGCAACGTGGCGTACATCTCTGGTTGGAGGAGACGCAGCTTCACTGGTCTATCCTGCTCTTCGAACGCGTGGAGGGTCTCGAATTTCACATCACCCATTGGAATTGATGACGGGCGCAATTCGAATACCTCCGGTTCTGGTGTCGCCAATTGAGCACGCTTCCTGTTCCTGACAGGCTGGTAAGCATCGTGCGACGGCGCGATGTTCCTCGAATCGGGCTAGGGCTGCTGAGGAGGTGGTGGCGGCGGCGGCCGGGAGACTTGAGATTGCGGCGGCCTCGAGGTGGCAGACGAGGAAGCCTGGGATTGTGTCTGCGCGTTGAGCGCAGCGGATCGCTGACGACCGGGGTAATTTACCGCGGTCCATTTCATTACCGTTTTGAAGGTATCGTCATCAGACTCCTTCCACGGCTGAATTGGGTTCGTCTTCTCCCTTCCTGTGAGGAATTTGGGCATGATGGTCTTCCACCAGCTGAGATAACGCTCCAGGGCTGGCTTGTCGTTGATCTCCCAGTACCTCTTCAAGAACAAATTGAATTGCCATCTGTCGTAAGGACCAACAGATGCAGGCTGGTAGCCATTGAGATTGCGAGCCACATCGTAAGGATTCGCGATGCCTTTGTCAGGAAGCTCGTTCTTGAAATGGGAGCGATTGTTGCGCCTGTCCCAACCTGACCTGCCAAGAGATCTCGGATCCTCAGGAAATTCCCATTTACTAATCTGTTCCCCTGGGAAAAGAGTAGCAAATAGCTTCACAATTCTCGGATGCACCTCAATGCAGTGGGTGCCGTGTTCCTGGCAGGGATCCGACCACTTGCGGGCGAAGGCATACCTGCATTGCAAACCCTTGTCTACACAGGAGCGGCAATTAATTGTGTGGTCGCAGTCTCCACAGAACACCATGCATTCTACGCAGACGATCCAACAGTCACGCTCTTCCATCCGGAGTTTCTGCTGCTCTGGTGTACCGTCGCGCGGGAAGGTCTCCTCGTCAAATATAATAATTGTATTGCCTTTACGATCTGTGTAGAACGTCTTGCCCGCGTGTCGGGGGTCATTCTTATCCACCACAGTCTTAGGCAATTTGCGATGTGGAGTGGAATTGGCTGGACGGGAAGATGGTCCAGAATTGGTTGGACGGGAAGATGGTCCAGAATTGGTCGGCTTCGGCTTGGCCGGATGGGGTGCGAATTTACAGTCCGCCCCACCTCCCGCTACGGGTGGCCGAGGCTCGCCCAGAGCCGCTACGTCCCCGTATGCCTTCGTGGCCGGATTCTTCGGATCCACAATGGTGGACGGGCCAGACGAAGTCGCCGCACCAGAGCGTGTCGTAGCAGACTGTGGAATTGATGCGGAATTTGTAGAAGCTGCAGCTGTTTGTGCAGCTTTTGCTTTCGCTGCCTCTTCTTCCGCGTGTCTCCGCCTCATCGCTGCCATCATCGGAGGAAGAGGGGGCTCTAAGGCCACCGCTGCCGCCGGTGATGACAGAGAGGAGAGGAAATTGCGGCCAAGATGTGCCGAGGAATTTGTAGAGGAAAGAATTGTGCCAGTAGCATCAGGAGGCGGACGTTGAGGAAGCGTCACTGAAGATTGGGAATTGACCGGGCCAGAAGATGGAGCAGTTGGTCTGCCCGTTATCCTGGCGACATTGGCCGCTTGCTTCGCCGCTGCTTCTGCTGTGACTGCCGGAATATCCGGCGAAGCTAGGAAAGAATTGGAAGCCGTCTGCTGCTGTGGATGCAGCGTAGGCTGAGATGAAGGAATTAGGTCGGGACCGTAGTCGACCGGAGTTGGTGCTGCGCCTGGTATATCAAACGAGGCTGCGAATTTGGGGGTACAATATGGATGTCCCGGTGGATAATCATAGAAGACCTTTCCGGTCATCGAATTCCTGTTTAGCCTGGAGGTCACCGCAGTCAGTATGAGACACGTCAATGATGCATCGTGGTGCACGTTGGAGGCAAGCAAGCACAACACAACCGCCGTAAAAGTCAGGGGTGAGACGCGCGGTATACGTACACTTGGCCATCTTCCAGTTTCTCTCGCCGCTTGCCATCGGCTCGAAAGAGCCGCCGATCTGACATGTTGATGTCGTTGCCGCAGAATATGAGTTGCGGTATGCAGAGGTAAAGATTCAGAGTCGCCAGCGTGAAGTATCAAACAATTCCGAAAACACGCTAACGGCAGTGGCCGTTGTGCGCGGCAACGTCACTACATTCGCCTACACAACCTAGCTCTTCTCCGGCGAACGGAAACTTCTGCAACACCGCACACAAGGCAACATGGCCTACAATATGCGGTCCAACGGCAACATGCCACCTCCCAGGAAACCCCCGATCTCTCGGTACTGCTATCCCTGCTCAGTAGAGGGGAACTACAATGTATGTTCATCGCCGCTGTGGTCTTGACTCTTCCAAAGGAGATGCATGAAAGCTGACTTACCGGACAGTGCGACAAATTATACACCGGCGACGGGCTCTGCAACCGGTGCTATGAGAAGAGGTCACTTGGGTTAAACCCCAATATCAATTGCTGCACCACCAGGTTGGATATCGAACAATTGCAAGCCGCCAATGACATGGCTTACGTGGCCTGTCCGCCGGATCGGCAGCGATCGAATTCACGGTACCGCCAGGAGGCACCAGATCCTTACCAGCGCAATTTCCAGCAGGCACCGAATTTTGGACCGCCATCGGCTGCAGACCTGCAATTCACCCCACATGCCGGCGCGACGCCTTTTGTGGCGAACGAAGGACGGCATAATTTGTCAACGCATTACCAGCCTAGCAACAGGAGCGCTGCCGGCAAAGCGAGGGTCAAGCCAGAGACCTCGCGGGATAACACGCCACAATTTCCGCCACGCAATTTCCAGCCCAATTCACAAGCTCCCCGAGACAGTGTGTCGCCAGAGCTAAACAGCCGAGCGGACAGGCAGCGTGAATTTGAGGCTGCCACAACCTCACGTCGTCCACGCGTGCGTGACACCGCCGCCAGTCTGGACAGCAGGCTCGTCGATATGGCACAGCAAATTGCTGATATGAGAGAGGTGGTTGCAAAATTCTCAGCCGCGGCAGAGGCTGCAGAGCACAATGATGAGATGGCAGCTCGTGTTTCGCATCTGGAGGAGGAGCTCCAAGCGATGCGGGAGTCCGCTCTGGGACGGAAGCGGCCAACTCAGCAGTCAGCTCAGCAGCCCAGGTCCACCAATTCGAGGAAAATCCCACTGGCGCACGATGGCTACCAGGGCATGGGGTCTGGCGCCACTCGGTCGGAGTCCCGGCCTTACGCCTCCAGCCGCAATCTACGCCAAATTTTCGGCCCTACAGCTGATGCGATGGACACCGACCATCTCCAGAACGGCGAGTATATGAGTTCAGCCCACACCCAGAATGCCAATGGCCGGGACGAAATGGACGAGCATGGGAATTCAGCCCACAACCAGAACGCCAATGGCCGGGCCGAGCTGGATGAGAATTCGCCTATTTATGAATAACGTGCTCTGCTTTGCTTCTTTGACCTTCGAGTCAGATAATCAAAGCAGACCGTGATGTCTGTGGTAGAAGGTGGATGGAAGTCGTTGCTTTGCCGATTTGGCCTTCGTGTCCAATCGTCAAATCACCGCCTGCCACGGTCTGTAACTAGACCACGTATCTTGCCCACGGGGTATTGTTCGTGCTCTGTCACTGCTTTCTTTCTGTCTCCGCGTCGTCTTCACCACTTCCGACTCTTCTGTTGCGCAATCACCAATCTCCTTCATCCTCACTTCATCACTGCGCTATAGATAACGACTTGCTGTAGCCTGTATGTCCGTGACAGCGACAGTGCTGTGAGATGGAATGAGAGCAGGAAGCGGGTGGTCGTCGTAACAAGCTACATGCTAACTCACACGCCAAGGTGCGACTATTCCCGATCCTTCGACTGCGAGCTCCGATACCCACCCACCAGAGTCTTCTCGCTCCTCACTTCCGCTGCTCAGATACGGGCGTCGCTCGCAAGACACTAAACACCACCCTACGTTCCTTCCGTTCCTTCTTGAGAACACAGCTACCGGCTTGGTAATACTTATGCTCGTTGTCTGAATACTGTAACTAGAGTTGTTTTCTGTAGTGCTGCTTCCATCGTGCTTGCTGTGTCGCCACATCCTTCATGATGAAACCCTGGTCAGCACTTCGTTCCTCCGCGGGGAAAACATGAGCCAACTTCACGCTCCGTGATTTGATGTATGAAGGACAGTCGGTTGTGGACGGATAGAGACAGCTGGACTTCGGTCGTGGTGGTGGCGGTGAGTCATGGGCGACCCAGAAAAGAAGGTGAAGATTATGGGCAGGGTAATATCACGTGGAAGGAACATGGATTATCACGTGACCACTTCATCGTCTGTCTACTATATCTACGTGTGTACAGTTCCGACCCACGACACAAAAGTGAAGTGAAGTTGGCAGGTTCGTTCGGCTTGGCTCGGCCGGAAAAGCCCGGACAGTCCTTCCAACACCTCCACGTCTGTACTCCGTAGTACTTCCACTTCAACATACTGCACAGTACATGGTACGTAATTACGCCGGTCCAGTAGTCCAAATTCAGTACGCCCGTAGGTGTGGCGATGAGCGGATTGCCAAGCAGTCCATCGGCCAGAGCAAATTTACAGGTGGTTTCCAGCCGCCTCGTTTCCATACTGTCAAGCACATTGAATAACGTGTCGGCGTAATTGCGGTCGTCAATGGCGGACCGTAGCCATTGCAGGAGAGACTGCACAAGTGGATCCTCGCCTCTGGAAGCCAGAGCACCTGCTGCAGTGTCGTAGACTTCTCTGGTCATTCTCGCGTCCACAAACTCGGCATACCGCAAGTATGCCTCCGGCATTCGCAAGGCACAGAAGGCCGTGGACGTTCGCTCGTCGTCCTCGTACTCCAAGCTTTCATGTGCGCGATTGTATGCGGCGTGAAGCACGTGAAACGCCAGCGCGGAATTTTGATCTGCTTGACCCAATTTGACTGCATGCAAGAAGATCTCCAATTTGACAAAGGCTTCCTCGTCACACCGCGAACGACATGAATCCAACCAGATCTGCTTGGGCAGTGGTGTGTCCAAGGCCAAGAAATTGGACGTGGTAAGGTCTGGTTTGACGAAACGCTGGTCGATGAGGATCCAACCGAGCCCAGATGGACGGACTGTAGCAAGGTCCCATGCAAGACACTGTTCGTCCACGGTCAATTGTGAGCCTGGACGGTCAAGCTCCGTCCAGTGGCCTGAGAGAGCAGCTTCGGATGTGATCTGAGTGGCCTCGAGCTCGACGCGTCGGTTGGTAATTTGTCGGTCGCGCGTCGCGATGTCGATCGAGGTGTCGGTAATTGGTCGATTGCGCTCCTGGGACAATGCGTTCATCAGTTCGGAGCGTAGCGTGTTAATTTGTTGATTGTGCTCATTAAGCGATTGCTGTAGCTCGCGTATGCGAGCGTTGTCCATGTTGTCTAGTGCTGCGCGGGTGTATGTGTCAGTATACATGCAACAAAGACAGTGGCATTGGTGTAGGTGAGACTCACACTTACAAGTTCTGCTAGACGAGGAGTTGTTGTCGTCGGTGAGTGTTTCAGAACGCGCTCGAACGCGAAGTGAGAACGCCGGCACTCCATCCTCAGCCGAACATTCCCCGAACGCCAACATCAACCTCATCCCTTCTCGGATTCGGCGTAACCTACATATTCTGCCAAAAATACATGTACCGTAGGGTTAGTGATCTTTGGACCATTCTCTTCCCTACCCCACAGGTCTCACTCCATGGGTTGCAATATAACTGTTACGCCGGAGACAATCAGGCTCCTCTTATGTTAAGATACCGCTAATTATTCCACAGGCTCAAGTGCTGTCCATCTGGCTTCATACGAAGGGCTAGTGCTCTTGAATGAGTCTTCTTGCATACTGAAAGAAATTGTGTTGTTTGGGCTACTGTTGCGGCCGCAATCGACTCCTCCGCCTAGTCTTCCGGAGCTTCAGTCGTAGAGAACTGCGTTGAAGCGTTCTCCCCCGACTAGCATCGTTAATTTGAGCTCTACAGTACTCCTTGTACTCTGGATGAGCTTGCCGTTCGAACCAGACTGCTAGCGAGCGAGGATTCTCGACCTGCGTGCCGACAGCTGCTATCGACCTGCTGCTCAAGCCGAAACCTGGCTGTACATGGCTCAAACTCCTAGCTAAGTGTGTAGGGACATGTACGATCCTCAGCTCGAAGTTTTATGCTTACGCGGCTACTACAGCGGTTACGCAACAGCCTCAGGACTAGCACGCCTTACCCCCAAATACCCGGCGTTATCTACCAGGCCCTCCCATCAGTGTCATACTCACGTTGGAGACTCTTCCGCCCTCTCTCATCTCTAGCCCCGCCGATTCTGCCCTATGCAACCAATATTCAAAATAGGTGTCGCCGTCGGTTCCAGAACATCGACTCCAGGCGAAGGTCTTCCTGCCCCTCCACGACTTCTTGTCATGACGCAATGGTTCCTAAGCATTCACCATTACGACACGTAGGTCCATAGACTGCCATTCGACGTATCTCGTTTTTCCACCAGTTTGGTCCCCGCGCCGGTCAGGCCACCGTTTGCTCATATGATGGCGCATTGACTCAAGAACGTGTGCTGACGGTCTCCAGTACCCTCTGTACTACTGTGTCTAAACGGCTACTCGATCGGAGGAAGCGTCTTATTACGCCATCGCCAGAGGCCTACACTGCTTGGCACCACCAAAACTACGATTTGCTTCCCCAAGCGCTACACCTTGCGCGTAAGGTCAAGAATGCGAGCTGACGGTCTTCTGATGTTGTAGAAGACTACCCCCGAACGGCTACTCGATGAGGTGAAGCGTTCTCTTACGCCGTCGCTGGAGGCCAAGGCTGTCACCAAAACTACGATCTGCTTGCCCAAGGGCTATACTGGGCGCGTAAGCCTAATCTATTGGGCTAGATCTCTCATGACGGCTACAATCACTAGGTTTCCACGGCTCATCGATAGGCCTGCTCAATCTGTTACGCCATCGCCTTGGGCCAAACCACCGCCAACTTTCCCTGTCTGCGTAAGCGCAAATCGTCTCATACCAGAACAAGCATGCAACACAGAGCTCCTACCATCCCTTAGAGCACTACGCAAGCTGGTGTGATCGGTTAGACTGCTTGTCCCCCTGTCTTACTGCACTGACCGGCGCGGCTAGCTAAACCCTGCTCACACAACCGCTACGCTCAACATGCACGACATCCTAACAGACCTGTTCACAAGCAAGACACTTGGTAAGGCCTTGCTTGCTTGCTTACTCAAGACAAGCAAGGTAAGGCAGTAACCTTATGACTAATACACTAATTAAGACAAGGTAGTAAGGCTGTCTTGCTTACGTCTTAAGTAAGGCCTTGTCAAGACAGTAGTGTTGTAGTAGTGTTTTATATTAAAGTGAATTAAGTAGAAGTGCTCCTCTAACCCTTACCCTAGCTACGCGTATCTGTTATACTAGCTACGTAGCTTATAGACTACGAGCTAATAAGAACACCTTATAGAGAACAGAAGCACTAGAATTTAACGATAACCTTCCTAATCGAGCTAGCGCGCGGGTTGCGGCTATATCCGCGCTATCTAGGCTAATCGGCACAAAGTAATTCCGCGCCGCGCTTAATCCTTACTTTCTAGCGTCTCGTCGCGTATTACTCTATCTTAACAATATTAACTTTACTACTATAGCGTACTACTACTATAAATATAGATACCTTAAGCGACCTTACATCCGTACTAGCAACCTCTTAGCTTAAGGTTCCAACCCTCTTTTAGCGTACTAGCGAGTTTAAAAGCCTACGTAACTAGCCTCTAAAACCTCTACCTATTTAAGTCGTAGGCTATAAGCTAGTAGACTAGTTACGGCTTAAGGGCTACGAGGTACTATACGACGAGTTTAAGGAGGCTAGTAAGATATATAAGTAGTATAAGGGGCCCGTAGAAGGCTAGCGACTACGCTATACCGAGACTAGTAAGCACTTCTAGCTATATCGCCGGTACTACCTTCTTAAACGTACTAGAGCCGCCTTTAAGCTACCTATATATAAGAGTACGGCTATAATAGGTACTATTACATACCTTCTTAAGGACTATAACGTCGATAAGTATAGTAGAGCTATACTAAAGCCTAGTAGCTAGTAAGCTAATCTATAGCGGAAGATAGGTAGTAGTAAGGCTACTTCTATTAGTAATATTACTTACGCTAGCTTCGATTACAACGACTTTAAGGGAAGTTATACGACTAGCTTATCTACGATAACGTAGCCTTTAACTAACTAGAGAGTAAGCGGTTTAGAGCCCTCCTTATCTACCTATAACCTCGTTATAAGCGCTAGATTCTATCTCGTACGACTA
>JAABUL010001832.1_pt1 | contig 37967 bp, 38 predicted proteins | sample 5559151 | NCBI WGS metagenome assembly JAABUL01 (sample SAMN10711876, study PRJNA513368) | rock metagenome | isolation source: Antarctica rocks | place: Antarctica: Victoria Land, Pudding Butte sud | reverse complement strand
GAGGCATGATAAAGAGTGTGTAACGAGGTAGAATTAATAGTAGTTCTGTTGAGTAGAAATGTCGGGACTCGACCTAAAATTAGGCCGCTTATGCTCGGTTGACACACTAAAAACTAACTCGAAAGTATGACCTGTACAACAGTCAAGACACTAGGCCTTTGACTCAGATCTAACTAGTCACTATTGACGTTCTACTATGCATCTTGTACCTAGAGAAGTACACTCCTCTCTCAAGAACCTTTCATTGGACATACTAACTTACTTAGATCGATAAGCTAGTTACCTCACAGTTAGGATTGCTTGCCCAACGTCGTCTTGCCAGAGGCGTCAAGCTGAACCATGCAGAAGCAACCGTACGCTCCCATCTCCAATCTTACTATCGAAGTGTCCGATAACAGCATCGTAGGCTTTGATAGCCAACAACCTGCAAGAAGTATGACTGTGCTAAGAACGTGGGAACCGAGTGCTGAACGAGGTCTTCCAGCTTGTTCGCGATGGCAATCACTCCGTCGCAGACCTCATGTCAATCGGCAAGACCATGCTCGGCAGGCGCCACGTCCAACCCTCAGTGATGTCTACCCTGACCGAGCTCATGATCGAAGGTACATTCCCAACGGGCACGTACCTCGTAACAGTTCACCACCCAATCAGCTCCAATGACGGCGATCTGGAAAAGGCGTTGTATGGCAGCTTCTTTCCTATACCTTCTAAAGACCAGTTTCCTCTGCCGGATGCTGCAGAATTAGAACCGCAGAAGATTCCGGGCGCTGTGGTGCCGGTAAATGAGGAGAGAGTGGTGCTTCGCGACGGGAGGAACAGGATACGACTAAAAGTCACTAGCACAGGCGACAGACCAATACAGGTGAGTTTCACATAGCATACATCGTCTCCTATCCAGCGTTCTAAGATGACATCTAGGTCGGCTCCCATTACCACTTGATCGAAGCGAACCCACAGCTCGACTTTGATCGTCTCAGAGCATATGGCTATTTCCTAGACATAGCTGCAGGTACGTCCATAAGATTCGAGCCGGGAGATACAAAGACCGTGACTCTCGTTGAAATGGGGGGGCACAGAGTTATAAGAGGCGGCAATACTGTAGCTCCAGGCCATGTTGACATGTCCCGAGCAAAAGAGATACAAGAAAGGTTACAAAAAGGAGGATTCGCACATACACCAGAACCCACAGGTGACGGCGTTCATATCGAGCCATTTTCTATGACTCGCGAAGCATACATTGGCATGTTCGGGCCCACCGTTGGCGATGTTGTGCGGCTGGGTTCGACAGATCTATGGATAAAGGTGGAGAAAGATTACACAGTCTACGGCGATGAATGCAAATTTGGCGGTGGCAAAACTCTTCGAGAAGGCATGGGCCAAGCCAGCGGTCGACCTGACGCTGAATCACTGGATACAGTAATAACGAATGCACTCATTGTGGACTGGAGCGGCATCGTAAAGGCAGATATTGGCATTAAGAACGGAGTAATTGTTGGGATTGGCAAAGCCGGCAATCCTGACACCATGGATGGCGTCGACGCCGTATTAGTTGTAGGTTCCTGCACAGATGTCATTGCGGGCGAGGGAAGTATCATCACCGCCGGCGGACTGGACACGCACATCCATTTCATCTGTCCGCAACAAGCGTATGAGGCCATCGCTTCAGGTATCACAACAATGCTCGGAGGCGGGACAGGACCAAGCACAGGCACCAGTGCAACCACCTGCACGCCTGGAAGGGTTCACTTGCAGCAAATGCTTCAAGCTTGCGATGAATTACCTATCAACATCGGTATCACCGGAAAGGGCAACGATAGCAGCCCAAGAGCACTGCAAGAGCAGTGCGATGCCGGTGCCGCTGGGCTGAAGCTGCACGAGGATTGGGGAACTACTCCAGCAGCTGTTGACACATGCTTAAGCGTCTGTGACGAATACGACGTCCAATGCCTCATCCACACCGATACTCTCAACGAGTCCGGTTTCGTTGAACAAACAATAGCCTCTTTTAAAAATCGCACCATTCATACCTACCACACTGAAGGCGCTGGAGGGGGTCACGCTCCTGATATCATCTCCGTCGTCGAACATGGCAACGTCCTTCCGAGTAGTACCAACCCAACCCGCCCCTTCACCCTCAATACTTTAGACGAGCATCTCGACATGCTGATGGTTTGTCACCATCTCTCAAAAAATATCCCCGAAGACGTCACCTTTGCCGAATCCCGCATTCGTGCAGAGACCATTGCAGCCGAAGACGTCTTGCACGATCTTGGTGCTATAAGTATGATGTCCTCAGATTCGCAGGCTATGGGTCGTTGTGGGGAAGTCATACTTCGAACGTGGAATACTGCCCACAAGAACAAGTTGCAGCGGGGCACTCTTAAAGAAGACGCGGGCACAGGGGCTGATAATTTTAGAGTGAAGAGGTATATCAGCAAGTACACGGTCAATCCCGCTATAGCGCAAGGTATGAGTCACGTGCTCGGGAGTGTGGAGGTGGGGAAACTGGCGGATCTGGTGCTGTGGAGTCCGGCGAGTTTCGGAACAAAGCCAGATATGGTGATCAAGAGTGGTATGATATCTTATGCGCAAATGGTGAGAATCCATTTCTACAGCTCTTGTAGTGGCTGCTAACAATACCGTCAGGGAGACCCGAACGCCTCCATCCCCACCGTCGAACCTATTATCATGCGTCCTATGTTCGGTGTAAGCTCTCCCCTCTCCCTTTCTCGGAGTCCGGTTTTCACCTTCCATCTTCACCAATTAACCGGCCTTTCTAGGCCTTCGTTCCCCACACCTCCGTTACTTTTGTCTCTCAAGCTTCTGTCAATAGCGGCACGATAGGTACTTATAAGCTACGCAAACGCGTTGAGGTGGTCAAGAACTGCAGGAACATTGGGAAGCGGGATATGAAGTTCAATGATGTGATGCCGAAGATGAGGGTTGACCCTGAAAGCTACGTAAGTACTCTCTTACCTTTTCATGTGATGTGGCAACCTCGAAGCCGCAAGGCTCTTGTGGGAAGGTATTTGAAAGTTGGAGAATCGGTTGTGCTAACTGTGGGTTTGGCTTGATAGGTTGTTGAGGCAGATGGAATGGTTTGCAAAGCGGAGCCGGCGACGGTACTACCATTAACGCAAGGACACTATGTATATTAAGGAACGTCGAATACAGCGAAGATGAACACGGGCAGGCTTCAGAGGTGTCTAAAGAGCTACGAGGACTTATACGGTAATGATGATGATCAGCGATATATTTACGACGAATACCTAGGTTGCAACGCAGATGCCGGTACGCTTCTACTCATTGTATAGATGCCGTTAGTCGTCAGATATATCGCAACAATGCCCGAGCTCACTCTTTCAACGTCAGAGATGGGTTGATGCTAGGTTGTGCAATCCCACCTCCATTTCCCTCCCCCTTTCCTGGATATTCCGAGCCGAGTTCTGCATTGTTACCCAAGAGCTTCAACAGCATGAAATTTCAGCTTGTTGTTGAAGGTCATTGTTAATGCCATTACATCACTACGCGCTATAGGGTTCTTAGGTATCTTCCAGCAAGACCATACAGTTGGTTTTGAGGTCAGTTCGGGTCTAATGTCGTGTGTCGCGTGAGTCGGTCCGCTTGATCTCAGCCAATGCTTTCCACTGTTCGATATCGTATAAGGTGAAGAACAACGTGCTAGGGCTAAAAATGCAGTATACTATTGCCATGATGCTATAAAAAAAATTCCGTTATTTACTAGAGCAGAACAAGTAATCCTAGATATTATTCCTCGATTCGCCATCTCCAAAGCTCGTGCCAGCAAAAATCATAACTCCAATTCCAGCTCGCCATGTCCCCCCCTCGAGCTCACTAAACTAATCTCACCCCATGCTAACGCGCTCGTCCCCTTTGCAGCTTTATAAGCTTCTTTTCTATGCTTGATCTTCTGGGTGAATATGTTTGTTGTTCTACGATTCTCTTCTGTAGTATGTTGCTGATCCTGGAATGGTTGGGACTCGAAGGCGGAGGTGGAGACGGAGACGTGGGAGTCTTGAGATCCATGGGCAGGTTCGTTATCGAGTGTTGCTTCCTGATCATCAGCAATGAAGTGATTCGTAAAGGATAGAGAGGAAGCGGTGGTGGAGCTAGAGGTCTCCTGAGAGGAGAGGGAGATTGGATGGGTTTGGGTGCCAGCGGGATCTTTTATTCGATTTGAGTGGGGATTTTGGGTGTCGTCTGCTACCTCTGCAGGAGGGCTGGAAGCAAGATCATGAGACTCTCGAGTATCAGTCCCGGGCTTCCTGTCATTCTTTTCTTGTCCTTTCCGTAGCATTCGCAATCCGTTCAAATTGTGGCATTCCTCCAGGTGATTTATCCATATTTCTTTGGTATGGTAAATTGGCGCCTTTGGCTTTGAGCATCTGCCCCAAAGACATATGTATGGGCCAGTATTGCCTTTAGGCTCATCATGATTTTGGATCACGTGCTGACGGAGTTTGGGCAGCAGGTTAAAAATTTCGCTACACATCGCCCACCTGCAACGGTATTCTTTTCTTGTGTTTTTTTCCCTTGACAACGGCTTAGTGCTAGGACTTAGATCTTTGAATTCTCCTTTAGTTCCTCTCTTCGAAGTGAACACTGCCGTATTTAACTCGCTCGTGAGCTGTAATGTGGGGTCAGCTTCGCCTTGAGTCGCCAGTTTGGGCTTTGGTCCCGGAGTCTTCAGCCAGCCATCAAAGGAGCTCCTAAAGTCGTTCCTTCCCTGTTTGGACAAGAGAGTATTAGATGGAGCAGATTTTCTTGAGACATCAATCTTCCTGGCACCATCAGCGGGCTTTTGGCTGGAAATGGGGCATTTAGAAGAAGTAGTGCTAGAAGACATGGTCATTTGTGGCGTAGGATACTGAGATAAACCTCTGACGGGTTCCTGGCTAGTACGAGAATGCTTCCAAGGCCGCTCTTCAGGCTCAGGGACGGCATATGTGCTATTTTTCGTCCCGTTAGATCCTGTGGGTGCAACTACGGTGGTATCTTGGTCGCGTTCCTGGTCCGAGTCCACTTCTTCCTGTGTCGTACTACCAGGATAGTTTTGTGAGCTGGACTCGCCCGTTCGCCTCTTCAGTGTTTTCCGTGATGCTACTTTTTCGCCTTTGAGAAGACCCATCTCTTGATCATGAGAGAAAATAGTACCAGCGCATAGATGACCAAATAGGGAGCGGATACTCATGTCCCAAGTCCACCTCTCCTCTTCAACAGTGCAAGGATACACATCGACCGGCTTAAAAGCCTCTACTAAATGGCAGAGTTCATCGTATGATGAATGCCGCGAGTAGGGAAATTGCTACACGCATGGTTAGGCATATGAACTCATACAGATCAGACACGCCTTACGATACTTCTAGGGAGCTTTTGGGTAGACTGGTATAGCTTTCGTGCTTTGATCGTCTTTGGTGCGGTAAACATGTTACCAGGAACTCTCTCTTGCTGGTGCAAAACCTCCTCTCTGCCTGCAAGTCTTGCCAGAAGCTCTGTAAGCCTCTCCAACGGGATCGAGTCGTCACAGTCTTCTAGACCGAGGGCATCCAGAGACACGCATTTCCTATGCGAAGAGAGGGCGGATGATAGAAAACTAAGCGTCTTCTCCTGCATTTGTTTGTCATGTATGTTGCTCAGACACAGCCTCATTAGCTCAAGGGCTGCTTTCGGGTCGCTAAGCTCAAGCTCATGAGCTTGCGTGAGATCTCCTTCCCCACCACCTGCACCGAGTTCTGGGATAGTAACCCCATCTTTTGAACGGGCTATAATTGGCGTGATCCAGACAACATCAGAATTGTCGAGAGTAGGACAGCTCGTGCCACGCTCGCAGCTATGTAGTCTGACTGTGTGATCACTAGTCAGACAACCAGCCTGCTCTCGATTCCCGTACTTAAAACCACATAGTACTTGACATTCTGATGAGTGGGCTGTACCGCTGGAAGTTGGTGTAAGAGAACCGTAGAGCTCCATTTTATACCGATCAACGTGAATCTGAGTTCTGAGGGCCGACGCAAGAGCAATCCACACCTCTTCATAGCCAGGAGTCCATGCATGGAAGTGGAAGACTGTCTCTTCTGGATATCTCAAGACCTGCACGAGTAGCTCTTTTAATCCGTCTGCCTTCGTTGGAAAATTCCGATGAGGCTCACTTTTGGAAGCAAATGTTGTGTCAAGATATATCTTGTCTAACTTACGGTGGCCATGAGCATACGGAATGACGACAGGATTGCGGATCAGCGCGTTGACAAACCAAGGTTCGGACCGGATATCACCGGTGTACAGTATTGCTGTTGCAGAACCCTCAATCAGAAACATGACAGCGCCAGCACAATGGTTTGCATCTAGCAACGTCACTCGAATTGTCTTTCCCGGCCGCAGCTCGATATTGGTTGGGGCATTCAACGGGATAGGTTTGAGCAGGTTTCTCAGATGCTTGTAATGTTGTTTCCTTGTCTCCAATATGCCTTTTGCGAAGTTCATTCGATGGGGATACTTCTCGAGGCGTAGTAGAAGTTCCCTTGTAGCCAATGAACAGTAGACAAAAGGCGACTTCAAGGACTCCAGCCCTATCAAATGATCACTGTGCACATGACTCAAGAAACCTGCCAGAGGCGGTGTCCGCCCAGCGATGGTCCGGAAATAGTCAATCCTTATTTCTGGAAATTCGTCGACTATACCCTTGAATGTCGACATAACCACAGGCTCAGACCTTGTACTGGAAAGTTTATTGGGCTAAGGATGATGTGCTAAACAGACAAGGAGCATGTGACCGTCTCGTCAGATTAATCTTGGAAGGGATAATAAAAGCTGTGCTGGAAACGAACTATGGAAGAGAGATTTGATATTTCACCTCAGCACTGACATGTTTCAAAGCGTGGAAATGTAAGAAATGCCCAAGACAGTTGGCCCCGTCGGCCATCGGTGTTGTTCTGCAAGCGTCAGTCCTTAGCATGTGAGTAATAAAACTGAATAGAACGTAGGTAATAAGTTATGAAGGTCTGAAAGTGTGGCCCCATCATCCTTACCTACACTTCGAGAATGGAAGTCGTCAATGTTGGGTTGGCTGGAGTTGTGCACAGACGAGCTTAAAGAAGAAGAAGGAAATCCGACCTGTCGTGCTCACAGTCAATGTTTTTGATAACGAAGATACGATAGTTGTGCAATCGTCCAGTCCAGCCCAGTCCAGTCAAGTATCTAGTCTGGTGATCATGCAAGCAGCCCTTCCTGCCCGTAAATGTACCTTAGCGGGGAGTTGTGCTGGGCCATTCAGACGCAATGGACGGGAGCATTTTCAACAGATTCCTTCACGAGACCCTGGTCGGGCATGGGATGGAGTGTGTTCCGCCGGTGTGACTAGAGTACTCCGTACAATCAAGAATGAACAAAGCGCCACATACTCTCTACTCTACCTTAAGACTCTAATTACTTACTACTGCATGTGCAGCGGTGTGAATCATTAATGTACAACCACCCAGAGTACTCGCCTGCTCACTACATATACTTTTGATGCATCATCCACTCTCCCGTAGAGGCGAATATAAAGTCAGCTCGGATACCCTCCTCCCCCCCCCTTCACCTTCGTCCATGACATCTCACACTGACAGTTTTTCTGAGTTTACGCAAAGCTTCTCTTCAGAACCTCTCTATTCTTCAAAAGAGGCAGCCTAAATGTGACTGCAACTTCCCCTCCTGATCTAGCAGCTTCAACTGACGTCGGGTACCTGAAATTAGCTTCCTTCACCCACGCTCCAACATCATCCCGGCTGCATCTTTTGAAACCCAAAGGCCATAAATAGCGAGCCAACGAAACCCCAAAGGCTCCAGACCCTACCGACGACTCGTCTGAGAAACCTTTGTCTCTTCTCTGGTCGGTCACATACCTTACATTACACCCTTCAATTGTTGGCACCTATCTGTTGTTGAAATACATCGAAACTCGTTCAGACGCTTCTCCTCCGTTATTTCCATACCTCCGACTGGATCACAACCACCCCAAAGTTGGATTTCTGTCTTACAGAGAGTGTTTGCGGGGTCTCGCCGAAAATGTGCTCAATACAATCCAACTCCAACATCTCGTGCTGATAACACACGATTCTGTCCCGAGGTCTCGAAGTAGCACAAGCTAGGCACTGAAGGCCGAGCACAAGAAAAATATATTTCCCGCATACGCCCCGGCTTTCTCCCTTTTTGTAGCACACACCGTTTACACTCCAGCATCTTCCCCCAAGATGCATAAACCAGCCATCGCTCCACTCGTCTACTCAAGACTCTTCCCTAACCCTAAACCAACAGACCCTACCAGTTTCCAAGCTCACGTCACTCGCAACCTGATCCCTGAAGTCCGATCGGAGACTGTTTGCTTCTATGGACCTATTGACTGCCTGGAGGCTCAATATCCTGGTCTAGACTACAATACTTCGACTCACCGAACACGTCTCGGTCGGTTCCCATGGCATCGGAGACTCTTTCGTGCGTTAGACGAGCTGAGACTGACCGACCACGAAATTCAGACACTTTGCAAGTGGGAAGGGACCAGGTGGGCTCGGGAGAGATATGAGAAAGATGAGAATGTTAAGATCCGGGACACGACTTGGGATGATGTGGAGTTGGCTGTACATACACGGCCAACAGCCACAAAGACACGCTTGCCGCGTGGAAACGAAGCGGTGGTGGAACCCGAAGAAATGAGTGAAGTAGAGGAATTATCAGATGACGAAGATGAAGAGATGGAGGATTCCGAAGAGGAGGGGGAAACTGGCGGAGAAGAGAGCGAAGACGAGCTCCAACAAAGCGTCGGTGTAGAGCTCAACCAGAGACTCATCGCCGCCACGGAAGCACGAGCCAGGGGCGAAGAAGCTGTTCTTGACGCCGATTGGGAGCAGTGGCTGAAGGAAGCAGCTGAGCGAGGAGCTGTCCCAGAGGTCTCGCATCTATCGGGAGCAAGCTCAAGCCAGGCACAGACTGTCACTGAACAGCCGGGTTATTATACACAGATGATCCCTGATATCTTCCGCTCGAACCCACCACCTCACATCGCCGCGTTGGCGGCTCGCTTGCCCCCACCGCCGCCGTTCATACCTCTTACCCAGCCAAACGCCGTCCTGGGTTCTGCTCCGCCTGCGCCGCCTGCTGGATCTGCGATGTAGGCGTACAAAAACCTTGTCACCTTTCAGACCTGATTGTTCACCCACTTTGCCCGTTTCTGGCGTTGGTACTGGGACCGCTCCAAAACATAGCTGCCATCTTTATGCTTACTTTTCGAACCCTCGGAATTTTCCTTTTCCAAGACTGGCTCCTGGAATTCAGGCGTTGGTGCTCGGCATTCATCTAGGTAGACAACAGGGCCATGGATACAGGTCTTTGGTATTCTAGTTGCATCTTGCCGCGGCGACGGTGGTATCGGTAAATGATTTCTCGGCTTTTAATGCTCTTACGAATCATGGGCTTTCTTTACCCCATGCATGTTCATCAACTCCTTAGTGCTAGAGCGCATGCATACAGTTAATGAAAAATTAACACGGCATATTTCGATTTCAAACCCCAGAATCACAACTTTGAACTAATTGCCTTCCAACCATAAATTTCAGCTCATCACCCAAACCTCTCAACCACCTCCTTGCTGAACTCTGCAAATGTTACTCCCCTTCCCTCACTCACATCCACCACCTCCCCCAAATTCGGCTGCGTGAATACGGCAAGCGTATTCCTCGCCACTCTTCCCCCGTTTAATCCTCCATCAGCTCCTCCGCCCACCCTCACAAAGTGGGGTACGGCCCTGAACTTCCCTCCCGTAATCAGTTGGAGCGCTTCGCCCGTTTGGAAAGCAAGACAAGATGGGGGAATGGTTATTTTGGTTATGGTATGAGTGCGGGAATGGATGTAGAGGCCTGTTGTTGGGGAAGGGGGGTGGGGAAGGTATGGTAGGGGTGAAAGGTGGTTTGGGGAGTTGCTGCTGGGAGGGCTAGGGTGAGGGGGGTGTTGGGATTCGTCGACGTAGAGGGCGGATGTTAGGCCGGTGAGGCAGCCATGATCGATATGAGTCGCGCACCAGGAGTCATCCGCTTCTTCTTTGGCGACTTCCACCTTCGGAGGGGTCTTGACGAGGTTGGAGGTTTGTGGTGGGAAGTAATGTAACAACCTCGCTTTCGTCGTCATACTCGTTTTCACCACATGCTCTAAATACCCGTCCTTATACCCTTCTACGTTCGCCACCGCATACCTATCACAAGCTCTTGCAACTAGCACCGCTGTATCAATAATCAGGGTGCACAGGTCCTCAAACGTCTCTCGAAACCCAGGTAAAGAGCTTTCGCTTGGCCAGACGTTAGGGGCTGTGTATTCGGAAAAGTTGGGGAAATCGGAGGCTGGGGCGTTCTGCAGGGTGGGATCTTGGTAGAAGGCACAACTGATGTAGTAGGAACCTTTGAGTGTGTCGTAGGCGCCGGATTTGAGAGACTCTTTGCCATGGGACCAGCCGGTTAGGTAATTCGAAGATGGGACGGTGAGAGTTTCTGTAGGATTCTGGTCAAGGACGTTGACGAGGATTTGGAGAAGGTGAGGACTCAATACCTAGTTCTTCAGGGGGTAGATTGGCAAGGTAAGAGGAGTAGGAAAGCAGCCTATGGCGAAGCTCAACAAATCTTGGTTCAATGTCTTTGACAATCAAGATACCCAGTGACGATGGACCAAATGCTTCTTCTAGTCTTTCGAAGGGCACGGCTGCTACGAAGATTGTCAGACGCGGAGCATTGAGATGGAGGAATTCCGAAAGGCCGACATTCTTTCAGGTCTGCGAGACTGACTGTAACAGCCTCATGAGCTACTTCACTAGGAGCTTTTGGGCTCATGGCAGCTGAAGCCAAGTACTTGCTGGTCGTACTTCGTACAGAGCATTATCATGGAACTGCAAGCCGCCCACACCCCACTGGGTTACTTGGCTTAACCCTGCTTATCGATTAGGGCTACGCTAGGGGCCGGGCCGCGGAGAGTGCCGATGAACTTCGTTTACCTTAAAGGTAAGGTAGTTCTTATATCTGCTTCCGACGTTTATGGGAAATATAAGCAAACAGTGCGCAGTGGCATTCCAACTAGGAGAAGAAAACTGTTCTTACAATTACCAACACTTTACCAGCCTTGATCATGGTCAAACCACTGTCCTTCAAAGGAGACAAGAAGTCCAGAAAGCGCAAAGCTCCAAGTGGAGATAATAATGATGCCGCCGACAGCTCTTCCAAAGCACTTACAGTTTCAAATATAGCTGCAACCGGAGAGGATGATAACAGTTGGGTTACAGCAGAAGCGCCATCCGACATAATTGGGCCGGTCATTCTCATTCTGCCGTCAGCAAAGGCAACATGCATTTCCTGTGACGCGAACGGCAAGGTCTTTACCAGCGAACTCGAGAACATCTTCGAAAGCGATCCAGCTACTGCAGAACCTCATGAGGTTAGACAAGTCTGGGTGGCAAGCAGAGTTGCCGGAACGGACAGTATCAGCTTCAAAGGACATCATGGACGGTGAGTTTTACTTAGTATATGCTGTAATTGTTGTTATTTAGCTACATCTTAATGACATCGTTGCAATAGCTATCTAAGCTGCGACAATATTGGCGTTCTCTCTGCAGTTCACGAAGCCATCTCACCTGAAGAATCCTTCATCTGCATAGCCTCTCCGGAAACACCTGGAACATTCAGTGTACAAACAGGACGTGAGAAGTTTCTCACAGTAAATGATGACAAAGTTACTCCCGAGGTACGCGGTGATGCGGAGTCGATCTCATTCAGTACCACTCTCCGTATCCGTATGCAGGCACGGTTTAAACCCAAGTTGAAAGCCAATAAAGAATCAAGGGCAAGAGAAAAGATAAGCAGGAAAGAGTTAGAAGAGGTTGTGGGTAGGAAATTAGATGATGACGAGGTGAAGAGACTGAAGAAGGCACGGGTGCAGGGCAATTACCATGAAGCTATTCTGGATGTGAAGGTTAAGGGAAAACATGACAAATACTCATGAGGAACAGGACTGTCAAACTCCCCCCCGAGAAACGTACCCAGAAGCAGAGACAAGAAGAGGTCACTTCCAAGCCAGGATACTTGAGGGTTCGCGAGATTTTTTCGAAGGTTAAGGCAGCTCTATCGCCCATTTGGAATAAGAGGAGAGGTTCAGACCCTCTCAGTGCCGATTGTGAGGCAAAAATGCTGTCAAGCCCCCTGACTGAGCATTGAACTAAGACTCGCCCCGAGCTCTCTTAAAATCAGCCCATTGAGAACAGTGTTAATTCGGAAAGAGAATACAGGACTTTTATGGAACAGACTCTCCCACAAACGCCTCACATCACCTCATAATGCCATTCCGCCTTTAGGATAGAGGTTGTCATTCTGGCCTTTCCGTATTTCCACCAGCCTTCATACCGACTCTATAAGTCGACACCTGCTTACAGATACGTCGGCATTACCTGTCAAGTTCGCTGTTGGCATCTAGAAAGGACGGACACTCAAAATACCATTGGAGCGGCCGCCCATGCTACTTTTCCCATTCACTCTTCTCCTCTTCCGTCTTTGGCATATACACCTTGTATATGTGACAGTTTAGCTCCTCTACACCTGTGCGTAACACGGCGTCCCGGGGAAGAAGTTGCAGACATGTCATGAGCTCTGCACGTGCATGCTTGAAGCAATCTGGAAGGCCAGTTCTGACTCCCTTCTGATACAACACCGTAGCCAAGATGTAGTATCCGACAGCGACTTTTTCGTCGCTCAGACCGAAACGTCTTAGTTCGTACCTTAGGCGTTCACTAACCAACTTTCTTGCCACTCTCTCCGCCCGCTCCACTAGATCCATGCTAAGAAATGCATGCGTCAATTTCTTATAGAGTCGGAATATCTCAAAGACTATGGCACCTGAAATCGAAATTCCTGCGTACCGTCCAGCACTCGAATCGAATACTGTAAGTGAGGACATCGGCCTCCAATGATAAAAGTAATCAGTAGCAGCAACAGCCTGTTCATATCTGAGAGCACTGCCGAAAGGGTTGCCCATATTCAACTCCTGGTCACCTTCGTCTTGAAGAACGATGACTCGCTCGATTACTTCCTCAGGCGAGCGGAATTGGTTGATTGTTAGCAACGTTACAAGCTCATTGGCAAGGTCTATATCGACTTCGCCATCGATACGAGCCTTCGACACTCGTCCGAGTTGCCGGAACGGTTCGAGCACAGATGATTGTTGAGACCGAGGGGCACGAGTCTTTTGCAGGAATTCAAGGTGCATGTCTAGGCAAGTGAAACCTGCACTTAGAGTGCGCCCGGGCCCGCGGTCAAGGAGCCAGAGGGCGACACAGAACTCTTTGAGACTCTCCCCAGGGATCCAATATTGAATGTGTTGATTAGCTTGAAGGCATGTAAACGCGAGACGGATTCTGAAGTCAGGGTTCGTCATCTTCTCCTGCAATCGCATCCCGAGCCTCGTGGGGTCATAAAAGGCAATATGAGGGAGGCCCATCGCTGCAAATTGATCTGGAAGACCCAGACAATTCGTAGTAACCTCGACGAAAACGTTCTCCACATACCAGATGTCTTTCGTTTCTTCGTAAACCTGACGACTGGTGAGAAGGAGACCGAACGGAATACGATGTGGAATGCAAGGTTTGTATGGAACGATCCAGTTGTTGTGTTTGGTCAACAAAGCGAGTTGGTAGATTTGATTTCGTATTTCTCCTGGCAGGTCCATAAACCCGATTTTATCAGGGTCTATTTTGGGCCCCATGCTGCTGAAGGGATTAGCTGAACCGTGAATAAACTTTCTCTGTGGTCCCTGCGAGATCTGCCAAAATTCGAGTTGTACTAAGCGGAAGAGAAGGCAGCAAGCATAGGTAGCTTCGACGTAAGAGTCAGTCTTTAAAGAAATTCCCGTGGCTGTCTGGGAAATCTTGGGTCAAATCGTAGGAGAAAGCTTGATTTTAGATGACATCTGAATAGGAATCTGGGAAGAGGTCTGGAAATAAATACCGGAAGAAGGTTGAATCAGCGAGACAAGTTTTTTTTATGACATACCTATGACGAGAATCTGTTGTTGTCAGAGGAGGAACAAATGAGAATGATGTCGATTGTTCATGATTCAGCCTTGAAACTCGGTTTCACTATGTCTAATACCAGCAACGTATTCACTTTAGTTTTCCCATTTGCAGATCTTAACACAAGATTGTATCCATATATCGCTGCTCTTCCAACTAGCAAAACAAGATGCTCGAGCGACAGCTCAGTAAGTTCATATAAGTGTTTGTCTATTATATTAGGAAACTGTATTACTTATCATGGATCACTCGAGAACGAAAGTACAAGGACATCTTCACAGACCATATGACTCCTTGACCGACGTACGGAGTACTGTGTCCTACAACCGCAAGCTTGGACAGTGGTACAAGAGGTCTGTCAAACAGACGGGAATGCATCGGACGACCCACTGACAGAATGAATACGTGACATCGAAATATACTTCAAAGATGAATATGTTCGAAGATTCTTGAAGAGATATTCAGACAATGACACTCTCATACAGACAATCTAGGAGTGTCAGATCAGCAACTTGAAAAAGTTGAGCCATGTGTAAGTATGAGCTTTCAAACGATCAACCACAGATTCAGATAGCCAACGCCGATGAACATTAGCTCGTTACATGAGCTCATTCTTAGTATACTACTAAATATAATACGATGTACTTCCTAGGTCGAATTTGCTCTCACTCATAAGAATTCGGGCTTTGAAGATTATTCTTCATAATTCTATAGTTTCGTTTCGTAAGACAAACCACTTTGTGCGAGTTTTCAGGCTTCGAAGCTTTAGTCGAGCTCTACGTTAGCTAATGTTGTGTGTCGAAAACATTCAGAACGGAGTACTATATTCTAGCATGGTTCGTGAGCAGTCAGAAAAGTACGGCCGATGATGTCAAAATTGAGTCTTGTGAGAATGAAAACAGATACTGCAGATTAATGCAGCAAGGTTTTGAACATCTCGAAACGGCTTAACATTATCGTACGATTTTGCACCTCCTGATACCCCCTTTGCTCATTGCAATTGCGGTTGATTGGCAGCTTAATTGCTAACGGTGAATGAACAAAGTGTCCGCACAGCTATGATACAGAAAGTTGAAAGCTTCAAAGGGTATCGTAGGTCGTGATTGCGAACTCCTGCCCTTCATACTTCTCCCCAATGCTTGGAGAAACCATGCAAATGCTCCAGACGCCCTCCAACCCGACCTTGGTAAAGGGGCTTCTTTCCGGATCCAAACTGCAACCTCCCGATTTATGGAACGAAATCGCATACGTTACTATGCGGTGTTAACTACCAGTGCTGACGCCAGTTTGTAAGCCTTGCGGCGGTCCACCCGTGACATGTCTTTTTTTCTCTTTCTTTGCCCACCGTACTGTATAGTACTATCAGTTCCCCATAACCGAAAACAAACACACACAAGATACTTACAACCACAAGCATTACATAGCGTCTTGGGCCCATTAGGGCCCTTCCTCCACTCCGGGCTATCCAAAGTCCCGCAATCAGTACACACGTATTCATCCGCCACCTTTAATTTCTTTTTCTTATCACCCCCTCTATTCTCCTTATCAACAGGGATTGCAATACCAGCATCTCCTCTTATCAGTGCTGGACTGGCATCTCCAGTACTTATTCCTTGGGAACGCTCGCCATCGCGGTAGCGCAGGCCTGTAAGCATCTCGATGGTCTCGATATGCGTAGCACCTTCATACCGAGCCATCTTGTCGTTGATACTGTCAGGCTTAGAACTGGCATTGGCTTCGTCGAGGTTTTGTTGTGTGAGTGCCGTGTTGGATATGTTTGGTTTTGCGGGTGGTGGCATGCCGTTGTAGTCATTCGATAGTGTGGGCAAGGAGTTTGAGCCGGGGGTTTCGCTTTCGGTACGCTGAGTGTCTGAGGGCGTAATGCTGCCGTGGCCTTCTTGTTTTTTTAGCCAGTGAAGCTGCTGCGCTTCGACTTCTTCTTGTTCTTCTCTGCGGAGATCGGCAATACGTTTCGTCAGACGCTCGTTCTCGATTTTGTGTTCGAGGAAGGAGTCGAGGAGATTGGCATTTTTAGTTGGGTATGGTCGGGCCATCATAAAGAATCCCCGGCAAAAGCCCGCGGCATTGTTGAGGCCAAATGCAGCGGCGTCCGACGTGAGGTGCGGGTGGCCGTGGGATTCGAAGATGGTGTAGGTCTTGTCTGCTTTTCGGAAGCGATAGAAGAAACGAAGGGGGTTTCCAGAAGCTATTGATTCGTTAAATTCGCGGACGAAGATACCACTGTCATCCGGGTGGATGAAATCGACGATGAATTTGCCGTTGAGTTCCTCTTGGTTGTAGCCGGTGAGATGTTTGCCAGAAGGTGAAACATAGAGGATTCGCCCATCGGGAGTGAGGATGTGGAGGAAATCTTTGAGCTCTTCGAGGACTCGTTGTGACCAGTTCCGCCGTTTTGTGAAGTCCGTTAGCGTGCTACCGCCATTGACATTGGTTTGGGTACCGAAGCCTGTTGGTAGGGGCCCTGCGCCTGCACCGCTCATTGTGTTGTTGACCATTCCAGAGCCATCGTTGGCCTCAATTGCCTGCTGTTGTTGCTGCTCATTCAGTTGCGCTTCCGCATTGTAGGTTTGTGGATCCGCTGCGTTCATGGAGGCCAAGTCTAAATTCATGGGAGGCATATCTACGTCCAACCCGTCTATCATATCTCCACCTTGCTCCAGCATATCCGTCATTGTCGTGTCACCTCCGCCCATGCCCTCCATCTGCAATAAGGTTTAGCCAGAGGCGCATAGTTTCCGGCGGAACAGGTAAGACTCACATCAGGTCGGATGCCAGAGGACATTCGAACAGGGCCATTCTCGAATATTGACATCTCGAGCTATCTCTCCAGAAGGACATCCGTAGCAAAATTGGTGCAAAAGAAGTTAAGAAGGGACGGGGTGGTATTGACCGATCACGTGGAAGCGCGGGAGAAAGTGATCGCCCCGCGATTTGACGCGCTCTAATCGTTATAACTTCCAAAGGGTTTGCGGTACCTGTGGATGCAGAGTGTTTAGAAAGACCGATTGATTAGACGTTCGTTACTCATATCTGCAGTGTGAGGCTATCCGTGGACCTGGTAAAATTTGCCCTGCCACTTGCTTTAATATCTACCAACCCTCGATACTACGCATGTAGTACGCACTCGAAGATTAACAAAGCTTGGGTATAACAGCCTGTGGTAACAGCCATGTAGGAATTTACCCTCAAATATTCTTGTTCAGCTGACTAATTCTGAAAATAGGTGTGAGTAACTTGCTAGACCCTGTTGTCCTCCCCAAGCATCTGGAGCTGAACTTCTCGTAGCGAAGATCGACAAGCTCCTAATAAGAGGGTACGGGCCTTTCAAACAACTGAGTTATGTCGGTTTAGCTAAAGGTATCCAGTGTTCGCTCGTTCGACAACAACCAGCCTGAGACCATCCAGTTCCACGCACCGCTGACTCTCATAGTTGGATACAATGGCTCTGGGAAAACGGTAAATTTATGGGGAGCTTGAGGTCTTTATGGAACTGCATTGATCAGGAACTAGACAATTATCGAATGCCTCAAGTATGCTACCACCGGAGACCTACCCCCGAACAGCAAGGGAGGTGCTTTCATTCATGACCCAAAGGTATGAGTATTGTCGGCTATTGCCGAGGTATGCTGATGGCATTGGTAGTTGTGTGGCGAAAAAGAAGTCATGGCTCAAGTCAAATTATCGTTCAAAGGGACTTCTGGTGCTAAGATGGTCGCAACACGGAGTCTGATGCTCACGGTTAAGAAAACCACAAGAACTCAGAAAACACTTGAAGGTCAATTGGTAATGATCGAGAACGGAGAAAGGAGCGCGGTGTCATCTCGAGTCGCTGAACTAGATCAACTTATACCACGCTACCTTGGGGTCTCGACAGCCATCCTAGATTCGGTCATCTTCTGTCACCAGGACGATAGCTTGTGGCCTATGAGTGAACCTTCAGTTCTGAAAAAGAAATTTGATGAGATTTTCGAAGCTATGAAATACACGAAAGCCATCACCAACATTAAAGAAATGGGTAAGAAGCAAACAGAAGATTTGCGAAATTACAGAACTGCTGAAGCTTACACAAAAGAAAACAAAGACAAGGCTGACAGGGTGAGCCACCTGCAATGAGGTTTGGCTATACATACTGACAAATTATGGCGTAGGCAGAGAAAAAATCACAAGAGCTATCCAAAGAAATCGAGCAGCTTCGCGAGGAAACTCAAGCGCTCAATAGAAAGGTGCATGAAGCGAAGACGAATGAGCAAGAATCCTGGGAGAAGGGATCTAAGTATGATCATGTGGTACAAGCTCTTAAATTGAAACGGGAAAAGGAAGTCTGGGTTCAGGAAAACGTCGATAAGTTGGGCCGAAATCTTAAAATACGGACGGAGTCAGATGAGTGGTTGAGGACAGAGATTAATCAGTATGAACAGCGTATGGCCGTTCGCGAAGAGCACAAACAGCAGCAGACCAAATACTACGAGGGTCTCAAGCGTGAGATTGAGCAAGCTCGAGTAACATTGCGCAACAAACACACCGAAGCTGGCAAATACGAAGAGCAGAAGGCCAACCATGAAAAGCAAATAGAGAGCCGGAAGGGCATGATCAAAGACACCGCCCGGCGCCATCATATCCGTGGCTATGACACCGATCTGAACGACATGCAGATTGAAGACTATATGGGAAGGATCTCGAAGCTTCTCAAAGACCAGAACGCCTCGGTGGAACGTGTGCGTCGTGAAACAGAGAGAGAGATGGAGAAAGTGCAGGAAGTCCTCAGCAAGCTTGGCGAACGAAAGTCTGCACTGAATGAAGGCAGGAATTCTGCGAGGCTGCAATCAGCGTCGAATGACAAAAGGATGATATCCTACCAGTCAGGGCTTACCAGTATCGAGATAGACGAGGGAGGTAAAGCATTAATGGAAGCTAATATCGAGGATTTGGAAAGCCGACTTCAGAAATCTAAGAAAGATTTCAAAGCAGGTTCCTGGGATAGTAAGATACAGGAAGACAATGCTAAGCTACGTTCTTGGGAAGACGATATTGGAAAGCTCAACCGAGAACTGGTACAAGGAACAAAGCAAGCTGGTGACCTCGCTAGGTTGGATCATCTCAAAAAGGAACTCAAAGATCGTCAGCGAGGTCTTGATACAATGATTGGAGCTCACGGCGATAGGTTGCAGAAAATACTGGGTTCATCTTTGCAACCATCTAGCCTCGAGAGTGAATTTCAGAAGGTCCTTGACATGAGGACGCTTGAGTTGAAAGAGTCAGAGAGTCAACGGGAGGGTGTATCTCGAGAGCTAGAGCAAGTTGAATACAAGCTGAGTAGCAGTCGAGCAGAGCTAAAGAAGGGCGAGGAAGAGCTAAAGGCTTGCGTGCAGCATGTTAAGGAGAGTACACAAGGAGAACCCGAAGACTATCTCAAAGATGTAGAAGGGATGCAAAGAGACCGCGATGTTGTAAAGGCCGACGCTGATAACTCCACCTTCCTAAAGGACTGGTACAAAGAGAGCCTGAAGATTGCCGACCACAAAGGACTTTGCCGATTGTGTACACGACCTTTCCGCGGAGACCAAGAACGACTGGCATTTACCACTAGGATAGAGAAACTCATTGATCGAGACCAAGCGGGTTTGGTGAAGGAGTTGAAAGATATTGAGGAAGACCTACAGCGGGCAAAAGATGCAGGGCATAGCTTTGAGTCCTGGTTACGTCTGACAAGCAAGGAGCTGCCCAGGTTACAGACGGAAGTCAAGAAATTAGATGAGACCCGGGAGACACTGCTACGCCAGATGGAAGAGCACGATAAGAAAGTGAATGATCGAGAGGAGGCGAAACGAGATGGAGAGACGCTAAGCAAGCCAGTCGTGAACATACTCAAGTATAGCCATGAAATATCCAGCTTTGAACAACAGTCCCAGGAGCTTGCAGCTAAGCAACAGGACGCTGGCTTGTCCCGTACCATAGACGATATACAACAGCAGCTTGAGATGGTCGGGGCTAAGTCGCGGGATCTGAGGGCGAATATAACCAAACTCACTTCCGAGAAAGAGCGAGCCCGATCCCAGATGAACACCTTGGAGCTGGATCTGAGCAAGGCCAAGAACAATCTTACCACGGCAGACTACCAGCTTGAGAAGAAGGCAAATATCTTCAGGCAAATCGAAGACCTTAAGAAACTCAATCAAGAGCATCGAGACACCGTGAGCCGACTGGACGCGGAGATTAAGGAGCTGACGCCTAAGATTGCAGAAGAAGTGGCAAAACTTGATGACATGAAAGAGCGAGGTTCTACCAAGGAAAAAGGATTACAGGAAGAAGCTTCCAAATTAGCAGATAGTGTCCACAAATTGAACCTCGCCGATCAGACCATCCAAGCGTATATCGACGGAGGAGGCTCGGCCAGATTAGCTAGATGCCAGCGCGAGATCGACAGTGCCCAGCAAGAGATCGCAGAAAAAGAAGGAGAGCAAAAACAGATCGTGATCGAGATTAACAAGATTAACGAAGAGCTTAGGAACCACGACGAGACGAAGCGAACAATAAATGACAACATCTTTTTCCGTCGAAGCCAGTGTGAATTGGAGGCTGTCAAAGCTGACATAGCAAACCTAAGTGCTCAGAATGCTGAAGCTGACCTGGAACATCACCAGAAACAGGAAGCATACTGGCATCAGCAGTACAAGATCCTCTCAACTGCGGAAATAAGCAAGATGAGTACCATGAAGGCGAAAGACGATCAGCTACTATCATTGCTGGTCGATTGGGACACGGATTATAAGAATGCTGCTAAAGAGTACAAAGAGGCTCACATCAAGGTCGAGGTAGGCTCCAGCGTAGCGCTCTCGCTCTGATCCCGTACTGACGTTACCAGACTACAAAAGCGGCAGTAGAAGATCTAGGGCGATACGGAGGTGCACTGGATAAGTATGACTTGGGCTGCAAAACAATGGTGGAGTGTGGGTTGACATTCGGACAGGGCCATCATGAAGTTTCATAGTCTCAAGATGGAGGAGATCAACCGCATCATCGAAGAGCTATGGAAGAAAACCTATCAAGGTTCTGACGTGGACACGATCTTGATCCGTTCGGACAATGAAGCCACCCGCGGCAACCGATCGTACAACTACCGGGTGTGCATGATCAAACAAGAGGCGGAAATGGACATGCGAGGCCGGTGCAGCGCGGGACAGAAGGTGCTGGCCTGCATCATCATCCGCCTCGCGCTGGCCGAGTGCTTTGGCGTCAACTGTGGGCTCATTGCGCTGGACGAGCCGACGACGAATCTCGACCATGACAACACCCGGTCCCTTGCCGAGTCTCTCCACGACATCATCCGAGCACGACGGCAGCAGTCGAATTTCCAGCTGATTGTCATCACTCACGACGAAGAATTCCTCAAGTATATGAAATGCACCGACTTCTGCGACAACTACTACCGGGTTTCGAGGAACGATCGACAGAAGTCGGTCATCGAGAGACAGTCCCTTGCGGACATGCTCTGAACGTGATACAGTCTGGGCGAGAGTGTAGCTGGTGTTTCGGGCATTCTTACATCGCTTTTCCCTATCTAAAGAGTAGACACCTTAGTAAGCATCTTAGATCTCATGTCGAGACACATGTACTGGAACAATCTTGGGGGAAAGGGTGTAGCAAGAGCTTCTAGCACAGTAACGTGAAATACTGGTTACATTGGCAGATGCAGTTGGTTGCATATGGGTAATTCGAATGCACCCAAACTTGCAAACCACCATCAAGGCCGGTTCCTACTTCGAAACGAGTTTCAAACCCTAAAAACCAGTTCTCGGCGGCAAGTGGCTGTGGTGTGGCGAATGCGCCCAAAGCGGGCAAGACCCATGTCGGAAGTAATGCAATCTAATGTCGTCTGCAAGGGCCTTTTGACGTTTTGGAAAGATGATAATTAGATGATAATTAGATTAACCAAGATTAACTGTCCAAACCCCGGTGGCAATTCAAGATTTGATGATGTGTTGATCCGTCGTCGTCGTCGTCGTAGTAGTAGTAGTAGTAGTAGTATTACAAAGCAGATAGATGCCTTCCTCCAGCCCAAGCAGCAAACAACCGACGTCAGAGTCCACGAGACCTGATGAACAGCTGCAGTCTGCCTTGATTTGTTTGGTTGTGGGAGCCGCAAAGGCGGCTGGTTCACAGTCCGCTGAAGTCAAGCCATATTCCCCGCAATACCTATCGTCTTCACTCTTTTAGCTGGAACCGATCAACCAATCATATTCGCTGCCGAACCCGTCCGGCCGAGGCTTGCACCCGAACGAGTTAGATCGGTGCACGCCTATCCAACCCCTGCAGGGCTGGAACCCCCCCTGCAGTGACGGAAACATGATTGGGGAGATCATGAGACAACCTAGTGGTCAGTGCCAGTGCCAGTGCCAGTGCCAGTGCCAGTGCCAGTGCCAGTGCCTACCCAGTTCCGTGCCCCCACCCAAACAAGCAAGCGATGATGAAGTACGGAATACGGAGTACAAGCAATCAAATCACATGTCGTCGTTGTTGTTGTTGTTGTTGCCGCGTCGGGTACTAATGGGGTTGGGCCCCCGCTGTGGGCCTGTGGTCAATCAAGTACCTTACTTGCTGTGTTGACAAGTGATTGACCCCAGCCCTGTGGAATAGTGAAGGAAGGATCAAATCTTCCTCTTCCTTTTTAGAATTGGGTGCTACTTCTCATCTCGTACCTGACTACCTTGTCTGTTTGCACCAACATCCCTCCTCCCTAATAAGGAAAAGAAAGCTGGCCCCAATATTACAGTATTCCTAGGAATCACCCCTAGCTATTTCTTCAACATTCCTTGAGCCACAAACACCTTTCAACCCTCGCGTTCCTCAGACTGTCCAGATGTTGTTCAATACTGTAGTCTCGGTGTTTCTGGCTGCTGGATTGGCCACCGCGTATGTCAACAGTTCCTGACGCACACCACAAGATCACTAATGGTTGCCATAGCTCTCCCATTCAGAAGAGGCAACCCGGCTTTGACTTTGGCTCGGAGAAGGTTCGTGGGGTCAACATTGGTGGATGGCTCGTGCTAGAACCGTGGGTACCTAGTCTTCAAGCCAGGGTACTCCGAGGCTAAACACGTATTAGATGGATCACACCTTCCATATTCCAGGCTCAACAAGGTGTCGTTGACGAGTACACCCTCTGCCAGAAGGTACCGAATGCTGGAGACATCCTCAAGCAGCACTGGGAAAACTGGGTTTCTCTTGACGACTTTCAGACCATCGCCAATGCCGGATTCAATACGGTGAGTTCTCAACCCCTCTTGTGCTCATCAATTCAACACTAACATAAGAATAGGTACGGATACCTGTCGGATGTATGACTCTCTACCTTTCTACCCAGCCCCTTCACTCCCAATGCTAACCTTGGCGTAGACTGGGCATATCAAAAGTTTGGCAACGATCCCTACATCCAAGGTGCAGCGCCCTACATTGACAAAGCAATTGGCTGGGCCAACCAAACTGGCTTGAAGGTTTGGATCGATTTACACGGTGTTCCTGGTTCGCAGAATGGCTACGACAACTCGGGGCAGCTCACCAAAACCCCTGGATGGACACAAGGCGACACTGTCAAGCAGACATTGAGTGTCCTCCAGCAGATTGCCGACAAGTATGCTCAGCCATTCTACAAAAGCGTCGTCGCTGCCATCGAATTAGTCAACGAGCCCCTTCCAGACAAACTTGCAGGTGGGACCGCCGCCGTCGTGCAATACTCCAAGGACGGCTACGGGGAGGTGAGGACGGTCAGCAGCGATATGCCAGTGGTGGTGCACGACGCTTTCCAAAACGGCACGTTTTGGAACAATATTTTGACCTCGGGTGCGGACTACGTTGTAATTGACCACCACGAGTACCAAGTCTTTTCAGACGAAGAAGTGGGACTATCAGCTGCCGATCACCGCCAGCTCGTGTGCAGCAACGCCGGCACATACTCTGCCAACGTCGACCACTGGGTCGTCGTCGGCGAATGGTCTGCTGCAATGACCGATTGCGCTGCCGCCCTGAACGGCTACGGCATTGGCTCCCGCTATGAAGGCTATTACCCCGGCAGCACGCACCATGGTTCCTGCAGCAGCATCAATTTTATCGACACATGGGACCAGACTCTCAAGGACAATACAAGGCTGTACATCGAGACGCAGCTGGATGTTTACGAGCGCTTCACCAACGGCTGGGTCTTTTGGAACTTCAAGACCGAAGCTAGCGCTGAGTGGGATCTCTTCCGATTGCTGAACGCCGGGGTGTTCCCTCAGCCACTCACGTCCAGGCAATCCCAGTCGATCTGTTCTTGATCGGACGGTTGGTTTATTACTCTGAATGCATTTTTTAACGGCCTCATTGAAAGGACAGAAACACACTCGCTATTGGCGAAGACTCATGATGCAAGCGAATTTCTCTTCTAGGTGCACGCAAATTTCGGGGAAAAGTTGACTGGTTGATACCCACAGGACGTTCGTTGTGAAAAGACTAGGAGCAGGATGATGATGTACTAATTCCATGTACATAAGTTGCTGGAGATGATGAAAGAGGGGCGCATTGCTCGCAGACGATAACATATATTAGGTAGCACACAAACCTTTGAGTCTACGAACTGTCGGATTGGTCGGTTGACTGATGGAACTGAGCTTCATCTGGGTTCGCTTCCACTCTGTTCAATTACTTCCCGAGCAGTACCCTCTTTTCCAATTGCTAAGATGTGGTGAAGATTGGTGTTGTTGTTGTTACCCATCGATCAATTTCCCGTGTACCCTCCCATTTGTACGTAATCCTATCGTTCAACCGGACGCCTTTCCCTTCATATCCCATTCTATTTCTTCAAGATCAACTACTGTGAGTGATACATCCCACAACTGTTGGCTAGGGACCTCTACTCATCCTCCTCTTCCGCAAACTCATCCTCCAACTCATCATCGCGATCGAGCACCCTCCCTATCAAGCCCAACGTCGCCCTTACCGGCAACCCCACGACATTATCAAAACTCCCCTCGATCCTTTCGACCAGAATACTCCCAATTCCCTGAATCCCATACCCCCCGGCCTTATCCGCCCCCTCCCTCGTCTTCACATACGCCAAGATAACGTCATCGCTGACATCCCGTCCGAACCGCACCGTCGTCTCCTCCACCGTGTTTTCCAACGCAAAACCGGGGTGTCGTGCGGACGCTAGAGGCGCCATGGCCACAACGGCGGTGTAGACTTTATGGGAGCCGCTGTCGCGCAGGGATTTGAGCATGGCGATGTGTTCGGCTTCCGAGCGGGGTTTCTCCAGGATGGCGCCCGCGAGGGAAATCACGACCGTATCCGCAGCGATGACCAGCGCGGGCTCGCCGAGTTTCTCATTGTTGATTTCGGATTCGTAGACGGTCTGGCATTTCTGCGTTGCGGTCTGCAGGACGTATTCAAAGGGCGAGAGGGATTTGGAGAGGTTTTCGGGGGCGGTGGAGGGGATGATTTCGATGTGTGAGAGACCGATTTGCGCGAGCAGTTGTTTTCGCCGTGGGGAGGCGGAGGCGAGGATTACCCTTTTGTTGCGGAGGGCGGTTAGGATGGGGAGGTCGAGGGGGAGGGGGGCGCGGAGGGGAGGGGGTCTGGTTGGGGTTGGGGTTGGGGTTGGGATTGGGAGGGTGGTGGTGGAGTAGGACGGTGGAGGCTCTGTGGGTGCGGGCACGTATCTGGTGTCTGCCATCCTGCTGGATGAGGATCCCCTGAGGTGGGGTTGAGAAGCTTGAGTAAGGTATGGATGGTACGCAAGCCTCTTACTCGTAGGGCTTGATCCGGGTCCGGCGAATCAACATGTCCGATGTATCTATTCTACCCCGGCTATCCGTCCGTTTTGTCTGAACCTCGGATGATGTTTTTATTACCGCCATGGCTCTCAGAAACCTCATGAGCCTCGGCATCTTTCCTGTCTCTTCTCTCTTCTCTCAATCGGAAGAAGCACACTTACTTCCACTTGCGCCTCACCCGCAGAAAAGTCCGCTGCGACTGACAAATCTTCCAATGCTATGTCAACATCAATGGAAGAACTTCCAGAACGGGACTTCATGCCGTGATTCACTGGCCGTCCACCGGTAGGATAAGAAACGACGTCATCCCTATGTAACGTCCGAAGAATAAATCTCTGTTAGTTTATTGTGATTGATCAGCTTAATTGAACTGCTTCTCACCTCTGAACTCCATGCTGTCTCATAAAACCATCTCAAATCTGCTTCATCTGTCTGTACTTTTCATCGTATGCCATCATTCAATTGAACATACCTCTCTCACCTGCATATTCTAGAGCAATCATGGTCCAAAACAAAGGCGTTATTTTCAAGGCCGTCCCAAAGGGATGGCCTGTCCCCGGCGAGCACCTCACACTCGAAACAAGAGAGTTCGACCCCGATGCCGCTCCTCCAAAGGGCGGCATAACTACCAAAAACTACTCCGTGTCCTTCGACCCTTACCAACGGGGCCGCATGCGAGCTCCCGAAATCGAATCCTATTCTCCACCCTTTGAGATCGGCAAACCAATCACCAACAGCGGGGTTGCAAAAGTGCTGAAATCAGACAACGACAAGCTCAAAGAGGGAGATCTGGTGGTGGGAATGATGCCCACGGAGGAGTATTCGAGGATTGAGGCAGCGGTGGCCAACAACTACTTCCGCAAACTCGACAATCCCTACCACCTCGACCCAAAACTCTATATTGGCGCTCTAGGAATGCCAGGTCTCACGGCTTACTCCTTTTACGACATCGGCAAACCCGAAAAGGGCGAGACAATTCTGATTTCCGCCGCCAGCGGCGCTGTAGGCCAAATTGTGGGGCAGCTGGCCAAGCACGAGGGACTCACTGTTATTGGCAGCGTAGGAAGCGATGAGAAATTAGAGTTCATCCAGAAAGAGCTCGGATTTGACGCGGGATTCAACTACAAGAAAGAGAAACCAGCGGACGCATTAAAGAGACTGGCGCCCAAGGGCATTAACATCTACTACGAGAACGTTGGCGGAGAGCACCTAGACGCCGCCATAGACGCAATGACCAACTATGGTCGAATAAGTAACACATCCCCCCCATCTCCACACACCCCCCATCTCCCCACATCCTCCCCACTTTCACGAAACACTAACCCTTGCTCCTCTAACCGCACAGTCGCATGCGGAATGATATCCCAATACAACAACGCCTCCGCCTCGGAAGTGTACGGCGTCAAAAACATGATCATGTTCATCGCAAAGCGCCTCACCATGCGCGGCTTCATCGTCGCCGACCCAGACATGGGTCCCAAATATGCCGCCGACCACCAGAAGAACGTGGCCAAGTGGATCTCTGACGGCAGTTTCAAGGTGAAACAGAGCGTGACCAAGGGGATTGATCATGCGATTGACGGGTTTTTGGGCATGTTGAAGGGGGAGAATTTCGGGAAGGCGGTGTTGGAGATTGCGAGTTTGGAGGACAAGGTGAGTGGGGTCTGATGTGTGAATCTTTGTTTGTTGGTGATTGGGATTGCTGACATTTTCAGTGAGGTCGGAAATGGGAAGGCGAGGCTTTAGCGGTGTATCTTTTGGGCCTTTGTATAGGATTTTATCCATTATCGTTGTTTGTAGCTCCTTGCTCGCTTTCGTTACTGACAACTCGCTGTGACGCTTCTACATATACACGAAAACCGTCCAGTCAAACATCGAAAGGTCTTCGAATGCCGCTACATCACACTATCTTACATACATACCCACTCCTCCTCTTCCTCACCTTCTTTCCCTTTGTAATTCCAGTCCGCTCCAATCCAGCCTCTTGCCTCGGATTCTCAGACGTGTCACTAACCTCTAACGGGGTTAGCCGATGCACGATGAAACGTATTTTTCCCAGGTTCGAGTTAACTGCGCGGACACGTCAGCAAAATTTTCCGCTTAACTTTTGAAATCGACGTCGATGACATCTCGCACGTTTTCTGATAGCATCACGATAATTAAGTGCAAAGAATTACACTGTCGAAGACACATCTTTATATGCCCTATCTAACGTGTTTATTGATTTAACGAAATACTTGCTGTGTAAACAATTTTCAAAGACTTTCGATCATCAGCCGTCAATAAAGTTCAAAATATAAGAATCACACCATGTCAACAACATCATGATAGATATTGAATATACATCTCAATGATTGACATACTTGTAAGAAGTCATCGAGAGATATTAAATGTGTAATATCTGTCGTTGACTCGTTGATGTTGAACTGATGTGACGATCGAATACGACAGCAAGAGCAAGTGAACGACAGCAAGAGCAAGAGCGACAGCAAGAACAAGAGAGAAAGCGTCAGAAACATTGCTAAAAAGGAAAAATGTGCAGAAGATACAGTAGTAGTAGATAAGCCTATGTATAGGTAGAATAAAAGATAGAGGATAGGCTTTAAGTTGTGAAGGGTAGATCGTAGTAACTCTTTGTACGAAATGAAAGATAGATTGTAGATAGATGAATATGTACTTCGTAGCTGAGCATGTAGATAGGCGAGTATGTAGGCACGTAGGGTGATGGGTAGGTAGTAGAATGATGAATAGAGTGGTGAGTAGGGTAATGAGATTTGAATCAATATTACAAAATTACGACGCTAGATCACTAGTTGCTGGCGTGTTCGCGCAGTAAACCCGAACCTGGGAAAAATACGGGGTTAGTGACACGTCTGAGAACATGAGGCAACCAGCCTCACAATTCACGTCAAACAATACCTCGCATCATCCCCGTAAAGCCGAGCTACTCGACATGATTTCATATGCAAGAGAGTATGAAACGTTTTTCCACTTGCACCGTCTTTCTAGATCTCATGCCCTTTGCAATACGGGAGGTACATCTGCTCCGGGCTGCAGCGACGGGTTATGACGACTTCTTCGTCCCCAAGAACTAAGCACGTCCTCCGTCTCTTGCCATGGTTTCACCGAAACCCATATCCCATTACTTCGCCCATAGGTTGGTGCCAGACTTGTTTCATTTTTTGCCAACTTGAGGTGTATTATAGAACTTAGGTTTAGGGTCGGAGATGCGGTTGGGGATATGAGGTGATGGAAATGGGATGTCGTGAATGTAGGTTTTGTCTTGCTTGATAGTGGGGTAGGGGAGAGGGGACGCGTAAGTGTAGGAAGGAGACTTTGTTCGTGTAGGATGCGAAGGTGTGTCAATACCGCAATATACACACCAATGCCACTCTCTAACCTTACAAGTACCTCCCCGTCAACGTTTCCATCAGCCGGATCAACTGTGGCTGCTCAAGTCTCGCCCCCGGTATGTTGCGGTTCATCTCAGTCGGAACGTTCTTTTTCACTGGTGCCTGCGATCCCGGCTTGATCTTCTCCATGATATTCCATATTGCCAGCTGATTCGGGATGCCACTCAGATCAACAACCATCGAATTGCCTTTCAGGTCCTTTTCCCCATACACACAGATGATGCTGTACTTGCGCCTTTTGGCCGACGCCACCTTCTTCGCAAGCGATTCCGAGCGCAAGTCGATGTCGACTTGGAAACGCGGGGCGTCCATTCGCCGGGGCAGGCGGCCGGTCTCGTGAGGCATTCTGAGGTCATCTTGGAGGGTAGAGACATGGTTAAGGACGGTGGGGTTGTCGCCGACGGCAAGGACGATGACTTGGCGTGGGGAGAGCCAAAAAGGCCAGCGGCCGTTGTAGTGTTCGATCAGCAGAGCCATAAAGCGCTCAAAGGAGCCCAGGATGGCGCGGTGAATCATGACGGGCGTGACCATACCCTTTTGCTCTAGCTGCGCTGGGTCCTGGCTTTCGAGACCGAGACGTTCCTGTTCTGGGGCGGGCGCTTCATACTCTAGCCCAAAGCGCTGTGGGAGCTGGAAATCAAGTTGGATCGTTGCTGTTTGGTGTTGCCTGGCGTCGTTGCCTAAAAGAATGACATCAATTTTTGGGCCGTAGAACGCGCCATCCCCTTTGTTGAGTTCCCATTCATGTCCGCTGTTCTGCAATACCGTCCTTAACTGCTCTTCCGCACGATCCCAATCCTCGGCTTTGCCTATGAAATTTCCATCCAATGGCCGCGTGCTTAACACGAGCTTGTGCACACGCATACCAAATACATTATACACCATATCCACAAAATCTAGTTGTTTCCCGATTTCCTGACCCACCTGTGAGGGGCGGCAGAAGATGTGTCCGTCATCCTGATGAAATCGCCTCACTCGAGTTAATCCGCTCAACGATCCGGAGATCTCGTTTCGGTGTAGCGGACTGAAATCGGCGTAGCGGACAGGAAGCTCTCGGTAGCTGAGCTTGCGGCTTTTAAAGAGTAGGCAATGACCCGGACAGTTCATTGGCTTGAGGCCATAGTCCCCGCTATCGACATCGTCGTTGTGATTACAAGCACTTGGCTCTGGGGCACTCGGCGTTGGTTCACCTCCCAGCGCTTTGGAGATTGTAAACGCGGGACCTTGCGTGGGTTGCGTGGTACCCAGTGTCACATCAACCCCTTCCCTCACAGCGGCCGGCGGACGCTTGCGGCGAGAGGACACGGAAAACATGTCATCTTGATAATTATCCCAATGACCCGACTGTTTCCAGAGCGAGTCTTTATAGATAGTAGGTGTGACGACTTCACGGAAGCCGAAGGCGGGGTATTGGGCACGCAGGAAGGACTGCAACCTCTGAAAGATCAGAGCGCCATTTGGGTGGAAGAGAGGGGAGCCGGGGCTAGACTCATGTGTCGTGAAGAGCTCAAATTGGGTGCTAAGGGTACGATGATCGTGATTGACGGGCTCTTCTTCTTTACCAACGTCGAGAGCTTGCATAAGTGGTGACCGGCGATCTGTTCTAGGTTCGGTCTTTTGTTTCCATTTGGAGCCATATCTCACGAGCTGCTTGCCCTCCGGTTTGGGTCTTGACGAGTGTGTTAACCGTCCAGTGTGTTTCTGTGTAGGGATCGAAGGAGAGCGAAGAAGCTGTAGAGGCCGTAGGGGCCGTAGTAGTCGCATGGGATTAGTTGATGATGGAGCCGTTTCTGGGAATTTGAAGCTTCAGAACGCGCGCTTGTAGAAAGCCAATCAGTAAGCTCGAATCTGAATGCGCCATACGTCACATTCTACACATTCATTCAATTCAGGGAGTGAGACCAGGTATCATGATTGCTGTGTCCTATCATGTCGTTTACCACTTCTTGCATATGATGGAACCTCCGTGAGTTCTTTCAGACAGGCGCAATTCTAGCGCATTCATATAAGTATAATAAGACGGCCAGCGCTACATACTCGCACTGTTGCAAGAGCCAGGATATTGGATCAGCTGGAAAGACTGGAGCTGGCCTTGAGCAAAAGCCGCCTCGTTCATTCTCTATTTGAACTGCTAGCATGCCCAGACAACGATCCCTACAGGCCCGACTGCGAACGAAGCCGCAATTGGGAGATTCATGGGTGGTAGAAAGCGACGGTGATGATGATGACGATGGTGATGAGTCTAATCCTCAAGCGACATCTGCCTCTTTGGTGTCAGGTTCAGCTAGCCCAATACGAGTTGATGCGTTGAGGCTATCACAGCAATCCTCAAAGTTACCTGAAACACCGCGCAAAAGAACCTCACGAACATCTACTAGAGCAAGTGTTGAACCGGATCTCATCATGCCTTCTATACATGAAAACGATCTAGACGGGTCCTGGCCTGATGCAAAGATAAGAAGATCCCAGAGACCAGAGAGTATTCATGGCGAGAATTCACCTGGGAAAGCGACCAGGAGACAGTCGACGGCAGAAAAAGCAAGTAGAGGTGCAGGCGCGAAGTCAAAAACGCCGAAGACAAATGCGAGCTCCACAAAGACTTGGGAGACTGTTGAGGACCTCTTGAAGGCAACACTCGGCTGGATATACGACGTTATGGGAGGTGCTTTAGTCAGATTAAAAGGCCCTATCTCCTATGTCGTTGCTATCTATCTCCTTGTTGGCCTCATGATGTTCTTACGAAACCTCCTCTTCAGCTCCGTCTACTCTGCCATGTCTCCGATATGTAAGATCCCTGGATCTTCTTTCCTAAACCTTCCAATGTGCCATTCGGGAGTATCGTCCCAGTACCTAGGCGACCAACCTCCGCCCGTCCAGTTCGATGAGCTCATGACGGTTCAATCGAAATTCGAGGACGTCCTCGAAGCGTCCGCCGGCGGTGTCTCCCTTCCACTTGACATGAAGCGTGGCGAATCCTCCATTCGTGATCTCCGCACCGTCGTTCGACACAGCCCCCTCCGTTCGAAGAACGAGCTCGTCCTAGAATTCGATGGCTTCATCGAAACCGCCCGAATTGCCTCATACGACCTCCAAAAATTTAACTCCCACATCGGCCGCGCCGTCGACAGCTTACTCGCCACAAATCGCTGGACGAAGCGCGTGCTGGACGATATCTCCGTGCGTGACGCCTCCAGGGGCGCCATTGCGTCGTTCTTTTCCTCGGACAATAGTCTTTTCGCTCCATTCCAACCCATGAAATTCACAGAAGACGCCCTTCTAGACCAGTACATCCAGCATACCCGCGTCGCCGAAGAAGAAATCCAACGCCTAGTCGCTGAAGCACAGGTATATACTCCAGTTTGCTTACGGGATTTTCGCTCATTCTCATTGCTCGCAACATCTCGTTGATTATACAACCAAGTTGACAAGATATTCCAATCCCCTCACTAAAAGCCTTTTTCTGTGGAATACTGAGAAACTCGCCTTCCAATCAAACCGCAAAAGCTAACACCCCAACCACAGTCCCTCCTCTTCATCCTCAACAACCTCGAAGACCGCCTCGACCTCATCCACAGCATCGCCACCCGCGACAACCTCCACACCCAAACCTCCCGCTCCGAAATCCTCAGCCACCTCTGGACCAAACTCGGCGGCAACGCCCAAAAAATGGCCAAATTCGATACCGAGCTGCGCCTGCTCTCCCAGGTAAATGTCTACCGCAAAAACGCCATCGCGCAGGTCAGCGGCACCATGGTCAAGTTGCAGAAGATGGGTGCGGAGCTAGAGGAGTTGAGGACGCGGGTTGGTGGGGTCGAGGTGCTGGGGGGGAGGATGGGGGTGCCGCTGGAGGTGCATATTGAGAGTATTGAGTTGGGGATTGAACGGTTGGAGGAGGGGAGGGAGAGGGCGAAGAGGGTGGAGAGGGGGGATTTGATGAGAGAGCGGGAGGGTGGGGGAGGGAGGGGGATTGAGGGATGAGAATGGAACATTTTCAATAGATAACGAGGACTGTAATGATTATGCGGTACTTCTCATCCATGGGTATGGTGTTTATAGTAGACTATACGACGTAAAAGTACCCTATGATCGGCACATGAGCAGCACTTTAAGTACCATGAACGCGCAGCAACAAACAGACTAAAGCGAACGAAAAGGGAATTGAGGGTTGTTGATGTGATGTGGGTTGACCACAACGAATCTGTGATAGCTTGTTCTCTAAGTGGTATTACGTTCACCGGCATAAAGAAACCCAAAATCAAGAGGGAAAGCTTCATTTTCCACCTCAAACCTGCTATCGTAGGTGAAGTTATCTATCGGCTATTTCTTAGATGTCGTTGCCCGGAGGGTGCATACCGACGACGGGATCTTGTTCCCTCGTTATTCATGTTTAACTGACCTATTTCTACTAGACGAACAAGGACCGCGTCGTGATGAGGTCCACCACCCAAGTAATAATTCTATTTCATCGTCACCTATGTCCAGTCAGTCAGCATTATCTCCTCAACCGCTCAAATCAGAAACTCACGAGCTCCTCGGCGCTGGTGGGATGTATCGCCACCGTCGCATCGAAATCCCTCTTGCGCGCCCCCATCTTCACTGCTACCCCAAATCCTTGCATCATCTCCGAGCTCCCAAGACCGAGGATGTGCATGCCCACAATCTTCTCCTCCGGGCCTTGGCACACCAATTTATACTCCGTCGGATTATGCTTCTTCTCCTCTGGCGGATGGAAGTCGTAGTACATGGCCCCAAATTTCGTATGGTAGATTTTGATGTTCTCTTTGCCGTACTTCTCGATAGCTTGGGGCTCGGTAAGTCCGGTGGTACCGACTTCGGGGTGTGAGAAGACGACGGTGGGGATGAGTGAGTAGTCGAGTTTGGCGGTGGAGAGGTGGGGCCCGCCGGAGGGGTGGGAGGTGCCGAAGAGGCGGTTAGAGAGAGCACGGCCGGCTGCGATGGCTACAGGTGTGAGTTCGGCTTGACCGGTCACGTCGCCGATAGCGTAGACGCCTTCCACGTTTGTGTTCTGGTATTCGTCTACGATGATGTGACCTTTCTTCCCCTGCTTGAGTCCGATTTTCGCTGGGTCCAGCTTTTCGAGTTCGGGAGCTCGACCGATTGCCCATAGGAGCTCGTTGACTTCCATCTCTTCGCCGTCGTTGCCTATGAGCTTCAGGAGTTTTTCCGAGCCTTTGCCATCTTTCAGGCTCACAACCTCCTTGAAGCCTTTGTAGTTCTTGTGTATCCGAACGCCAACATCCTCATAACGCTGTGTTAATGTAGTCTGCACCATCGGGTCGAAATTGCGGAGAAAAGTCTCTCCTCGAATGAACATGTGGGTTTCAACGCCTATGGCATTCATGACACCTGCCAGCTCCACTGAGATGTAACCAGCTCCTGCAAAGGCCATCTTCTTCGGCAGCTCTTCAATGTCAAAGAAGCCGTCACTATCGATCCCATGCTCTGCGCCAGGTATTCCGTCAGGCTTGATGGGGTGTCCTCCGGTCGCAATCAGGATGTGGGCAGCAGTGTAGACGCCTTTTCCGCCGCTCAAGAAGTCGACCTCAACCTCCTTCGGACCTACTAATGTTGCGCTGCCATGAACAAGTTCAATGTTCTCACGGTTCCAGTTCCTTTCGTACGCAGCGTTAAGACCTTTGATCTTCTCGTCTCGAGCTCTTTTGAACTTGGCAAAGTCAAAAGGTGTGTCTGGCTTGACGTCGTAGCCATAGTGTACGGCGTCTTTCAATGCTTCGGCAATGGAGGCAAAATTCCAGGTCATTTTCTTTGGTACACAACTTCACGATCCAATTGACGTCAGTCAGGATCTTGGTTGTGGTCCAAGGTATCGAAAGCACTCACCCTACGTTCACACATGTTCCACCCGACTTCCCATTCTCAATTAGCAGAGTCTTTGCGCCGTACCAGCCAGATGCCCTTCTGGCTGCTCCGCTGCCCCCACTTCCGCCACCAATGACAATGAAGTCATACTGCTTGGCTGTTGGTGCCATGACTTGAGAAGTGGTCGAGAAATGCTGTGAGAGCCTGGCCAAACGCGGAGAAGCCAGGACTAGGGTGCGGGAGAGAAGGGAATATTTGGAACAGGGTGTAGAGGTCAGACGGGATATATGCAGCATCGCAAAGTGCGACGCAGGCCTTAAAAGGATCACATCCGGTGTGAAAACGGACTGCAAGACGAATTTGGATAGCGGGCCTCGAGCACGATGTCCAGTAAGCGGGATGACCAAACATTCAGGGTCCTCGGTCTGGATTTGCTTTGTATGCTGAAACCAACCGCCATCTTCCACTCGTTCGACTCTACATAGAATTCATGTAGATAGGAAGATTGCTTTCAGCAAAGGGTTTAGCCTAACATCTCCGTTTCCATCATCTTGGGCAACGTCATCGGCGGCTGGCTTGGAGATAGGTGCCCTACAAAGTCCGATCACCCATCGTCTCACGGGCATTGGCTCGGGGTGTCATTTAGCGGACCTTGTGGAAACCCGTCCAAGGTATTACGAATGCGTGCACTCGCTCTGCCTGGCCCTTTGACTCCTCAGGCAGAGCTGATTGCTTTCCATCGTTCCAAGGTTCCATCGTTCCATGCTACAATCCATTCATGATATTCCTCGTGCCTGAGACGCAGGCGCCAAGGCGGTTATCACCAGAAGGTCGGCTAGACCACTTCAGGTTTGGCGGGCATTTGATGAGGAATCAACTTGACCAAGTGGCCTTTACTCTTGCCTCAGTTCTCAGACGTGCCAACGTCGCTAAGCCCCTTCGGGTTAGCGCCCTGCTGACTTCGCAGCATACGGGCGGCACGTCTGAGTGCAAACCCCTGTAAGATAGGTTGATTGGCATTAACTTTGGAATAATACCGAACTTTGCCGGTCGCCTTACCTGATGCGATAAAGTATGAGCGTATTATTGAATTAATTACATTTTGTTCGCTCTGTTTATCTATTCTACGATTTCTATCGACTCGCCTACCTACCCTACTTACCACCCTACATGCTCACCACTCTACTCACCACCCTACTCACCATCCTACTCACCATCCTACCTACTCGTCTACCTACATGTTCAGCTATCAACTCAGCTATCGATTCGATCATCTACTCACCATTCTACTCGCTTCAAAACATGCTTCATGCGACACGTTCAAATAAGCGTTCTACGCTTCATGATCTACTTCATAGTATGCTTCATACATGCTTCATAGCACATGCTAATTAGCTCAATAGAAAGTATTCTTCATGACTCGATATCAAACGCTCTACCAAATTCCCTACCAAACGCTCTATTAAACGCTTTATCAAACGCTCTATCGAATTCTCTATCGAATTCTCTACCAAACTTTCGACCAAACTCTCGATCAAACGCTCTATCAAACTTTCTACCAAATTTCCTATCGAGCTTTCTATCGAGCTTTCTATCGAGCTTTCTACCGAGCTTTCTATCGAGCTTTCTATCGAGCTTTCTATCGAGCTTTTGTCAGGACCGTGCCTAGGTGAGTCAACCAGCGGAAGTCAGGGTTGAATAGTGCTTGATCTTTAGAGGTAGCTATAACTGAATATTAAGAATACAGAAGAAGGTGAGTACAAGAGCTTCTATTTAAGTAATATTCAGAGGCTGCGCTAAGCCCGAAGGGGATGTGTTTGTGACACGGGTAGAATGTGATGTAGGAAGGAAGATGGTGTTGAACAAAGAGGTGTTGGTGAAAGGAAATAGGGGCTGGGCCAGATCTGAGCTAGAGGCACTGGCTAGCCCTATTCAGCCTTGGTACGCTCGTAACAGCTTTCTACTGAGCTTTCTACTGAGCTTTCTACCGAGCTTTCTATCAAACGCTCTATCAAACGTTCTATCAAATTCCCTATCGAACTCTCTATCAAACGCTCTATCGAAACGACTTAACGCGCTTTCTCGATCATCAAAAAGAACGTTCGAATCAAATCTTCATCTTTCAACACGATGCAAGCTCAATCAAGTTCAGTCGACGATATGATCATGAGATATCAAGCGACGAGAACAAAAAACAGAAGTAAGCATATTCTTGATCGCGCTGCTCGACTACTCGAATTATCGCTCGCAGTCGACTCGATGATTCGACTGCGCAATTTATCAATCTTGCAGAACTTTATCGATACTTAAATTAGACGCATCAGATAGAGCATATGTGAAAGTACAATCGCAAGTTCACATACATTATGATTTACATGTTGTGCATTGATGATCGCGTCGCAAACAAGAATGTTGTGACTTGCAAAAGTTAACGAGGCAAGTTGTGCGGGCTGTCACCAAATTAACGCAGATCAACCTATCTTACAGGGGTTTGCACTCAGACGTGCCGCCCGTATGCTGCGAAGTCAGCAGGGCGCTAACCCGAAGGGGCTTAGCGACGTTGGCACGTCTGAGAACTGAGGCAACTTTACTCGAACAACCCGCAGTTGAATCCGCAAGTCTAATGCTGCAAGACAATTTCGTTCTGGGCGACTGGACTTATGATAGACCTATCCGTGTGCTACTTTGAGAAGCTGTATGAGTGATCTGCTAAAGAGTGTTGCTCATGGCTTTGCCTGAGGGGTGGGAGACCATTCTGTTCTCTACAGGGCGCAGTTGTACGCGTATAGCTTTAGTATA
>JAABUL010001830.1_pt1 | contig 38004 bp, 37 predicted proteins | sample 5559151 | NCBI WGS metagenome assembly JAABUL01 (sample SAMN10711876, study PRJNA513368) | rock metagenome | isolation source: Antarctica rocks | place: Antarctica: Victoria Land, Pudding Butte sud | reverse complement strand
TACATTCAACAGCGCAAGAAACTCGCAGAGCAGGGACGGACTCCTCCTAGGCCTGCCGACAGTACGAAGAAGAGTCTGGAGTCTGTAATAGTAAAGGTCAAAAAGTAGAGTACTCTCGATCTTCTAGGTGCTATGGCTGTTAATACTAATGAAGATACTAGACATTGCCTCGAACTTGGGAAGCACTCGGAAGCCTTCTTGAAAGAAGCAGAGACGCCAGATCTCAAAGTCTTTTTGTTATGAGTTATGAATAATTACAAGAGGATAGGGGCAGCCTCAAGCCTGAAAATTTACTGGCGAGTTCTACAAATGCACATCCTTGATAAGACTGGTCGAGTCTTCAGTGAGAGTGACAAGAGAGACATCCGCAATGTAAGATATGTTTTGGGATCAGAAGAAACTTGACTGACCGCTCGGCCCCGTGCAGTATATCAAACGTCTCGAGGTTCAGTTCCGTCTTCGTACACTTTCCATGAAAAAACCCGTCGCAGATTGCGACGATCTGTATCTTTGGCTCTATACCCATTGGGTCATTGATGATTCGATATTTGCGAATGAGCGCCAGCGGGTTCAGCATTCCGCAGGAATACTTATGGGCGGATTCTTCGGTTGTAGACTGTGCTCTCTCTTCGATACCAGAGTCAAGCTTGACCTTCCCAACGTCGATGACCTCAGTTTGAGCGATACTACAACGATTAGAGATCACGATACGAACAGCAATCGTGAAGACGACACCTTGATAATGATCGATTCTGGCTGCGGAGTTGATAGCAAGCCCACCAGGCTTCATGATCATGACGATGAAGGCTACAGCGATTCTGATACCGCTTATGACAGCGATAACAACAACGACTCTAATACGGCTTATGACGATGACAGTGACAGCGACGATGACTTGAGCTTGCGCAACAATATCGTTGAGGATTGCGGTACAGATGATGAATGTACTGCAGGATCCGAAGAAACTCGATCGTTTCTGTATCGACATTTTACTATCTATGTAGTTCTCAACTCTACCCCCGGAAAACCTAACACGGTCTTCACGAAGATCACATTGCTTCATACTAAAGGCGAAGATAATAACCCTCGCATGTTGGTATACCCGATTCATCTAGGTATCATGTCTATAGCTGATGTGTGTACACATAGAAAAACGTTGATCATCGATGAAGAGAACGACCATCCGTTGTTCTGTCTCCTCGATCATCTTCTATCTCTTGCACTCATTGACAAGGCTTTCGAAGCTGAGTCGGCCCACGATATCAAAAATATATTTTGGGTGAAAATGCCACCGGGCAAGCAAAGCCTCACGCTGAAATGAAAACGCGAGGTTTTAGATCTTCCGGTATTGCGTGAGCCCATGCGTGGCTCCGAGGGATCCGGGACATCACCTACCAAACCCCTCCGCGCCAACACGTTTGCTCGCAACCTGAAGCGAACGGGGCGGAAGACTGGGCTCGAAGGCAATCTCGGCCAGAAGTACCTCAGACGTGATCTCCTGAATGTTGTGAACAGTACGTCGTCCCTTCCGTACCTGAACTCGAGATTTTATTTAGCCAAGAAATGCTAACCCCGAGGACTTGAACAGGAAAGGCTCCCGCCAGCGTACGAGACCAGCTATTCGACCATAAATTAGGCGCGGCTGAATACTATCTTGATCAAGACGTTCAGATTAACACCAAAGCCTGCTTCTTGCGGCGCCCCTCCAATGAAATGGTGCAGAAGATGGCCCGGCTTGCCAGTTTGACTGCCGATCCCAATGCCCCGATGGAGTTATCGGAGGAGCAGAAAGCAGAGTTCCGTAGGCATCCCAACGTCATTCGCCTCAGCAACAGGAATAAGGCTCTCACTGCCAAGCTGAAGTCGCGGGGCTACAAACCCATCAGTACCGCAAAAGGAACGCCACTGTATGAACAGAAGATGAAAGTGCAAGCCCGATTGAATTCGTACAAAGTCAGACTGCGACAATTTATGATCGAGAAGAGTCGGAAGCGACATTTCCGAGAGGTCGATACAATCGTCTTTAACTCACAGTTCTCCGCCTCTTCAGACCAAAAGAACTCAATGACTAATGAACCTGCGACGCGTCGTAAATACAATATTCCTGAACGAGCCGGGATTGTGCGATGAATATGCCAGCCAGCGGTCGACCTCACAGATGAGGAAATACTCACTCGAAGAATCAGGGGCATAGAAGCCCTGACGACCTTGTGTCATCGGCAGGAAACTCAGCGTCGCGATCGGCCAAAACAGAGCGTCGAACAAGAAGAATCGGAAACGTCTTCAGATGATATGAAAGAGAATATCGTGAATCCATTTCCCATGAAGTGCAATTCAAAGCAATGCATTTTTTGCCTGAGCGATGAACGCAAGCTTTACGAAGAGCGACTTTTTGAGTATAGTAAAGTAAACAAGATGCTGAATGAAGTTGAGAAGCACTTGAAGACTTTCGCATCAGATGATAAGGTTTCATGTTCGCATCCGCGATGCAAGGCAGCCAAACTGGTTCTATCAAATGTCATGACTTTCAAGAATCATACTGCGAAGTTGCATAAGATATCGTTGCGTGCGTAGACTGTATTTGCTCTTCTCGTATTCCGTTTATTATTTTTCTAGGTAGCGATAGTTAAGTACTAAACACGACTTCTAGAATCGTGAAGGCGAACAAGACATTTTTGTCGAACATGAGATTTTTTCCGAAAAGGTGTAGCGTACTTATGTTGACAAACTCGACGCTTCATGAACAGACGAGGTGGGAGGGTTCTACCTTCCAGCATCTTCAACTATATCGCTCTCTCCTCTACTCATTCCATTCTGCATGAATGATGCCTTCTTCAGCCTGCACTCTTCATATCTCTCGTCCCAACTTCACCAGTCTTGGCTCAAACTTCTTCAACAACGCCGCTATATTCTTTGTGATCTCAACGTCACTGAGTTCCACATCACAGTCAAACGTCGCTCGGTGCCACAGGTTCTTATATCGCTTCAAGGCAAGTTTTGCGTTCACATTCTGCGGCTGTGTATTCTTCGCGATCATATAAAACGAAGACGTGATCGCATGCGCCTTCACGGGTTTGAAGAGTTTGATCTTCGCGAACATGCTGAAGGATCTGATCAACATCACTACGTGTCAGGTTTCAAGCCTGTGGAGGAGGATTATCAAGGTTTCACCGGGTTTGATCCGTTGTAGGCCTAGTATCAGCTGTGCGTTCGTAAGTCGTGTCTGCTCACACACCTCGCGATAGGCCTCGCGTTTCTGAGTACGCAGGACTTGCCCGTCGCAGAGCACAAGATCGTATTGCTTGCCTTCGTAGGGTCGCAGAGGCTTGAATTGTGCCGCGTCAGGGTGCTCGGTGGGTATGTTGTCCAAATCCACGCCATATTCAGTAGCAAGCATCGTGATGTCCGTGAAAAGGATTTGTGCGCGAGGGTCGCGTCGTCCGAAAGGGATAAGAACTCTGTGGCCGCCATCTTGGTGGGGTAGGGAGACGGCATCAATGCTTGCTGTGGGGTTTAGATCAGCACTGTAGCCTCCGGGGGCTAAGCACAGATCTAGCACTTGCATGCGAGAATCATTATCACCCTCGAGAGAGAGTGCAGTAGTAACGTTATTCATCTCGACATCAATTGTCTTCGTCATCCTTTAGAATCCCCAGCATCGTTTCGTGTCGGCCGTGTCTGCTTCTTTGCGGCGTCGCTGGAAAAATGTGTCGTCAGACTCACGTTTCCATCCCTTGATTGAAGGAAAAGGTTATCTTCGTGCATTTGAGCGTGGGAAATTCTATACTACGCATCTCTTGCTGCAGCTTTTACAATCTGCCGAACTCAGGCTCGTGACTGAGGAGGTATTTCCTAATGAGCGCTTTCGGGCTGCATTCCTCTACCGTAGTTTCGGCCGTCAAAGCATCAAGAGACGTCAGTTCTGCAGAAGTGGGCATTTTTCTCTGCAACCCCAGCCCACCTACACAACTTCGACTGCAACTTCCTACAGTGTGTCCACCTGCGGAGGAGCGGTGATGGGCGCGTAGTGGGCCTGATGGTAATGGTGCGGAAACTTGGGCGCGGTGCCGACGCAAAGATTCAGGTTCTGAGAAGGGAGGAGGGGAGGGGTTTTCACGTGTCAGGCTTAGACTAGGTATCCGGGCACTTCAACGCTAGAACCATTTGAGTGCTCGGCATATCAGGACCAAATAGTATAACCTTTTGCTTAAAGGCGCAAGATTTTTAGAAGCTTCGCTCAAAAAACACCTGCAATCTCGTCTATTAAACGAGCGGGAAATGTTTTGTGCGGACCAGCGCATGAGAATCGGCGCCCGCTCGCTTTCTAGGCTACAAATCACGCACAGCGTTTGGTATGTAATTGCACTTTGCAGACACGACGGTATCCTTACACTGTCTCGAGAATCTGCAAAATTCCTTCCAGCAGCCTATTATTAGCTTAAGGTTACGAACATTGTGGGGATAACAATCATTACCGCACTATGTCTTCGGAGACCTATCGAGAATCGAAACTTGGCCGGGGGGCTTTGGTCAAAGGAAGATGGCACTGCGAGTGTGAAGTGGCAGCGGTGAGTCGTACAACAAAGAAAAGGGGTCCCAACAAGGGGATGAAGTGTAAGCTGTCCTTCTATCTTCTCTCAGTAAATAGCTGACGTGTTACATACAGTCTGGAGGTGTCCAAGATCCGGCGAGGAGCAGTGCAGATTTCTTCTCTGGATGGAAGACGAAGCTGGAGTACGAGAGCAGTTGAAATTTGCTCAGCCTCCGCCATTTCCGCAAACTCCAATACAGAGAGGCAGGAGAACCGTACAGCGTCATTACCGACCCCCAACTCACGAGATCGCATGACTCCGACCAACCGCACGACTTCTCAACTGCAACTACTCCAATCGGCTGACACTTCGCCCACGTCAGGCAGGTTCTATGATAGAACTAGTCTTTACGGCAACGGAGAGTCAGATCTTGCTACAGCTATCCTGGAACTGATTCGTTCTGATAATCTTAAGCTCAAGGCTTCCACTGAAGTGCAAGTACGTCATGAGATTGGTCTGGCATTAGATGTGAGTGAGACCAAGTTGCGGAGATATGAGGAGACAATTTCAGAACTTCGTAGGGGATTAACAGCATAGGATGCGATATTTACGATGGAATGAAATATTCAGCGTAACCCTTCCTATAGAAAACTGCTCGGCAGCTAATTTTCGGGTGCTGACAATGGCGGGCTTCCACCTCTTCTTCCCGGGTTTTATGAATTTCAAACTTCATGTTACATGGAGTAGGGAGATTGCCAGCAAGCGCATGTCATGATATTTGGGGAACAAGGGATTTTTAGGAACACGGGATTTTTAGGAACACGGGATTTTTGGGGAACACGGGATTTCTGGGAACACGGGATTTTTGGGAACACGGGATTTTTAGGAACACGGGATTTTTGGCGAACAAGGGAATTTTGGGAACACGGGAATCTTGGGAACACGGGAATCTTGGCGAACAAGGGATTTTTGGGAACAAGGGATTTTTGGCGAACACGGGATTTTTGGCGAACAAGGGGAATTTTTGGGAACAAAGGATTTTACGAACACGGGATTTGGGCGAAGGGATTCGATTTGAAAGGTTCAACAATCACAGAATTGGGCTTTACTTTTTGCTGCATTGGTCATCTCGGAATCTCCTGCCCCATTTTTAGTAACCCCTGGCTCCCTTTCTGGATCCCCACCCACTCCAACTAGGCCATCCTGGCCCTCCTAGAAAAGTTATCCCAGGAGACTACTCCTAGGCATGAGGGTGGTGGAGAACCGGCAGTGGATCAAAAGGGGTCCAAGCTTTATTAGGCCTCCTGGGAGAATGGGTCCAGGAAACCTCTCCCATGAAATCCAGCTGCGGACTCTGTGAATGCAAACAAAATTGGGATTGAAATGACAGACGCAATGCAGCACACACACTCATATCAAGCCAGCAGTCGGACGCTCAACGGAAGTCTACCTTTACACCATTATGGCCATTTTCCGATGTAAATTCTCCATATCCAGGATCATTGTACTGCGCGCTTTACACAGCAACATGTTTTCACCGACCAACAACACCCTACCTCCCTTGTCTCCACAACCACCTCTCAAATTCACCAGCATCCAGCCCTTTCGGCACCAGCCCTTTAGCAGTCTTCCACCTCGTAGAAGCCCCGAAATTCCTGTGGCCCGCTGGTCTCTCCATCAAATTCTTCACTTTCCGCGTCTCCGGGCTATCCTCCCCCTCGCAAATTACTCTCGATTTGTGACCCCTCTCCGCAAAAACGCTCGCTCGAGCCTGGTCGCCATGAGTGATGCTAATTTGGAAGGCGTCATAGTAAAGTCTAGCAATCAAGGCACCAGCACCACCATGATACTCCTCCTCAAGGACTTGAAGTAAGGAGTGACAATCTGCTAGACAGTCATCTGGCCTATTCATCACGCAGTCTGAATCACCGACTGCGTCGTCTAGACGTTGGATTTGGAGGCGGCGAGCGTCGCTGGTTTGGAGCTCGGGAAGTGGGAGGGAGCAGACACTGCAATTGCAGTCGAAGCCGAATGCATCTTTCAGATGGGTGTGTCGGGAGTCGGAGGGACCGCCTTTGTCGTATGAGATGGGAATTTCTTCCCCCGCAGTGATGTGACGGATTGCGTGGATGGTTTCACACTTTGTATCGCTGTTCCAACTATTGTGAGCATTTGGAAGACAGCTGTGATTAATAAGGCAAATTGTAGGATAGATGCCACCGATCACGGAGTTGGGACCGCAGGGCAGAGCGTTGGGTTTGACAACACCGCCGAACGGGTGTTTGCCAGGAAAATTGTTATGAAGCAAAAGGAATTGTCGTTGCTGGGTCTTTGATAGCGACTTCAGCTTCGTTGCAATGTTACTTTCCATTTGGCTAATTGGCGACAAGTGTGGAGTGGTAAAAAGGGGGTTCTCGTAAAGTATACGTGTGCCTTTGGCGATATTGAAGCGAGCTACAAGACCTTTTCCCTTGCCTGGTACTGTCAGGATCTCAAAAAGCGGCAGGTCCAACTCACGTATAGGGTCAGTCCCAAACACGAATTGAGCTATGGTAGTTGGAATTTCCGGTTCATCGGGCTGATTCAGATTTAGAAACCCTCAACAGTCATATTGAGTATACCATAACAAACCTGCTCATAGGATTCGATCGAGGTATGGACATCTTGCCAGTTGTAAAAGCCCCGTTCATCGGCAGCCTCGTTCCAGTATTGGACCCGAGAGCCAAAAATGACCTGTGCGGCCCGAGTGACTGTATCGATGTATATCTCTACTCCCTTGGCGTGACTTCCTGAAATCTTTGAGCTGAAGCGCAAGAGCTTATGACCCTCGAAAGGGAGCCGTGGATGCTCGCCCGCTTTGAATTTGAGGTAGTTGGATTTGATCTCTACTAGGTCATCGTTCTGGTAGCATTCCTTTATGACCTTGATGAACGATTGCCACTTCTGCTTGTCCACTGCTCCTTTAGACAGACATGGGACCATATCAAACCCGGCGTCGATTCCCATAATTGCTAACTGTGGTAGTAATAAAACGAGTGCAAGAAATGGTTTGCCGAGTGGTCTTATTACGACCGGGAGGAATTGCTACCAAACGACAAAAAGTCTGAGAAGTGGCGTGCTTCGTCGTTGCAATGGTGACAAATTCCTTGGGGAGGTGGTTTGCGGCTCAAAATAGCGGGGTAAATGTGGCTGAAGAACTTATTCGCTGGCGTTTGGGCATTTAGATCACGTGAATACACTATGGGCTCTTTCTTTACCTCAGGCGCGTTCATAAGGTAACTCCGGAAGGATAGAACTTCATCACGTGATACACAGCCACCAGTACTGGTTTCTACAGCGCTGGCTCTCATAGAGAGAGTATTCTTTAGTGCTTTCCTCTTGCACCTTATACGATGACGACTCGTTGCCGTCACTGGGGTATTTCGAGCTCCGAGAGCGATGGCCCCGCGGTGGAATGGTAGAACTGCTTGGAAGAGGGGTAAAAGGAACAAGAGGAGTATAAGGAGGTAAGAGCGGGAGTAAAGAACGATTGTACGCTATAAAAAGATATAGAAAGATCAAAAGGAACTTCTACTGGATGGTTTAAGAGGTGAGCAGGTAATTTTGATGATTTAGCGGAATGGTCAAGAAGCTCACAAGACAAACAACGGGGATGTCCAGCGATTCCGAGAGTTTGAAAGGTTGACGGCTCGGAATAGCCATGAGGACGCAAAAGTTGGCCTTTCTAGTGGGCTATGAGCTTTAGAAGGCTACAATTCGAGAATGTTTAGGAACTTCAAGAGCGTATACAAGTTAGAGAGATAACCTTTCCGCTTCTATATTTGTCATTACAAGAATAGCATGAGATAAAAATAGAAATGTTTTTATCCTTTTCCCGGTCAAAGAGAAACATAAAATCATTCAGTATAAGTGGACTGAACGGAAAGCATTCCGCCACAACTATGGCGTTTCACGAGCAAACTACTCTCTCTGCCCTACGGAATTTCATGTGACTGACTGGCACCAAAAATGGCCCTTTGTCGGGGTTAAATGCTCGCCCACCTTCTTTCTCATCTCTTTTTCCCTCCTACTTCTGCCTCTGGCCCTCTTGCTCGTTCTTCTGCACCTCCCTACTACTTCTGCTGCCACTGGAGTATCTACCTCCCCTAACGTCTGTCCTGCAGCGTCTACCTCATAGCATTGAGCCTTGCCGCATCTGCCAGTGCTGTCTATCACCATTTCTTTTAGTCGTGAGGAGACTAATATTGATAGTGTCGGCATTCGCGGTACAGGCCTCTGCGGTGCTACCTCTCCCATACAGGCTTTCACGAACCGCTAACAACGGAGATCTCCAACCAATGTATTACCAACCAGTAGAAGAGTTCAGGTTTGGCTTGAGTCTGTGTAGGAACTTAATTTGCTTGTCCATCTTCTTCGGCCGTTTCCTTGAGTTTCGTCGCCTTTATTGCCTGGTCCTTTGACTTGTTCATCTCAGCGGCCAGTGTGGGCTTATCCATTTCTAATCGTTCGATCACTGCGGTGAAGCTGGTTAAGCTGCCACTCCTAGGCCCAGTCTCCCGGGAGCGACGTTCACAATTGGCTCTTTTATGGGCAGCATCCCTGGACCTACACTATCGTAGGCAGAACCTCCTGGGGCTCAGTCATTCCGGTAGCAGTGCGGTTTCCAAGCAAGCCAGGAACCACCATCCATCCTCCTTCCTGGGAGAAGTCTTTTGAGAGAATTGATAGGCCATTTGCCACATCTCTCATCGATGATCTGTGACAACGCCTGCAACGCTGGGTGTGCCCTCGCGGCTCCTAGGAGAGGGGTGCGTCACGTCCACACCGACGACTATCGTTTTCGAACTCGAAAAGATCCCCATTTTGTAGGAAGGAGTCTGTTGATTAACCCCGCCGCATGTTAGGTTCCACTTCAGAGCCAAGATGGCCAGGTACCGGGTCGTAGCTTCGATATGACGGAGCAGATAGTGCATAGTCCATTTGTCGGTGAGATACTTGATACTTGCGCACAGAAACTTCACGTTTCATAGTATGGCCGATCAGCGAAGAACCACAATTTGAAATCCATAGCGTCGACTCGCTGCTTGTTGCACATGTACTTGTTCCGTATCTTCACAATCTGAAGCTCTTTGGATAAATCATCGATAATTCGGCGCTGGAACTTCCCCCGGAAGCGATTAAGACTTTGCACAGATCTGACTTCTCTGAATTCAGACTCATATTTCTCGAGGGCATTCAAGTAGGAAACCTGCTCCGTCGAGCGTATTTTCCGCACCTCGTCCATCATCCTAGCCGTTCTCCGCCGTGATGGGGTGTAATTGTGCACAGGTTTGACTTCAGTCATAAACTTGTCGACGGCACAAACGACGGGAACTTGCTCCGTCAAGCGAATTTGCTGCACATTGTCCAACATGCTAGCCACTCTCGCCTTGTACGAGGCCAAAATCTGCTTCTCCTTCTCTTCTTTCTCTCTGCGCGCTGTCTCACGTTCCTGCCAGCATTACTCACAAAATGAGGTAAAGCTGTAGGACCGTATGCCTTTCCGGTCGCGAGAATCTCCATAAGATTGATGCACGGTCGGGCGGACTCTGCAGATTTCACATATCTGCTTCCTCCGGTCTTGCATGCACTCAGAGCAGGCACAAGGGCTGCCGAAGTCGCAATTACTGTGATCGACCGGAGAGGAGTGAAAGGACCTTGAAACGAGGCTTCTCTTTAGAAAAGGGATATGCTTAATGATCGTATTGGAGTCTTTCGTCGCGATTGACTTATGTATAAACCGTGTAAGCAATCGCACATAATTCTGAACAAAGGCCGAATGCGTCTGGTGTCGAAGCAGAATGGACATGCTGTCTGATTGTAAGAGAAGAGGTGGTAGTGACTGGAGACCCCGTTGCTTTTGCCTCCACTTCATAGCCTACCTGGCAGCCCTACTGCTCTGCTCATAGCCCTAAGCCCCGCCCCTAGCCCCGCCCCTTGTAAGCTGTTAGTCATCTTTCCGACACCGCAAACCGTCAGCAGCCCACCTCCACTCTCCAACCTCTATCAGCACGACTTGGCTGTATCATTAAATGACCTTTCGCTTGGGGACGTACATTCCGACGACGCTGGAGGAATATCAATACACTTATGGACTTCATACTGCTCTTTGGATCCTCATCAGCTCCAGCTTTGTCGGATCTCTAGGCGTTCAATTCTGGCTCCCTGAGGACCATTTCTGGTTCCTTTCCCCCCTGCCATAGCTGGTCCACCCCAAAAATAGATTTATGGTTCCCCCGTCATTTCTGGTTACCTCATCATTTCTGGTCCTCCCTTTCGGTTGTCCTAATACTTGCGAAACCAACTGCTCGTATGTTATGGGCCAACCGGGCACATTCTCGAATTCATCCTCTCGTGATACATCTTAAAAAAACCGGTAACGATATCGTAGGAGTATCTTTCATCGAATCCAAATTAGCTATTCCCATTTCTCTTCTGATGTTCTCACCAATGGTAGTCCCAGTAGCGCTTGTTTTCCCCTGAAGGTTAGAGAACATGAATTGGGTAGCAGAAGCAAGAACGGGTCGATACTCTGTACATATTGACAAAATGCATTTTGAAAAAGTCAAAGGTGTTCTGGGCGCTGAAATGTAGACTCTCAAGACATATACTGTCTTGAGACGAGTGTTTCCAGACGTGATATGCCTCGAGACTAGCGTCTTCAGACGAGAAGTGTCTCCAGACAAGTATTGTCTGGAGACAGCGGTCCCGAGACAGATAACGTCTTCGGACCCATGTCTGAAGACATGCCACGTCTGGAGACAGCCGTCTAAGACAGTTCTCGTCTGGAGACAGCCGTTTAAGGACAGTTCTCGTCTGAAGACGCTAGTCTCCAGACATAATACGTCTGAAAACGGCGTTGGTCTTGAGAACGCCGTCTGAAGACACCTTTGGTCTTGAGACAGGACACAGTAAGGCGAGGGTGTCGCTGGCATTGCCAAGCGCTGCCAAGAGGTCTTGCTAGGATCACCAATGGATCAAGCTGCCAACTTTTCCCCTCCTCTTCCCCTAGACTCCTCACAACCTGCACTCCATTGGACCACCTCCAGCGTTGGCAATTCGAGCCGTCTTTGCGATCTTTAATACTATCTGTACACCAGTACGACCAACTAATAATCCTCGCCCTCGTACTCATTCCTCTCCGGGCTGATATTACAATTCCAGAAGGGAATCATTACAGCACTAGAAATGCAGCGTCGAGCATCCCTGAGCATGATATTACGATCAAACCACAAAATGCGAGGTGGATTTGAGGAGCGGGCAACATGAGTAGTTCCAGCTTTTTTGGCCGGAGAATGGGAGAAGGTACAGAGGCAGATCTATCGCCAGCGAGCTCTTGGTGCGACATCAAAGGTTCTGAAATTTGATGCGTCTTACGTTTGAAGAATTAGTCAAATATCAGAAAAGACACATCTGTCGTACTTGATATTCTAATGCAAGATCGGCAGAATGTGCATATGTCTCGTATGTATTGTAGTCATCAGACGTTAGTCAAATTTGAAAAAATATGTAATCGTACTTGGCTGTTCTGATGCAAGATTGGCAGAATGATAGGAAAACATACAGAAAGATCAGGGCCACTGAATGTATAAGACAGAAAATTGTGTAGAGGTTTTGATTTCTCAGAGACATCGGGCGCGTAGGTTTTTGAAATGTATGAGAAGTCAAAATGTTTGAGGACATTTGACAAATAAACTCTTGAAGTGATTGATCATCGAAATGATTGAGAACATCTGATGTGTAGACTCTGACAGTGAATAAGAACCGCAAATATTCGGGGCCTGTATTTCAATCAGCGAGGTATTGCTCAAATAGATCTCTTTGTTTTTCTACGATAAATGCGTACTACTATTTGCGTACTTCGATGTTTTAACTATCACTGCCTCCACCGTAAAAATCAGTACTATAGAAGCCAGTACCGTAATAGGCAGTACCGTGGAAGCCAATACTGCAGCGGCTAGTACCGTAGAAGTCAGTACTGTAGAAGCCAGTACCGGGAAAGCCAGTACCGTTGGAGATAGTACCGTAGAGGCTAGTACTGTGAAAGCTAATACCGGTTGAAACTTGGATTATTTTGGAGCATCCACTTCTGGCACTACGGCTGAGACCACGCTTCGTGGGGTGGACCACTTTTGATGTACACCGCGGCTGATGGGGTGGACCACGCTTCGTGGGGTGGACCACTTTTGATGTACACCGCGGCTGATGGGGTGGACCACGCTTCGTGGGGTGGACCACTTTTGATGTACACCACGGCTGATGGGGTGGACCACGCTTCGTGGGGTGGACCACTTTTGATGTGGACCACGCCTCGTGGGATGGACCACACTGCTTCTCACCCTGCTCCTCAGAAGTCAAGCTGTCACTGGTGTCGACGCTGGTGTTGAGTTGAATGAATACTAACAATTGTCGAAAGGTTTTGGTGCACCCTGTGCGGGCGCTTTGAGAAATGTCAAGCTACTTGACCTCGTAAACCTACGTTCAGCCTTCAACACCTGTTGGAAATAGGGGTATGGCAATCTCCGCCTTCATAGGGCTGAGGGGGGCTAGTAGAGTTTTCACCTTCGTCCTCCTACATAGACTCCTATTCAGCTTCAACCATGTTTATCAAATGCCCCATATGACCTCGTATTCCAACAACACCAAGAACCTCATCCTCTCATATCAATGCCTGTCTGCAAATTCTTCTCTAGCAAGAGCGGCTGTGTACGGGGTGATCGATGCTACTATCAGCATGTTCAGCTAGCAAATCAGGAACAGCTTGATTCAGCCTTTAGTCCACCGAATTTTGTGCCAGCTTAGAGGATCACCGACAGTAGTCCGACAGGACCTGCTAAAGCGCCCTTGTCTGGTTTCCCTGATCCTTTGGCTGAAGTCAGCTGTCATTTTTTCAACATAAGGGTGTAAGAACGGCGATAGGTGTCGCTTTCGCCACAAGGCCACAAGTGAAGAAGAGATCGAGCATGGGGCTATCCTACAGCAGGCAAGAAACGATCGTCTAACCTCCAAGATGCTGAAAGGGCCTTGCGGACAACGCCAACCTCAAATTGTGACGTTCGGAGGAACTTCCTACTCTTCCAGCGCTGAAGCAATTGGCCAAGCTATACAGAGGCTGCTATCCTCCGTAGGAACCGTTGAGGCTTAGACTGTGTCCACGAGCACCAAAGGCGCCAAAATCAAGGCAACCGCAACGTTCTCAACAATGGAGCAGGCCACAGAAGCAATCACTGTGCTCAATGGCTACAAGCTTCCTCAGCTGGGTGGCTCGAAAATTTTGCTTTCGCATATGGTCAAGGTCACGAATAGCATCGAGCGTAGCGTTTTGGAGCGCCGAGATTATAACTTCATCTGCGAAGCAGAACACCTTGATCAAGAGGAGGCTCAGATCGCTAGAGTCTTTAGGATATCTCAGTTCCTACGAGTAGAGCCACTCTCCAGACACCTTGCACTCATCGGCGCCGTCCTCCAAGTACATGCTTCCTGTGGTGGCCTCCTCAAAGGAGCCTTGGAACGCCTTTTCAAAGAAGGATGGGCGCCGATAAAGCCAGCCTTTGTGGAAGTAATGGGGATATCGCTCCGCGCTAACGTAGATAGTGACGATCGAGCGGTGAAGACTACTGTACGATGTGAGTTCTTGTCGGCCCCTTAGCCGAACAAAGGACGTACCGTAAGTATATTTATCGCCATCGAGGCTCAGTTGGTTGCACATGCACAACGCCATCGCTGGTGGAGGCAGTCGAAGTCACCAAGTCCAAGCTCAGCAATCAAAGGAAACGGTCCGTATAAGCCCCACAAATCGACGCAGCGCAAGCAGTGTTGTTGCTGTTGTTTTCATGAAAGCAGATCATCGTCGCTTAGCGCATTCTGCCATGCAAATGCATGACAGGACGATATCGGACGCCTCACTTCTCGTTGCCCCGCATCTTCATTGTAATCATGGGGAAGCAATGAGACAACAAAATGTATCGCGGTCAGAGTATATTTTGAGAATACTATCACTCACACTACTCAAGACAAGATCAGCATGCCAAAACACAGAAAACGGAACAATGAATACTATCCGGTGATTCGAGGTTTCCTTATCACAGTGCCAACGATCTTCTCGTCCTGGTAAGCATACCGTAAAAATATTTCTCGCGTTCTAGGATCACTGACCAAGAGGCATGGCGCATAGGGGCGATGTACACCCGCTGGCAATGGTTTTCCGCAGGCCCTTTTTGCTGGGTTCTTGACTTTGGAAGAAGCTCAAGAGTACATGCAAGAGCATAAAGTGGAACAGTATAAATACGTGATCAAAGAAGGAGCTGGAACAACATCGCCAATCAAAGGGCGGGATGCTTACTACGCGGTTGCGAACGGGCGTAAGCCTGGTATTTATCAGTACTACTAGTAAGTTCTAGATCCCGTACCCACACCCTCATACTCATTCTATATCAGTGGGGCGGATGGTGTAGAGCCAAAGGTGGATCAATATCCGGCCGCATAAAGGCGAGCTGTTAGCTGGACATCGGCCGGTGTACACGAAGGGGACATCAATGCCGTTTTCGTCGAAAATCAAGGGCAATAAGGAAGAGGACGAGCTCGCGGACGCTATGGACAGGACTAAGCTGGACAGTCCTTGAAGAGACTTGGGCTGATGGGACTGCAGAGATTTCATTCGTCAGACTGCCGTGGAGGATTAGATAAAGAGTCACCTTGAATTTCGACAGGACTCGTCGAGCTTGAAATCTTGCTGAAATAAATCATAATGACAGGAGAAAGTACTCAAGGACTATGGAGGATGTCCCAGACGTTGTTGATGCATGTTACTGATGAGTGTGTACTCTGGCAAGAAGTGTTCAGCGGAAACATTGTAGTCGGTAGACAACGCTTTATCCTGGGGGATTCTATCGAAATTTATTGACCTGGCTTGCAATTCTACACCTTCCTCACATAGGCTGGCGCCTTGGCAATAAGCATCCTGACCTATTTAAGCTAAAAGCCCACTGTCCAAACGTTTGATACCAGTACCTTTGAGTTCGAGGCCCATTATCTGTCATGGCCCATTCGACTGTATCGAATCATCGACAGTAAATCAGCCACAGAGTTTAGAGATGCGTCGGATTTTGACTTTTGATCTTTGTGAAGACCTCAACGAAAGGATCAGATATACAACGTAGAAAGCGCAGAAAAGAATGTCGAAAACACTTAATGAGAGAAAGGTAAAAGAGAAAACTCCTATCTCTAGTGATCGCAAACGCAGAGAAACTCCTATCGTCACAATCCATGACCTACAGATGGCGAAAGCTGTAGGCGATGTATCGGTTGTTGTGGGAGGACTTATTTTAAGTCTCATGTCATCCTTTTTCTCTACCCATAAGTAGCTTTAAATGACACGTCTTCGCCGATGATGGTTTTATACGTAGTCCTTGCATACTCCTCCGCGCGTCCTGAGTCCTCCCTAGCCCCCATCGTAGTAAAGGCAGTCCGTATATGCAGGAACGTTTCCACCAAATGATCCACCAGCAAGCCCCACTTGACAATGGCGAAGCGTGTGTGCGATGAGTCAGCACCAACGACGACAAAGCCAAGCGAAGTAAGAACGTTCACCGCCGACTCCATACTCTTTGCCGCCTTCTTCTGGGCCACGTAGATACGCGTCAGGGCCAGTTGCGGATCCCCGAGGAGGAGACGAGGGACATCTTGCACAGGCTGCATGTACGTCTGTTTCAGTGTGTCGAGCAGGCGCTCGATTTTCTCCATCTCGACGCGGCGCAGCGCTGACGAGTTGAAGACTCGCTTTAGATCCTCCATCAGTTTTCGTCTCTTCCTGAGGACAACAGCATCCGTCGCCCTAGCATCTAGACAGATGGCACACCCACAGACGAAACCCCATTGCTTGAACTTTTCGTGCGAGTTCTTCCCGCTGATACCATGGGGATTGTGATACCAGAACGTGATTTCGGTGCCGGCTTCCATGTCGCGGGACGCGCGCACAATCATCATGTTGCCTATAAATGCGCGGCGGGCGTTGCTGGTACAGCTGTGGTTGATATATGATGCATGCACCCAGATGCCGCACGAATGATGTGCCGTTTGTTCTGTAGTGTTATTAGCTAGGGGAGAGTACCGGTCACGAGCCTCGGTGTGATAAGCCAGACTGGAGGCTGGACAGCCGAAGACGTTGAAAGAGATGATTCGTTCGACGAGAAATCTGGGCATGCGACTGTAGTCAGTATACGATCATCGACGACTTCGTTCAAGAGCGCATTTACGTATCAACTATTAGCTTTGCATCGACCGTCGACGTGCTCACTCCTTCGTAAGATCCATGATACAGAGCGATGAAAGCTGGGGCAACAGATGGGTTGCGATAGAGCTTTTGCACGATGAGCTTGATGAGGTCTGCCTGTGCGCCCTCAACTCCCTGACTTGTCTCAGGATTTATCAACAAGCTGATTTTCGAGCCACTCTCATCCCAGTCAACCGTACGTTCATCTACGTGAGCATGACTGAATGCTTTTTCGCACAGGAGTAAGTCTCCCGCTTTCACAGCCTTGGTGACGAACAAACCGCGACCCTTAGACTCAGTCTGTTTTATCTCAACGGGCCCAATGTAAGTAGCGTGATCTAAGTGTGGCGGTCGAAGTTTCTTAGCCTTCGCCTGGAGCTGCTTGAAGTTGTACACTCCAGTCTTCTGCTCTAGGGATCGACTTTGAGCAAGGTCAAGAATCACTGAGGCGTGGCTGTTGTGTGGAAAGTTGGTGCGAAGCAGTTCAAGCACTTGGCAACATTCGCTAAATTGTTCGAGGTTGTAGAGGGCTTCGGCGGCGCGGAACAGTGCCTTCTCTGTGGGATTAGGGTTGAAGTTGGGGAAGCCCGTGTCGGAGAGAGCGGCGTCGAATTGCTTGGTTTTAAGAAAGGCAAGCGATTTGTTGCGCTTGATGATCTCAATCAGATTCGCTGTAGCTGGCTGGCCGAGCGCATCCGAATACCTGTTTCAGTCATTGATCACGCGTTGCTTCTTCCATGATAAGGCATGCTTACTCTGTGATAGCGTCCCAATATCTGCTCTCCATCATAGACAGGTTCCCCTTAATTTTCAACGACTCCGCCGAACGTTCAATCTCGATTAGTCGCGGCTGCCATGCTTTAGGGATCCTAGCATCGTCCCTCCTGAGGTGGATGACATCGGAGAGATGATCCACACGTAGACCATACTCGCCATCTCCCATCACCTTGAAGTAGGGTTCCTTTACCAGCAAGATTGTGCCGACGTTGACGATGTCGGCAGCTGCACGCTTACCCTCGTCTTCCTGCTGATATAGCTGCAGCGTTATGACATCACCATTCTTATCTTCCATGACTGCCATAATGGCTGTCATGCGCCTAGGCGGCGTGATGGATCGTAGAAGGAGATAGGTACCTCGATGGTGTGTCTCAAGCTGGAGATCTTTAATCGCGACGTGTCTCAACTCGGTCATAGGCGTGGTGCATGGTAGATATGCTGGCGGAACAAACGACGAATGAACCAGGTGTTTCTGCTCTCTGTTTCCACTTAACATGAGGGCTACCATGAACTTGCCGTATGCATGCTCTCTGGATTTCCGGTCGCGAGGTCGCTGACCTTGACGCTTTTTGGCTTCCTGCAACGTCTGCTTCTGACGGTTGATCAACTCAGTATACTGCTCAGCAACATTGTATACATCCATGGTGAACTCGTAGAGACACTGATAACACCAAAAGCACGATGAAACTCGGTTCGCGAGATGTAGATGAATAGTACGATGTACAGGAGTGAATTGTCGAACCGATCAAGAACTGTCAGTTAATCCGTAGAAGAACTGACATTGTGCGCTGAACAGTTACCGCTGGGCACGCGCCGTGAGGATACATTGCCAGCCTTAAAACCGCGATGCACTGAGAATCCACGTACCCCGCTCCCTGACGGATATGGAACGGCCTTGGCCGTTCCTATCTACCTGATTGTCTTCTTCACAGAAATACCTGCGAGCCCCAGCGTGGCATCAAACTTAATGGCATTCACCATGTGGACTTGTACAATCTGTTCCCTTCTTATGGCGGTAGAAGACGGACCGGCGCACATAGGCAGTGATGGTCACAAAGCTCGTCTTGCACAGTTCAACGCTAGCACTTTGGCGTCCCGAGTTAAGGAACTTACTCTCCTTTGTTCTTCTTTTAGCAAAGAGTCCATATCTATTTTGCCTGTTGCCCATGTAACAGATCAGCAATGTGGGATCACGGGTCGTGCGCACGTCTCTGCAGAGACATTCACGCATACAGAATCCTCGCGATATCTTGCCTCCGCGATTCCCTTGACTCTTCAGAGAACAATAGAGCCTACGCAGACAAACGCCAAGCTACGGGACGCTGTCACAATATCAGCTGAACCCAGTACCGTCCTTTGGACCTGCACACTCTGCAACCGGGAAATGCAAGATATTTCAAAAGTTGACCATCTTGCCGGGAAAGCACATGCTAGAAAGCTGATATCTAAGCCATCAGCTGGCCTGGTCCCGCTGCACGTCAACCCAATATCAGGGACATCTGAGGCGAATAAGACCAAAGAAAATAGGATTGCAAAGTCGAACTCTACCGCTAGTCGTTTGTTGCAAAACTGGACCTGTCTGTCTTGTAATGTCGTCGTTACATTTCGGCACAAGGCATCACATTCCTGCTCCAGCTCCGACTCAAAACCTTCGACCACTGACGGCCCTTTGGATAACTTCTTCCACTTCTACCACTCTTTCCGTTATGACGCCTCCATACCCCCCGCCATCTCATTTGAACCTCTTCAAGACCATCTGCGAAAACGCCACAAATGGTCCCGTGAAGGCCCCGAATGTAAAGAGCTGTGGCACCGTTATCAAGCCGCGTTGACACAAGAGTTTAATCTGTGGTTCGGTGTTGAAGATGACCTGGACGCGTGGCACTCGCTTTGCCGAGCGGTGCGCATCACACCCCTCCCAACAACATGTGAGCTATGTCGATCAGTAGGTCTACCACCTCCCATCCTTTAAATGCGCGAGCACTAACCCTCGAAACAGTCCGTTCGCGGCCGTCATGTCAATATCATCGATCTCATCGAATGGGGCCGCAGTGGTGGCAAATACATTCAGATTTTCCGGACGGTAAAGGAGTTGAGTGATTACAGTTATAACAGCCGGAAGATTTACAGCAAGCAAGTGGTAGACGAGCTGGAGGCCGGGGCAGTGCTGAAGCACTTGCTTCGACCACTCGAAGCAGCTCAGTATTGGAACGAATAGTTTGCCTATGAGATACCGGGCAATCAAACTATCGTAACCAGGCTCAACGTCTCTCTTGGACCGCTCAGGCTTTATAAAATGGGCTGTTTGGAGTGCCCGGGCTAGCCGTAACACCTTACTTATACTATCAAGAGCTCCCTGTTACAATATCCCCACAGGTATGCCTTGGACTCTGGAGCAAGAGGGTGCCAAAGGCTTAGCGTTGCGCAGCCGTGCTGCGAGAAACTTCGTTGGCACTAATAGCGGCACTGGCCGAACCCATGTTTGAGAACACTTTGATGAACCGAGACGCTCAAAGCTCAAATTCCTCAAGGTTTAATCAATACCGTTCAAGGGGAAACATCATCATAGTAGATATATAATACAAAGAAGTACTAGAAAGAGCCAACAAGCAATACTTTGCTAAACTCCCACTAACGCATCTTTGCCCCTACCACCTCTACTCCTAAAAGCCATCATTACCTCCCAGAACAGGTGAGGTCTCGACCAGATCATTAGATAAGTTAGGATCTGTTACGGCTTCCTCCACGACGACTTCCGTACCAATTGCAGCCTTGTCCACCACGTGCAGTTCCTCTTCCCAGACAGGCTCGTAAGACTCTTCCGGCACCGGTTCAGAATCACACTTTGGCACAGACACGACCTCATATTCCGACACCATGACTGGTGCGCCGTCAGGATGTACACAATCTTTGACGTCTTCTTGTACCCAGCCAAAGATGTCCGAGTGGTTATGGAAACGACAAGCTCCTCCCGAATTCATATTCGCGGATTTAGTGTTGCCTTCCTGCATGCGTTGGAAGTAGTCCCAACCAAGGTCTGAAAATTCGTGGAAGATTGTCTTCCACTTATGATAGTCGTCATGACGAGTAGGGTCCCCCCAAGTGTTGACTTTGCTGAAGCTCACCGCAAAACCCAAAGAACACAGCCGGCGTAGGATCGAGCAGGCTGGTACCCCATCATATATCATCCTCACAACTTCTGGTGTAAGCTTCCACCGATCCTCACTGAGCAACGTCCGTATCACGTCTGAGGTCTGGTTCCTCAAATGATGAATATCGTATTTCTCGGCGAAGATAGCGAGATCAATAAGGGACTCGACATCACTATCGGGTTTTATGCGAGTTTCGTAAGCATGAAGCCAAACAAAGAAGGCCTTAAAGATTGAGGGTTTATCGTCAGGCAGTTTGATGACTCGCTCAGCCGCTTCCTTGAATGGCAGACTGCACGCCTTTTTGAAGAACAAAGAGCATTGGATCAGCAGGCCTTGGGGAACTTTAAAGGGCTCCTCGTTCAATCCGACAAGAATCGTGAAGCGATCACTTTGCATTGCTCTATTAAGGTTGGTCAGAAAGATCGTAAGTCTGATTATTGCTGAATACTAACCTGAGGTACCTCAATCTTCGTAACTCTGATTGTGACAGCTCTTTAACTGGGCCAGGTGCAACAGGTCCGTCCATCTTGAGAGTGGCCTCTTTCTTTCCCTTCAGCTGCTTCTTCTTCATCACGTGCTTGGAAATGGGCCGGATTAGCCTTGATGGCTTTGAGATGACTCTTAGCTAGCGCAACTATAAGCTGGAGAAATACTTGGACATTGCGAGGAAATATGAAGACAGGGTCAACGCGGAGGTTAGCGCTAGCATCAAGCAATATTAGTCATGTGGGTAATGCCACACTCCTACTTAGTTCTCCATGGTATAAATTGCCCATTTCCGTTTTTGATAGCTGCAGAGAAATTAGGGGGACATGTAGATATGAGTTACATTATCTCGCGTGTGTTATGAATGTTCGGGACAGAGTTCCGTAGAGTTTCATTTTAGAGGTCACCTTGTGCATGTGTGAATGGAGCGCTTCAAACCACCCAAAGTGGTCCACCCCATCAGCCGTGGTGTACATTAAAAGTGTTCCACACCATGAGGCGTGGTCTACCCCATCAGCCGTGGTGTACACCAAAAGTGGTCCATCCCACCAGGCATGGTCCACACCACTACCGGGAGACAACACCGCCTTCTATCGACGTCCCATTCGTAAGTTCGACTTCACAAAACAAGACGGCAAGGAGAAATGGACGGCCTACAATTTTACAAAGAACATCTACGATACATGGATGTCGACCTACCTCGAAAACGATATGTTTGGCTACTGATCAGATCCCGCTCAATATAAATCTCGTAGAATTTCCTTATGCTCGAACGTTCTTGCTGCGCCTCATTCTTCCGCCAGCATCCACTTTTGGCTCTAGCGTAAAATACTGGTCCCTGTTTCTATTTCTAGTCGTGAGTCTGTGAATAAGCTCTTTCCACATCTTTCGTCAATTCTTTCGTACAGGAGATAAGACTTGCGTAAATGAATTTGGACGTAGTTTTTATTTGCGGCTCCGAGAAAGTCCCAATTTCCCGGTCTAAACTGAATAAGGACTAGTTTCTACCGAGCGAGGTGTGAGGTGTTGATATCAAAACGAAATACATGTGGTGCTGATTCCTTGAGAAGACTGATCTCACGGCTGATTGATCACTCACTTCAACTGATTACAAGACACCAGACACTTTGACAAAGTGAAAATACATGCTTCTTTCACTCGTGTATTAGAGCGCTTTGAGATCCTGAATAACGACTCGCTAGCTGTATAACCTTGATCAAATTTTCAACAGAGATACCCTCTACTTGGCAAGTATTCAACAAGAATTTGGCCTTTCGCATGTCTTCAAAGTTTACGAAATCCGTTCGAGTCGCATCCTTGTGCTTTCTGCTGCATCGGCGCCGAACTCGCCGGGACTCTTCCGAAGTCGAATCATCTTCCATTCGCCTCTTCCTGGTCTTGGCCGCGTCTCTCGGGGAAGTAGACGATGTAAGAGGGTGCGGCGATGGCGAGCTGTCTTGGCCTACTGTATCGTCAATCTCAATAAGGTTTTCTTGTTCTTGGTTAGCACAGCCCTTGCTCTCAATTGTGACAGTCATACCGTGCGTCCCTTCAATGAGTAGATGATCTGGTTGCTCAGGAGCCATCCCGTCGACCTGCTCTTCTCTCATCTCCAGGCCTGCCTCTTCCTGTGTTCCGGGAATTACTGGCTCCACCGCTCGCTGATCGCTTGTCGAGGATGGCGTCGTTGTATCCAAAGATGTGGTTAGATCGAGCCGCTCGATTGCTGCATGATTGCCTGCAAGGCGTACGGCTGGCCCGAGATTCTCAGGCTGCATCTCTTCTGTCACATCCGCATTCTCCTCGTGGTGTGGTGTTCTCGGGCCCAGGTCACTCGACTCGACCGTCCCTGACAGATGCGTTGCCTCGACTTGCTTGGTTGGTACGTCCGATCCTTGATGGGGCCTCGATCCCGTCGCGTCAGCTGATTCGATATCTTCGGTCCTTTCAAGTTCGGTGGTATGCTTTAGCGCCTGGGATTCAGCTGAGCCTGGCAATGTTTCCGACTCAGCAGACATCGGCAGGTCTGGGTATGATTGTGCGCTCGCGCCCGGTATGGATGAAATCTCCCTCAAGGAGACACAGACAACGCCTTGATGATCAGGGAATATGGTGTTGTTGTCGCTAAGAGAGAAAGTCAGGCTGAACTGATCCAAGCCTGTATTCCAGTTCTGGATATCAATGGCTTTGGAGGTCATGTTGTTACAATGCTATCCAAGACGAGGGACGGTGCAACAAAAGTGCGGACAAGGAAGATAGAAAGAGACGTCGGTGAGCGACGGGTGTCTCGGGGGATCCACTGGCTACTTATACCCGCGTCCAGGGGAAGCCACGTCAGTGTCTGTTTGGGTGGTTTTGTTCAAGACATACTCGTGATGCCTGGCCGCATCTCGGCGCCAAATAGGGGCATTGCTCCTTTACATATCACTTCTCAACCTATCGCAGTCAAGCTCGGAATCGATCATCCTTTCCACCGCGGCCAATATGAATTTGTCACGGGCCTCGAGCCTTGTTGTCGACACCAAGAGCACGACCCGGGTTGAAGTGACCAGTAAATTCTTTCAAGAGACGCAGCTATTCCGGGCTATCGTTGGAGACTCTCTTTGACCCTGCATCCTCCACTCAAAGCCTCGATTCGTTTTCGCTTCTTATTCGGTGACATCTCTTGCAGCGCTCGTTTGTCTTTGGCCACACGAACCCTTTGTCTCCGTCAGTGTATGTAGCGTGTTCGAAATCGATAAAACATCGCTCGTTTACAGATCTCAAGAGCGTAGACTGATTGGGATGTTTGGCGAGCTCATTTGGTGAACTACTGCAAAGCCCCCGAATCGTTGAGATCTCATTCACAATGGCGACGGTGCAATAGCGACGATTTATCTCATGTCCCGCGGAGTTCAATCATTGCTCGCCGTATCTCTCGCATGAACACATCGTCCGGCTGCTCCTTCAGTGCAGTCGCCCACTTTCTCTTTCGGTTCGGTGAGATCGCACCAAGGATAGCCCGCGATTTCTGAATCTTCGCTCTATCAAAATCAATGATCATCATCTGACCAAGCTTCGCATTCCAAAGTATGTTCCGAGGCATCATATCTCGGTGCAGCACTCTGAGCTGATGAATTGCCTGAACCGAGCGCTCAAACTGTTGGGTTATTTGCACACTGTTGGCTGAGTTAATGTGTCGAGAGATGGGTTGTCCTTCAAAATCGATGAACATCATGTGGACGATCTCAGCAATGCCATCATACACATATGGATGGTCAAGATCGACGTTTCCCAGATACACCGGCACGTGAGTCCCGTGAATCGGACGAAGGCGCTCATAGATGACGGCTTCCCGCTTGAGATGAGCAACGAAGTCAATGGTGGTGCATTTAGCAGCCAGGATGTACCCGTGTGACGTTAACCTGACAATGAACAGAGCCCCCCGCGCTCCGTGCAAGCCCGTAGGCTTGCAATCGATATTCAGGCTTTTGGAGAGTTGCTGACGTATCAGGTTGAGGAAAGTAGGCTTGTTGATCTGATGATGGCTCTCTCCGTGGTCCAGCGCGTTTGGGCACATCTTGTCAAGCAAACCTCCTTCCACCAACCCACGAAGACATTTTTGGGTACAATACTGTACATTCTTGCCTCCGGGGCGGAAACTTTGGCCGGATGATGCCTTGTTGACCGGGTCCAGCGCTTGCGTGGAGGTCTGAGTTGGACGCTGCCGATATGTTCGACTTGGAGTATCTGAATCTGGATCAAATTCGTTATCACTGTAATGACGCTCATCTGCTGGTGGCCGACAGCCCGGAGAGGCGGTCGAAGCTGCTCTCGATCGGAGCCGGATAGGCGACACACGAAGAAAGGTGCTCTGCCGAGGAGGCCGGTACTCCGAAGAAGGTATGTCATCGGTGGAGATCTTATCCAATAGCTCATCGTAGACCACCTCCCAGGTCTTCAGCCGAGCCACCGCGTTGGCCTGCCAGCTCTGGCTTCGAGGCGGCCTCTTCAGCGCTTGAAGGGTGAACGCCAGCACTTGTCCCACCGCAGTCAGGTGTAATCGATTTTGCTCATTTGCATCTGATGCCATTCCTGTCGTCTCTTCCACGTCACCCTCAGGGACGGATAGAAAGTAATAGACAGTTTCCGGGTTATCGGGCACCCGCAGGAAAATGAATGCTTCACCGGTGCAGACGTACCCATACTTCAATTCAGCGCGGACCATGTAGGAGAAGGCTTGAGTGATGGCTGCGGCGACCAGGCGGCGAAAGTGATCCTGCGGGCCATCGGTTTCGTTGCAGCGAACCACCTTCTTCAGGTTCATGTCTTTGAGACCCTCATATATGCAGCCGAGATGTAGCTTGTGAGGGGCCTTGTATTCAATAATGAAGGCGGCGATGCGATATTTCGTATCCTCGGTCTCACTGGAAATGTTGTACACGCGGAATTGATCCGCACGAGGACGTGTAGCCTTTGCTGCTTCAGTGATTGCTCCAGCCATCGGCTTCGACGCGGACGATTCTGACGGCTTTGCAAGCTGGGCCAGGAGACGAGGAGACCGCCTTCTTCCAGAGATGCTCAGGTGTTGCATGTTTTCCTTCATCTCTCGTTCCGGGCTGAGAGTATTGCCATGGTTTTCGAACCTCACTGAACCCTTCAGGCAAAATCTGTCTCGAAGCAACGGGCTGTTGTAAATTTGTTTGATGATCAATGCGATGTGGTTCTCAACAGTCGAGCGCTCGAAGTGATTCAAGTCTAGCTCAGAACTCATCATTCTCTGACGGATAGCCTCCCCAGACTCTTCCAAGGTGTGTAGCGACGTGAAGTGCCGTTCATGCATGAAGTTTGATCGCTGAAGGTCCTTCCAGATGGCCTCCTGCGATGTAGGAAAATCGTCCCATGCGAGAATCCGGTCAGGACGTATCTTGTCATTAGCATTGACAGGGTCGCCCTTCGTTGACAATGTCGTGTCCCTTTGAACAGTAAGACCGGAGTGGAGGTGCACATGGCAAGCGCCGAGGAACTCGGGTAATGTTGTTTTGCGGGTTTTCTCTTCACCCTTTTGTTGGGCGCGCTCTGCTTCTTTCTGGGCGCGCTCTGCTTCTTGGCGCTTCCTCTGCTCTTCTTGGAAAAGTTATCTGTAATCCGGTGACTGTTGGGCCATAATGCAGCTGTATTGTTGAATGATAATAAATATTCTGAGGCATGGGTGTTTGTTTACTTCGAAGACTTAGGTAAGCTCATGGCACGGATCATGGTCTCGCCGGACGCTCCTGATTGGCCAAACGTTCCCGCAGCATGACGGCTGAGTCAGCGGTCGTTGCAAGCTCTTCAGACAACTCGTACTCGTTTCGGTAAAGCATACTATGTTGCAAGGTGGTGATTTTGTTACGAAAAGCTCTGTGCAGTGCGCTGGGATCTAGTATTCACTGCTGTCGTTCAGACAGAGAATTCGATGACCTGAGCCTGCTCAAAACTTGCTTCACCAAATACGGTTCTATTTGAGATATAGATGGCGACTTTACGCTTTTCACGTCGAGAATTTATCTGATTTCTGTGTCTTCCTGGGAACAATTCGTTTAATTATAGACTGCTTGTACTGTATTGCTCCAAGATAAAAAGGAGAGACGTCTGGTATGTTCAGGGACAGAAAGAACAGTACGTTGTCTTGCCATAACTACCTCGGCCTGCATCTTGCAGACTTTGGGGAATCCGCAAGCTAGTAAAGATCATCATTACCACTGTCATCGCCTGATGAATCGGAATCAATTCTATAGTTGGTTTCCGAGTTTGCGAGAGATCGCAACTGCAAACCTTCCGTCAATATCGTTCTCTCAGATCAAAAAGAGCGGAGACAGGAGAATGTCGAAAGAGCCAACTATGTGCGGCGCAAAGAGTGGGAGACGTTTAAAAAAGCTCGGGTAATGGGCAACGATGGCAACTACTACTTCTGAGATTCTGCGTATAGACTTCTCCGTTGGTTGCTGAGCTAATGGTCGTTTTCTAGATCGGTTGTATATACGGCACCACACGATCTAGTCGATTCGTGGGCCAGCTCTTCTGCGGGTCAGAGAGTCAGTACTTCTGAGATGGTGGTGGCTTGGGTTCGGAAACAGTACGTATATACACCGTTCTTTGGAATATGATTATGAATTCGCCTTATCATACCTCACTTCTCGACTTGTTAACTATTCGCGGTGCAGACAAATGAACCACACCGGCCTGCGGACTAGACACGTGAGTAGAACTGACATCTTAACTCCGTTAAATTCCATTTCCGTATCCTCATAACTGTCATGAGCATGTCAGCAGAGATTGTCATGATGTCAGTATGAAGCAAATTGCTGAAGCCAAGAATGGGAGACGAAGCTAATGTACAACACAGTAAACTTGCGTTAATTCCGTTCATTGCTTATTGCTTCTATTAGATTGAACTAATATTACTACACTTCTCGCCGTCGTATTAGGTCAAGATTGCTACATCTCTCACTCTCTTCCTAGGACCGGACTATTCGACATGTTATTCCTTTCCGCAGCATTCAGGTGGTTACTATCAAGTGGTTCAGTTCACGTCCGTAGTCGACGTACTATTACGGGAGGAAAACGCTTGTCAAAATTCTTAGCGTCGCTGTTCCGATGGTGTTGGTGCTGAGGCGGAAGCTCATGATCGTCTGACTTTGGTTCGTCCTTTACCTCGCCAGTCTCGGCACCCTCGGTAGGGTTTCCGCTTCCATTCCTATCCTCTGGTCTATCTGCTTCGTCGTTTTGGACGAACCTATGATCTTCACATTGTTATTTGTCTTTGCCGGCTTCGTTGACCACGATCTGGTCAGTCTCGCTGCTTTCGGTCTGTTGTTTCATTTTGCTCTTGCCTTTTGCTTTACTTGCTTCCTGACAAACGGTATGCCTATGGAGCTGGTCAGCAATGGACGGTGCTAAGCTTCGGATCTAGTCGACTTACAGCATTGTACTCTTACGCGTCGTGATACTGGACCCTAAGCACTTTGGCTCAGCTTTACGCTACCCTCCAAATTTGGTTCAACGTGATTACCATTGACACTTTCGAAGCCTTTGGCAGTGCTACTGCTTGCTGAAGCAGATTTGATGACTTCGCTCGCGATGGATAGTAAAGGTATTTGGAAATCGCTCTGCGAGGTTCTTTAGACCCGCCCTACATGTTACCATACACTATCACTATGTCCTTACTTTCTGTCATCAGCTCCCTTGTCCATCTTCCGAAATACTGCGCGCCAAACTGCGAAGTAGACGAATCCGTGCATGGTAGATCTGCCATCACGTAATGTTAAGAGATGTTTGCGCGTATGAAAGAATTACCGAGTTCGATTATATGCACAAGAGGGAAAACAAAGAAGCCGGCAGCGAAATTCCGCATTGGTCTGAAGAATTCCATATTTAAAAGCGGCCGAGAACAAAGAAAGGATCTTGTGATTTGAAAAGCTGAGATCAGAGGTTTCAAGAATCGTCAATCTGTTTGTATGCCTTGAGACTTTGTTGTACTTCCGAAGCAGTTGTTTGTACGATATCATATTGCGTGGTGTTCAATTCAGCTCATATTGTCTGCTTTAGTATAGTTCTGATCGCTTCAATGCTCATCCTGGGTGACATTGTCATATCAGATATTGGCTTGGTGAATATAGTGAGTGACCAAGACAATGGAAGTAGAAGGGAACACTTTGCGAAGCACTCGAAGTACGGAGTACGATGTACTGTACCTAGATTTAGCGATACGGGGGCCGGCCTCGCGTAATGGCTAACAACGATTAGGGTTTCCTCTTAGCCTCAGGTTGGCCCAGAGCTCATTATCTACCGTATCTTACCCCACCATTCGTCACTAATAGATAACAACCCCCCCTCGTCCGCGATGGAGTCTCCTCACCCAGCTTTTGCTTCAATCGTTCCAGCCTACCAATTACTTCTGCGAAAATGGGCAAGAAACGTAAGCCTTCCAGTCCCGCAAGCCGCAATAGTGACTGACAACCGCCAGGCGCTCTCTGTTGCATATCCGTCGATATCGATGCCGTTGCAGGCCTAGACGTCGCTTCCATGGTTCTACTTTGGAGGTAGTGGCTTTCAAGCCAGCGAGGAAGAGTGACTGCTACTATGCTACTATGCTGAGTGACTACTATGTGTAGAAAGGGCAGAAAGGGTAGGAAGTGTAGAAGATAGAAAGATGATGAGGTAGTTGATTAGAATCGTGAAGACGACGAGGCGCGGCGACATAATACAATGTTCATAAACTGTTACATAGAACAGTGATGGGGAGCAAAAACCGTTGGTCCGAGCCTCAAACTTATGGGTAAGGTCACAAAGATAGTCTAAGCTCATGATCTCTCCCGTTGCTGACCATTCTCTGAACAATGCTAGGACCAGCGAAATTCATCGGCTACTTTCTTTTTCAACCATGCTTCATAGGAGCTTTGGTTGAGCTTCTTCTTATCTTCTGTCTCTCGAAGATAATCGGTCACCCGATCTATATCGGTAAAAGGCTTCTGATTCTTTCTAGCAATAGTAAAGAATCCGGAATATTCTTTTCACTCGTCAGGCAGTCGATTAGTGTTCGGATCTTCCGCTAAGCGCAAAATCCACTCCATGTCCTTCTTGTCGACCTCGTAGGAAGTTTCCACCTTTTTCATGACTAGTTCTACGCCAAGCAGCTTCGCTTTGGCTAGAGGCGTGAGATCAAAAATACGATCCGAGGGATCTAGCTCCACTACTTCGCTTTTGTCTCACTGAACGTGAATTGCTTGGATTTTGGTAACGTCGGGCGACATAGTTGGTGGAGGGTAATGAAATCCAACTGAGCACTAAAAAGTTGCAAACGTGAATATCAGCTGTCATGATAATCTAGGGCAGGCGTACCTTGTTGAAGCGTTGAAATAGCTTGAGAAGAAAGCTCGCAATGAATTGAATTTTTTGCGCGGGAAGAGCCACTTCTTAATGATGGTGATGCGTTGGCAGTAAGATCTACATACAGTACAGTATCATGCTAACTTACCTTAGCCGACGCCAGGGTTGTACGGCTTACAGACGATCCGTCTGAGACGAATTCGTCTGCGTGTATATGCATGGATTCTTTTACTGCGGCCGTCCTATCACACATCAGCGGTTTGCTAAGTGTCGGGGCAACCCAGATGCCTTTCGACAAGGAGCCAGCGCCTTGAGGAACGCTAGGGAGTTGGCAAAGGAGGAACGTGAAAAGCTTGTAGCCGCGGCGAACGGCAAGGCGCTGAGTGCGGAGCAAGGGTCATCCACACAGAGCTTTGTCACATGATCATCAAACGACCCTGCTCATCTAGAATCTGAGACGTCGGCTGACGAGCTTGCCCTGGATAATGGAACTTACACTTGCCCTACTCATAGAATGCCAGTCGGAGCACGGACGAATCCTTCACCCAAGACCTCGTCAAATCGACGTCTGAAGAAGAAGCCGATTCGAGTCGACAGACGTTCTGGCACAGGCTATGGAGGCCTACAAAAGATCTAGGGATTCTGTTTTATTTGGGGCTACGAAATTATGCGTGAGCCTACAGAACGAGAGGCTAATGCAGGACCGGGCATTCTCTCACTCAGACCTGTATAACAGAAGCACCATAGCACAAAATTCTTGTACGATTCTGCAGCAGACAGGCAGAAGCGCCAAACTACAGTACCCGGTATTTCAGAAAATCTGCATCACCTGAGATCCAAGTCCTTCGTGATCATCTCATGCTCTAAGCTCTCATCAACCTACCAACCCGCCTTCAAGTATATGGGCTTCCTGAAACCCGCAACTCAGGCCGCCGCCAAAACCCCTTCCCCCACACTTCCCACCTGTCCTCATCTTCCCACAGTAGAGGAGATACCTCTTAAGTCATGCTCGAGATTAAACCCATATGGTTGGCCGAGGCTGCTCCGCAAGGAAAGTGAGGGGTAATTCCGGGCGCGCCGAGCCAAATCACTAAGCGCGCGGCTGGGAGGAATCAAGACCGAGAGGACCTTCTCGTTCGCCGAGTTCAATTCTGTAATAACCGCTATCTAAGGACTGCTCTCTTCCCTAACAGGTGCAGATGACGAAGTGTCCGGTCTTGAAATTGCTGTCAGGCTAAAGCCGTCGTCATCGTGCTGGGCCTTCTAGTAGAGCTGAACTCTGACGAATCGAACTTCCCACGGAGGTATTGACTGAGGCATAGTCCTGTGCCGCCAAGCCTTTGCCCTGAATCCATCCCGCACCTCGATTACTCTTATTCTCTTTGAACTCAATATGGCAGAGTCTTTTCTAATTATTGGCGGTGGCGTGTTCGACGTCCTACTATCTCCGGCGCGAAGATTTCCCGCACAGACTATCCGGGACTGGCGCGTAGGAAAGAAGCGTAAGCAGCACACGAGCTTTGGACTACACAAAAGTTTTACAAGAAGTTTTGCACGAAGGTCGGTCGCGTCGTTGCGTACGACTTTGAGAACTTTGCTACACTGAGAATGATGAACGAGAATCGTCAAAGATGTAACCTTGAACGACGCGAGACACTGGACACGCAGTCCTTCACAAAAGCATTCGGAGGAGTACAGACGCGAGATCTAGCATACGTCTACAGTGACGATGATGAGCTGATTGATTGGACATCCATGATGAAATCACTGCATTCGGTCGTGGGAGTCAGAAACCGTAGCGCCCGTGCGAAGGCTTGTCCCTAGAACAAATCTAGTATCAAGCCAAACCTCGTCGAGTGCGGTCGGAAGTTTGTATCCTTGATGGGCGTTCACCATCGCCAATACCGAGGGGACGCCTTCTACACGCGCAAGGGATAGCCGATCAAGGTACCTGTCGACAGTCGGGTCATGATCGATGCGGTTTATTTCCAAGAGGCCGACCCGAACTATACCAGACCTCGTGTCAGTGAATCGGGCAAGCGGGATTCAACAGATATTGGTGGAATCACTTTTTGGAGCGATGATGGTTTGAAGGACCACTCCAATCAAGTCAAAAGCAACGGCACAGACCCTGCTGGCACGACATAGCTCGTTGGACGGCTTCTATATCCTCTGGTCTGACACAGAAGCAGATGAGGTCAAGAGCAACGGCCTTGATACTGAGATCATGGGTGAAGCCCGCTCTTCCAAACCTCCAAATTCCGCTTGTAGCCTGCAAATACTTTCCTCATCTCATACGACTTTGAGCTTGTATTCTAGAAGCCATGAAATAAAGATACTACGTGTCAGTCTTTTTGGGATGACGTCTGTGATGAGAACCATCGTATCTACGGTCAAGGGCTCAGAGTTCTTTACTCAGAAGCACTCCAACTAACAAAGCCATGGCCTAGCTCTGCCGGGTTGCCCTGCACTCCTTCCTGCTGCAGCCCCTGCGGCCACACACTTTTGACACTGTCCGCCTTCATAGAACCACTCGGTTTCACGTTTATAACACGTGCAGACTGCAAAGTTTCAGTGTAGCCATGGCTCGCTTGATGAGTCCCGTTCTGTTGTGTCTGAGGATTTTTCACAGCAATTGTGATGTGTGGAGCGTCAGGACGATGCCAGCCACCTGTCATCGTACTACCATGAATGCGGGATCTAGAACAGGGCAAAGAAGATTAGTTATTGAATAAGATTGCAGTAGAAACGTGACACACCTAATCAGGACCTGAGTCACATTTGCGTCTGTTTGCATCGCAGTCGCGTAGGCCGCAGCCATCAAAGCCCGGGCAAACCCTTCATTTTTGGGTCGAGGGATTTTCCACACATATGTGATGGTTCTAGAAGCCATATTGTAGGTTGGCTAGGGACGGGGAAAGATGAACAGGGGAGTCTTATAATCTGTGCTGGTCAGCTTCGCATTCGCAGACAGCGACGATCATATCTCAAACCTTTTACAAATTGTTACGAGATAGGCGGTTCAACCAAGATCGCTGGCGTCCGAACAGTGCGACTGAACATTGCCTTATACTTCTAAACAGGTTTCCAGAAGTACTCGCCATGTCACGCTTGGTGAAGCCGCTGCAGAGGTCGAGTCACGCAGAGACATGATAAGCCAATCGCCTCGCAGAGACAGCCTAATCCCTGCCCAAGCCATACGTGTTTCGTTGGTATTGAAACTTTAAAAAGGGCTGCACAAAGCCATGGCGCGACGGTGTTTTTTGCTGCTGTCTATTATCTGACGATTGCATGCCCCGAGAAGCATCCTGCAGTCCTTGTGGGTCACTCTGATTGAGAACCATTTAGCATAGACAGCCGCTCAGTGTTTATGTTAAATCGAGCCATCCGATTCTGTCAACAAGCTTTCACCCAACAAATGCACCCCTCTCAATCACGTGATCGAATACCAGCCAATCAGATTTCGTGAGCCATACGTGGCGAAGCAAGAACCTAAAATTAGAATCCAAATGATAGGCCGGATAAAAAATAAATCAATCTTAGGCCCTGACTTATTTAATCAACCAGTCTTGGAAACACCATAGCTATTAACACGGTTTCAATGTTCAGGTTGGCCGGTGCTTGTACTAACTCTAGAGCCCAGTGGCCACTCAAAATTCCTACACCCTGCCCGCGGCTTTTCCCAAGGAATTGTTGCTCATCCCGTTTGCTCACTATGCGGACGGATATCTCTTCGACGGACAGGCCGCAACATGTGTACCACTGGCTGGACGATGTTGAGGATCTTGAAGGATACGTTACAGGAGGTTACCATCCAACACATCTCGGCGACGAGCTTTCGCAAGGCAGATACAGAATAGTTCATAAGTTAGGTTTCGGTAGTTATTCGACAGGCATGTAATCTTAATTCACTTTACAAGCCGTTTGCGCAACAGCTAACATGTTCCTCAGTATGGCTTGCCAGAGACCAGCGAGAAAATCGTTACGTCGCATTGAAGATCATCGCCGCCCACGCTTCGGCAGCGAGTTCAGAAGGCTATATCCTACGGCATCTTCGCGGGGGCGACCCTGAGCACCCAGGACGAAGCTACGTTCAAACTCTCTTCGACGAGTTTTTCACGAACGGGCCGAACGGAAGGCATCTCTGCCTGGTGAGCGAACCTGCCGGATGCAGTGTGGCCCAATCAAAGGAAGCAAGTGCGAAATGAATGTTTCCAATCAATATTGCGCGAGCTGTTGCTGCCCAGACAACGATGGGTCTGGCATACATTCACTCTTGCGGTGTCACTCATGGCGGTATGTTTCTCGCGTCTCTGTCCACTCAACGCGTTTAGACTAATTAGTTGCCCTCGGTCAGATCTGCATCCTAATAACATTCTATTTCAAATTCCGAATTTCAATTCTTGGACCGTAGACGAAGTCTATAAGAAATTTGGTGAGCCTGTCCAGGTGCTGAATCGACGACTTGATAATGGTACACTCGGCCCAGAGGTGCCATCATATTCCATTTTCCCTGCCGATATGATAGTGCCGGCGGACCAAGTTAAGGACAATAAGATCAAAATATCGGACTTCGGCGAGGCCTTCCTCACCAATCCACCCAAGAGCCTCCACACTCCAATGTTGCTACTTCCTCCTGAAACGTTGTTTCTCGAAAAATTTGGGCCCCAGCCGACATTTGGACACTTGCCTGTACACTTTTCGAAATCCTCGGCGAACGTGCTCTCTTCGAAGCTTTCATCCCAAACGAAGATGACCTTATTGCAGAGATGGTCAGCACCTTGGGTAAGTTGCCGAGCCGATGGTGGGACCGGTGGCAGAAGCGACCAGACTACTTCTTGGAGGATGGTTCTTGGAATCCAAAATTCAAAGGCTTCATGTCCCCCGTCACAAGGCCCTTGAGGGAGCGACTTTGGGGCATGGGTCGGGGTCAAATCCCAGAGCAATGCGATTTCTCTCCAGAAGAATTCGCGAATTTGGAGAACTTGCTGGTGAAAATGTTGATGTACGAGCCTTGCGATAGGATGACGGCTGACGAGGCAATGCGGTCAGACTACATGCTGCGGTGGGGTTTCCCGGCCATAAATGTAATCTGATCTCCAGTTACTATCCTAATCTGCATCGAGGGGCCAGCAACAGGGGACTTTATCTACAACTCTGTTGCACCACTTGTACTCTAATGAAATGCCATTTATGTTCAGCTTAAGGCTGCTGATGATGCCGAAGTCTCCCCTCATAACACTCGTCGTCCTCCACGCTATTCCATGATCTTTGCTCGTAATTCTAGTAATGCGTGCACTAAGCAATGGAGTCTGGCTTGTGACGAAGCAATGAAGGGAGGGCAAATGAGAATCACAGCTCCGTTTCTACACTCACTAAGAGTCGTAAGCGAATCGAGGTCGTGTCGTAGTTGTTGAAATATTCTGCAGTAAATGCCGATATTGCGGCATTTGGGCGTTGCCTCTCAGGAGCGTGTTACCGTCATTACGCGTGTAGGACTACAGCCTTTTGGATGGCAGCTGCACCCGATTTGTTCCTCAAACTCCTGTAGCAACCGCTGAGCGTTCCCCAACTCGCCCCTGGGCAGCCATGTACTCCTCCAGCGCATCTTTAATTCATAGCCCTGTTTTGCCCAGCTCTTGCCAACAATCTTTGCGATCTCCCATTCCTCCTGTTTGATTACGCAAGTTCGGGCCTTAGACTGATATGGAGACGGCGAAGAACTAGCGCTGGAAGGGCCTGCGACCACTGCTGTTCCGTGCTCGTCTCCGCTGACGACCCGCCCACGTGGTACCGGGATGGAGCCTCGTTGAGAGGGGCCGGTGGATCAAGAGGTTCGTTGGGGTATTTGGGGCCAGCGAGGGTGTCCACGCAATCGAGGGTCCTTTGGCTCTTCACTCGTGTGGGGGCTGAGGGGACGCGCAGGTCCAATCTCTGGCTCAGCGCTGATGGCCCTAGTAGAACCGCCTTTCTCGCTGGGGTGTTCGTTGTCATCCTCAACCGCCAGAGGGTTATCTGTTATTATATGTTAGGAGGAAAGGCACGGACGCTGAGCAGAGAGGGGGGGGCGCTCACCCTGACTATCACTAGGCCCGCTGGAGGGATTTGAGCTTCTGGTACTCTCGCGTTGATAGGAGGTCGTCTGAAGACAAGTTTACGTTGCGAACGACTCAGTGCGAGAATCTGGTCATGGACGGCATCATATGTCTCGTTGATGGGGTCTTTCGGAAGTCATTAGTGCGCGGCCCACAGCCGGAAGGGCCTGGAGACGGACCTGTACGTCGGACCTTCTTCTTCGACCTCCGTTTACCTACGCGGCCCTTATTTGAACCTATCTTAACTACCGTGCGCTTAGAGGAGGCACTACGACTAGGTGTTACAAGGCGGCGGATCGTTATGTGAAACGCAAAACACCAAGCGCCGGCGAAGCGATGGTCGTAGTTGTCAACATATCCCAGCGAGGGTCACGAGATGGATAGCAGGAGCCGACGGCAGGGAGACTGAGGCAGGGGGGAAAGGGAAAGGAGGGGTGGAAGGAAAGACCGCAGGGATGGATGGTATTTGCGAGTGGAACAATGGGCCGGGAATAGTTGGTATTGGACATGATCTAGTGAAAGGGTCGGGCCATGCCAAGCCGCCTGATTGAATCGTCTTAGGCAGCAATGATGGGGGGGTGCTAGGCAGCAACATTGAAGGATTGTAGGCACCATCGTGCGCCAACGAAGGCAATTGAAGCCGGGCTCAGGGGTGCCTGTTCAGGCTCCAGCATACTGCGCCCCTGCACTGCCCCGCGGGAGCTCACCTCGGCTCAGGTACGGCTCAGGGCCGCTCACCCCACGGCTCACCTTAAAGCAGCCGCTGCTCACCTTTGAGGCTAGAAGAGGAAGAGGGAAAAATGTTTCGTGGTCATGTCTAGAGAGGTATTTAGCGCGTATATTCCTAGCCTAGGCTACTCGGTATGTCCTAGTACGCTCTAGTACGTACTCTTTCAGGGCTGATAAGTACTTACTATACCCTATAGCCGCCTTCATCGTCTATCGAAGTATACGCGCCGTAATATCTAGATCTAGGGTCTATGTAATAGCCTCCCAGGGTATAGCCTTTACTTCTATACCGAGGCCCGTCTCTTCTAAAAGGTAGTCTATTCCGGCTATATCAGCCCCTGAAAGCTTAGGCTTACGACCCCGTATCTCGTTACCTTTCTAGTTACTTCAGGTACGTGAATAGGCCTTATCCTGAATTATATCGTACCTCGAGCGCTGTTTTACCCCGAAGAAGTCGAATATCTCGCGTTCGTTATAGGGTATACCTTTGGCCGTTAGGAATTTATGGGCTCCCTAGACTTTAGACTTTTAGGGGGTGTCGTAGACGTTATTCCGGGTCTCTCGAGGCATTTTAGTAGGCTTAGGGGGGCGCTAGGAGGTAGTAGAGTTAAAAGAATAGGGTGGTTGTGGGAGGCCAGCTTAGGGTCCTCATAGGGGCTCGCTTAGGGGTCCCCTCATTGCAAAGTTTTTTTTCTATGACGTGGCTGCAAGGCACCCGCAACGACAACATCTCTCCAGTCTCTGCTTCTCCTTGGCGGAAAATGATGCGGTGAGGTTCCTCTATCGCCGAGTAGCATGTAGTTGGCTTCGAAGAAGTAGAGTGGTATCAGCTCAAATATTTTCTGCGCTACTCTTCCCCATTACCAAAGTCTTCCTAGCTTGGCTTCCTAATCTATGATCCATCATGTGGTTCGCCACAACTATCAAAATCCTTATCCTGCTCTTTTGGGTTGTCATGTTTTTCTATCTCTGTTGGAAAGCTTCATGTCTTTGCTACTTTGCTGTCACGCACCCTAGACATGCAGCACAGAAGATATTCACTGCTACCTCCAGATTAGTGGGCCGGATCATTC
>JAABUL010001829.1_pt1 | contig 38026 bp, 35 predicted proteins | sample 5559151 | NCBI WGS metagenome assembly JAABUL01 (sample SAMN10711876, study PRJNA513368) | rock metagenome | isolation source: Antarctica rocks | place: Antarctica: Victoria Land, Pudding Butte sud | reverse complement strand
ATGAATCTGACTGAGCTCTTGCGAGGGTTGTTCCTATGAGGCGATGTTGAGCACAAAGCCAGTTGCTGATGATCATGAGCCTCGCCATCTTGAAAGCCAAGGCCGTGTCAGCAATTAGTATACGAGGCGGACGCCAGAAAGTAACATCTATATGGCGGTCTTGGCATTGCGGGAGAAAATCGCACAACTACTGTTGTACACACCAGAATATTGAATACTCCCCGCATCATGTTTTGATGAAATCAGTCCTAATTAAGTGATTATGAAGCCAACATATCACAACTTAGTACTTCGTAGTAATTTCTGTTAGCGTACTAGGGCTGGCGTATCCTTAGCGCGTATAGATTTTGCTAGCCATAGGCGGCCTCCTTAGGGGATCTCCCCTTGGAGCTTGGCGAGCTTAGGGCTCCCTCAGGTTCCCCGAGCTTAGCGTCTATGGCCGCGACTACCCTAGGGGCTAGCGCCTGCTATGCCGGGACGGGCCCTAAGTGAATATGGGTCCGGGGGCTGCTACCACAGAGGTACCCTGAGGCAGGGACATTTTTGTAGGGCTGGCTTCCGCTTTTGTTCCCGATAATAGCTTACTTCATTTCCTTACCCGTTAGTCCTAAGAGTACTAGTAAGAAAGGTATGTAGGGTACTTAATTATGTATAGCCTCAATCATAGGATAAGCGCTTCAGAGACATTTTAGTATTTTTCCCGCAATGCCAAGGCCCACCACAAAAGTTGTATAGTGGTATTGATGAAAAGTAAAGTATGGAGACACGTGCATGCTCAATAGTCGAGTGCAGTAGTTTTAGAGGGGTAAATAACTTGGCAAGGAAACCTGTATTTCATACCTTAGGTGGCCTTGGAGATAGAATCCAGCAGGCGTCTGCGCGATGGCCTTGAGCGACGGCCATGCTTTACCCTGTTGTCTCTAAAAGTGATTCACCTTGCGACGGCCGTGTCCAGGCGCCTCATTCTTCGATGGCCAAGGGCGAAGGAGCGCGAGCGGATCTGATTCAGGATCTTCATGATGACGGTACGTTTCAAGAAGTCGACTGTGACAAGGGGGATACAGCCCATGAAGACGGGCTCGGCGGAGTTGGCAAGAGGTCATTGGAAGAAAGACATCAATGGCTTATCTCTATAATATGGAGTGGATTGTGCCTCGTTCGAAATGGAAATCTGCCCTTCTAATTTCGCTGGATGACTGTCTCTCGACCTTGTGTGACGATCACCAACAAGCGGTGTTTATGACTCGCTGCGAGGGGTGGCGCTAGGAACACACTTGGAAGAGAACAGTGTCTTTGGCCCGCTGGTGTTGGATGTTGCCTGATCTTGGCTTGATGGCTGGTTTTAAGGGTGTGAGATTTTGTCGTTGAGGTTGCATGGAGGGTTTCAGGTCGTATGGGATGGCGGGATTGTATTTGGAAAGTGTTTAGAGTTGCTTCGTTGCGTGGTCCGGCACTAAGGGGATAGATAAGTCTAGGGGAGATAGGATTCGGGCTAGGATCTCGGCAACGGGGCCGGTCTGTTTATCACTGTCAAAGACACGATTCTCTTAGGTTGAGGTAAGTAGCATAGTGGCTCACTCATCAATTTTGTCGGTCCTCTAGCATGCATGAAGTCACCAAGCCACAATTAAACTGTTCAGCTTGGTTGTAGAGAACTTAATTTCCATGACTGCTTCGAAGCTGTGAGTGACATTGCTATGCTAAGTTATATATGAGGAACAAAGCTCGACCACTTGACGGCGTCAAAGACGCTGCTGGGTAGTGCGCGCAAGCTGAGGAAGTTCTCGACGAGCATGTATATTCTGACAAGGATATATGCTAGGATCAGAATGTGCATACATGCTACCGACAGACTATCATTCAGTATGACGGCATCTCGAAGGTATACCACGAAAGCGAATAAGATGGGGATAATTAAGCAGGCGACTATGCTTACTCGCCATAACCACAGCTCGATAACTGTAGGATGTGCGATGTCCCAGGATGCAATGTGAACAGCGCCAAAGACAGAAGGGGCTAGGACAAAAAGCAACGCACATTTCCAAATTCCTGTTAGTTCGTCTCGGTGGATCCAGTGCCGGCCAGAACATATAAATTCCGATATGGTGCCCTCCCTGACTCCATACATTGAGGACGACATCTCTTTCATGGCTGCGTTAGAGCAATTCATGATGATAGGTATTGCGCAATTCTGGGGCTTATTCCACCAAAACCCATACGAGATCAATGCACATAAGACGTAGGCCATCGTGCTGACTTCCAAGAGGGCAACGGCTTGATGATGAGCTGATCGAGACACTACTTGAGTTGCTAGCCACACAACTTGCAGGCAGGCCAGAGATTTTGCAATGTTGTCCGATGTAGCAGAGTCCTTGATCCGGTCTTCACTTATGTTGCTTAGCTCGTGAATCCACTCTTTAGAATGAGGTTTTGCTCTTCGATCTTCTATATCTCGCACTTGAAGTTGATGATACTTCGGCCCTGATGATTTGAGACAGAAGCCACCCATGTCAAAGAAGAATCCATGAGTCAGGGTGAAATCGCTACATCCTAATCCTCTCAATTCTTTCTTTCTTTTCATGGCGTCCTGGAAGTCTCTAACGGCTGTAAAGATGAGGAACTCTGGGGCAATGAGAACAATGATCGCTGGGACTATTTTACTTCTCACAATTTTTGTTCGAAACGAGTGCGAGCTCTCCCCTTGATAGTGAGGGAGAGGACGGTGAAATACCGTCCAGACGCACAGAAAAATGGTGAATAGGCAGCTCCAGAGAATATCGGACGTCCCTCGCCCGCAATCTGTCGAGACCCAGCCATAGACTAAGCTATCACGTGTTGCGTTCTGCGTGGCATCAGTAGAGGTGATGGCGTAGCTTGTAAGGAAGAGAGAAGCGAGGACGAGCATGTTGACGGCGTTGAAGGTCTATTGCGTAGGTGGAAGACTGGTACTAAAGATAGAGACCGCTGTCAAGGTTGGGTATCCGGATCGAGCGCAAGAGTCTGTATGGGTATCGTGGCACAGTGACGATGGCCGTAGAGTCCTGAGATTGCCTTTATATTCGACCAAGACGTGTTTATCTTGGCACGTTGGTCAACGTATATCCAGAGCTCTGCACCTTGTCGAAGATAGAACCTTGATGCAACCGGTGATGTTCTTTAAGCTAGCCTAAACGAAAACGTTGTTTTGAGAGCTTGTATAGATATTCCAAATCTCAATAAAGCGAGGGAGTTGATACATTATCAGAGGTAAAGCATTCAAGATGAATAATTTTGATCGCTAAGATTCCTAAATATAGGGGCAGCTGAACCAGCTCACCGGGCTCAGTGGGCACTGCGTAGAATGCGCCCTACTCTTCGCGCATTGTGCAACCATACCCTATCACCGCCCTCCCTCGGCATCAGTAAGACTCTCTCTGAGATCAACGAGAAAAGGTTCATTTATGTAGTACTAAACGGTTGTGTTGGTGACCTAGAAGAGTGATATCCTTTCGATCATATAATCTTCTGCTTCCATGAAGTAATAGGAGACGATTATAAGGAGACTTTCCCTACCCTTGAGACTAAGTTATCGAATGGAAGACTATCATAGTTACAGAAAAGGGGATCATTCAACAGTCTGTAGAAGCACCGTATTGAAGGGACATTCGTACACTGTGGGTCGCCATTTGCATCTACCTAGTAGGCAGTCAAAGACTGATGATGCTGAAATAGTTCTACAAACTTCTGCACGGAGAAGCAATGTGCCGAGGCATTGGTTACCGAAGCATGCGAAGCGCTTATAAATAACGCGAGCAGCTACTTTAGGAAAGTAGCCACGCGGGTCGCAAAGAAGTTGGAAAACTCAAAGTTGTCGAGTAGCTAATTTAGGCTCCTCACCCCCAAATGGTCCAGCCTTATCCAGTTAATCACCCGGAGCTTATACTTCCGAGCTCCGGGGCTAGCTCTAGGATACTCCGGGGCCTATATACTAAGTCCCTATAACTTAATAACCGAAGAGATTCTTAGAAAGATTTTACTATAAAGACTAATTAGTTTAAGGAGTACTATAAGCTTATAGGCGAAAGTAAACTATTAAAGTCTATAGTTAGGGGGGAATAAGCGTGGACCATTTGGGGGTATGGACCATTTAGGGGTGAACCCTTCTATGCCACGCGGGTTTCAAAACAATTCGGTCACTCGGTAGGTGCTTAATAGTCCTAGTGTCCGAAATATTTGAAACCCGCATGCCCTTGTACTGCCCCAAAGTGCTCGCTCGCTACTCCCCCTTACTCCCTCGGTGCTCCCTTAAAGCGGCGGCAATCCATAATCCTAAGTTCGGGGTCTAACAGATATATATCAATTGAATTGTCAACCGCTATCCTGCTCCTTATTCCCATCCGATGTAATCAGCGTTGACATCACAATGATTACGAGTAGCCATCTGCAGAGTATTTACGTGTTCCTGTTAGCAATCTTCACAGCACCTTGTGGTAAGTCATGAGTAGCCAGTACGATCTGTTCGCTTATACCGAATAGTGTCCCTGCAACACGACCAATTTCACTCTCCGAAAGCAATCGCCAAAGGTGTGGATCTTCGCATTCTGCCCTTAGGAGACTCGATCACTTTTGGCGAAGGCAGCACAGATGGCAATGGTTACCGTCTCGCTCTGTCCACGCTTCTCACGAAGCACGGAAACAAGGTCCAATACATTGGCAGCGTTCAGTCCGGCGCAATGGCTAACAACGACAACGAGGGCCACGGTGGATTTCGAATTGTCGCTGTTGGTCTTACCGGAAAGCCAGATTATCCCCTACGACCCAATCTTGTGCTGCTGATGGCTGGAACAAACGACATAGTATTCAATACCGATATTGAGCAAGCGCCAAATCGCCTGGGCGGGGTAATTCAAGAGATCCTAGCCGCGTGCCCTGATGTTGCTGTCCTCGTGGCAACACTCACGCCATTATTGAATCCTGGATGGACCAGCAAAGTTGTCGATTTCAACTCCGCTCTTCCGGGTGTAGTTACAGACCTAGCCAATAAAGGAAACAAGGTCGCATTAGTCGACATGAGTAGAGTCACAACATCTTATATTGACGCTGCTGACGGTATCCATCCGACCGATGAAGGCTATGGAAAGATTGCGGCAGCTTGGTACGATGGTGTTCTTGCGGCGAGCGAGAAGGGTTGGATTGCGAAAGCATTGCCAGCTTCATCGCACATTCAGTCCAATGAGCCGAGTCACGAGGAAATGAACATCATCAAGAGTCAGCCGGAGACTCCGACCTTTGAGTACCCGAGGGGGAATACTAACTGGGAGAGTGCTCAAGTGGCTGTCTATTTAGTACTTCTCGTGGCACTGGTTTTCTCTGCTCGTAAAGCGGCTGGCATGATTCTTCGGAGGTATCGGAGCTGATGGAGCAAGAGGCGTTACATTTGAAGTCAACAGTTGGATGAAATATGTATTCGCTGTACCCTTGGTCCGAGGAAACCTTGTCGTATCTTGAACCACAGAAACGAGGAGAGGATAGAACGTTGAGCTGAAGTGTGATAATTAACCCCGTTGTCGTCGGTTGTTCGATCTACAGGGTGACATCCTCAAGCTAGAACTTTGTATTCCTTAGAGGAGTCTCTCAGCGACATGACGCGGTTGTCGTACGGTACGCCAACTGGAGATCACCCTCGTATAGACGAAGGCGCTACTAGGACTGGCAAACATCATGCCGGGTGCGAAGTCGGAGCGATGTTTGCAATTAACTAAGGCCTTGCAAAGCAATCCACCAGCAGCGAGACGTAAGCTACAATGGAACCGCGGGGTACTCTGGTATCTTCTCAACGTCGGGAATTAAGGCTTGAGAGTGGAAACATGGGACGATCTTGTTAGCACTGGCCGCCGAATTCGGATATTTTCTCTAGCGTCCTCGATGAAACATAGCCAAGGGGCTTTATGCAGGCACGTGCAAAGAGTTGGTGAGAGATAGACTATACAATGGCCTCGTGCGAGGACCGCATGCGGTATAGAGAAGAAAAGGCGCGGAGATGGGGAAGGGATGAGGGAGGGGAGAATCTAGGCCATTGCGTGTCGGTTGTCTGTTCTTCCCTATGAGTGGTCAGAGATCGCATCGATTGGTTATGACCGCGAGTGGAATGATACTACACTCGATACGCGATCAAGAGAACCATAGCTCGACTTCCTACTGCAGTGCGAATTTGCGGTTAAGGTTGAGAAACTATGCGCAGAACCCACCACCCATAGACTTCAATGAGAGATTAATCCTTGATGTAACCATACAGTCTTTAAATTTGCATCTTGAGGACTCCAGCACACTCCAAAGGTGCGTGGCAGCTCTAAACCTATTTCGAGCAGTCCTAAGGGGCTGCACCATGAGGCGAAGTACGGTCCCTATTCAGCAAGGATGTTCTGCTTCGAGAATCCCCGTGTCATCCGATGATTTGGAGATTACTTGGCGAGGTTGACATTGGATGCCATCTCACAGTTGGAGGTGCCGTTGTTGCCTCGTCATGGATACATGATTATATACAAGACGATCATCTTCAAGGATCCGTGTCTGCTATTACTCGACTCGGTAAAGCGATGGTGTTTTTGCGGCATAGTATTGATCTGTCGATGGGTTCAAGTCATCTCAGCGAGCCTCATGGCGGCAAATGATTCAACCCAAGTCCGACCAGTAGTATGACCTTGTCAAATATACACCTGCTGTTATCACATTCTGCTCTCAGAATACTATCAATTTCTTGGCTTTTCTAAGTCAATGAAAAGCTACTTCTAGCAGTTTATGGCCTAAGAGCCGATCACTTTCATAGTCTAGGTCACGTCGATTGTCTTAGGATTTATAGCGAGGTGGGCTGAAACGGCTCACCACTTAGGGCTAAGATCATTATCAAAGAATCCGTTCGAAGCTTAAGTGAAGCTATACTTAGCGAAATGTTGCAGTTTGTGAGATCTAGAAGTGTTGTTGGCCTAGCCAAGGCTACTCTTTCTCTTTGAATCGTGCAATACCGAGACAGTCTCGGGGCTGGTGAACATCGTTATGGGCGATGTGATCCTCCTCACGTCGGCGATCCAAGATCATTTTTGCGTACACATGAACCAAAAGGTATGAATTTGTCATTGATACAATACAGCAAGGTCAAGTTTTTGGCAGCTGATCGACAATGTTATTCTCGTCCTTCCATGCCAGAGCCACATACCTGGCACACAATTAGCATCCTCGTCAACCCCCACTCATAAGATTATCCTCACTTTGTGTGACTCCCTCTGGCTACCAATTCTTCCTTACTATCTCTAAAAACAACAGAGGTGAACGCTAACGTCTTTCCAAACTTATCGCAGCTAGCTTCAGCGCAAATCTTATCCCCAATCTTGCCACCAGAGCTCATGTAGGTCACGCTGAGGTCTGTGGATACCCCGGTTGCGAAAAGCCCTTTTGAGGCTACGGCTAGCGAGCCGCCTAGGTCGACCATACTGGCTATGGTCCCGCCGTGGAGGATGCCGAGGCGGTTCTTACAATCGATGGTCATCAGAGGCTGCATAGACGGGTAATTGGAGGAGACTGACAGTATGTTCTTTTTGTATTTCGAGTTCGAATTTTACTTTGCCTGGGGTTGCGTCTAGGACTTTCAGCTGGGATGTTGTTAGGTTTATGAACACAAAATAGGACACACTTGAGCCACGCAGATTGTAATAACCTATAGCTCTCATGATATACATAGTATTTGTGGAATAATTCCATACATCAAAGGCGAAACGGTACATTCAATATCCGTCTATAGCAACGGTCACGACTTCTACAAGAGAAGACAGGAACCACAATGACGCAGAGGTGCACTTACATTATCAAGCAATCTACCCGGTAGCCATAATCAGCAAGCTCGACATCCACTGCGTATGAGCAGCAAACCACCTGGGCTCCAGTCCTGAATTCGCTCGAAAAGCCTCCCAGACCTGGGCTTCATTAGCCTGCATACTGTGTATTCGATTCGCGTTGAACATCACAAACGGAAGTGACAAATTTGTGGACTGTCGGAGTGATTCTTGGAGTAGCCATGTCTGGAGTGTGCAATTTACCACCAGCATTGCTGTTAGGCGTAGGTGATAGAGGGAGAAAGACTTGGCGCTCCAAGTATGATTATGTAATTAAAGCCTTGGCACAAGTACTCCCTGTGAAGAAGTTCTTAGATAAACTCGAGCATCATAAGTACATGGCATCATTGCCCTGCGAGCAGCTCAAGATTTTGTCCCCAAATTTATCAGTGTCCTTTCAAAAAAGTGTTCCAAAAGCTTCGTTAATTGATCTTCTGTTCTGAGATGTTCCGATACTGGTAGCCCGGAGCCCTAGCTCCCGGCTTGGCACATCTGGGGCTCTCAGGGCTATACGAAACACCGAAAAGCCTCTAGAGCTTGTCTACCCAAAATATTTACTCGAAATAGAAGATCTTGCTGGAGTGGACTCCTGCAAGTGAGAGTCCTACTGTTGTGCACAATGGATGACGGGGCTTCGATAATGAGCGACACCGCCACCCTCGTCGAAAGGCCAGACCCTCCCAACGCCACCATACTCAAGCCGAGTCACTCGACGCGCGCTTCGCGACTCTCCTATGATACCTCCCAAGGAAGATATTCAATGCTTGAATACATGGAGATGACCTTCTCGATCCTAATCATGTGCAACAATATGAAAGAACCTCTTGTGGTGGCGATTGATGAGGACTTCAACACCTTGCTCGGCGATGTTCAGCGTATGTTCTGCATTTCCCTGATTTACAGTACCACAAGGATAAAAGAGCTGAAGATTGGCTTGGGTACTTGGGAGTTTGGAGGCAATCCCTCTTTGAACAGTGGTAATATTGTCGCGATGTTGAGGCTATTGAAGTCGAGAAATGGCAAGGATATGTTAATAGCCAAGTGAGAAATGTATGCTTTAAGGTGAAAGAATGGACCACCCACATCGTCCAGAAAAACAAGACATCTTCGATGGGTAGCCGTATTGAGGGCCCAGATTTGCCACAATGGTCACGCCGCGATGAGGAGCTGGTCCGCCTCTCTAGGGACTTACAATATCAAGCTGTGGCGTACAGCACGTTCGACCTCAACACCGGCTCGAAGCCTTTCATTGCCACTATGCCAAACCATGACTTGATGATGCGGGCGTTACTCTGCCACTCGTCAATCTATGCCAGACATTTTCCGCTGATTGTTCTCTGCTGACTGTCTGCCCCAAATCATGAGCGACAAGAAGTCCTCAACACGTAATGCTCTCGCGATCACGCCAGTAGATAGCGTCATTCATGATGCTGACGAGGGTGCGGTCCTCACAAGTATGTCTTTCGATGACTCGCACGGAGTTGATACTAACCTATACAATTTCGAAAGGCTTTCGTGCACGTGTTCCAATTTCCTTATATGCCACATACTGCACTTAGTCTGAGGGGTCCAATTACCACTTCTGCTTTACGTCCGGAGTTCGAGTAATGAGACGATCAGTCGCATCACAAATCTTTTCGATTTACCAAAGCGGAGGTTCCGTGGTTGATCTGTCAACATCAGCTATAGCACAAGAACAGGCCGTCGCCTTTCGTCTCATTCGCCGCTTTGCTTGTGTTTGCCCTATAGCTAGCGGTGCAGCAACAAAATCTTTAAGAAGAAAAGGGTCTGATTGGTGCCATAGACACTCAGCAATTCCAGCACCACAATAAAGTTCCCACTAGAGCATTGTTCGAGGTCTACGGCCTTCTCTGGACTGTCAGAGCTTAGCGCCATTGCTACGATATTGATACCTCGCTTTTGGGCAACTTGAAGCTGTGAATTGTGCGGCACGTTCTACGCTCTTCAAATTGCGATTCATGACCTGCGAGGTGTGTCTCTATAACGAGGCTACTGAAAGCCGAACTGGTGATGGAGTTGTGCAGCTGCACCCGCTCAACGTTGGGTTTTCTACCGCTTTGTCGTTTGATTACTTACAGACTGAGTTTTCTTTCAACGGTGTCCCCCGGGTGTGTGTCATGAGTCTAATTTTCTGAGCTTTGTATCCATCAGAAAACGCTATCTGAACAACCAGCACCGTCTGTACTGGTAACATCAAATTCCAGGTGCGGTCGTCTGAGTATGTCACTCTTCGGCACTTTGATGACCTGTAGACATTCGGGCACCTTATGACTACATGGGCTAGCGTGTCATTTCATGCCATCCTTACACCCCTCAGATCGCACGACTTTACGATCTTGTGTTCATCGTCTACTCCCAATGTGGGAGCCATCCAGCTGCGATACCCAGTCTCTCAATATTATCATCGACTTCTGAGCCATCTACGCTGCTGCTTCTATCAGATGCAACAAAATATATCCGACTTTCCGGTCAAATCTTACCTAGCCGAAAGAGACCTACAGGGCATACTGGCGAATGTGATTAGAATAGCAAAATTCCATCTGCGGGAGACCGCTATTCCACTCGATATCCCAAAAGACCGTTCTTGAATTACAATGCCTCAACTTTCCACCATGTGGGCTTTTGGACAGATTATTGTTATTCAACATGCAAGCAACTACTTGATTGGCCTCACACAGGAAATATGACGTTGCTCTGATATCCTTGATACAGGGAATCTCACCAGGAAGCTGTCTGGAGCCATCGAGCGCTCAAAGGCGGAAGTAGACAACCTGACGGCTGACTTGTATATAAAACTCCCACCGAATGTTTGCCAAGGCAGCGCAAGAATGTGGAACTGTAGAGGGCTTGTTCCGCGCTATCAGCCTATGGACAGCCCACGACTCAAGAGGATTGGAGGACGTCAGCACGTTAGAATGGTTCGAGAAGGCCGCCAACTCCATCAATTTCGTGCTTGACAATTTCAAACCACGCTCAACGGGATTGCATGGGCTGTATGTATAATCTAAATGCGACAACGCGAAAGTATAAAAACATGGAAAGGCTGCATGAAACTTGGAGGCGTTTGCAAACACGCCGGCAGATACATGAAAGGAATCAATCCTGCAAGTTACCGTTACAAAGATGTACAAGAGGTGTTGAAAAGATTATAAATTCACTCTTCGGTCTGCTGTGGAACAATATACTCAGCAAGATTCTCCGAAATGTCTGATTCCTGCTCGAGCTCAAGCTTTGACTCTGCTCCTGGCTCTAATTTAGATGATGATCTCGTGATCACGGTATCGACCCGAACACTCCATCTTACAACTACGGATACGTCTCAGCGAAACGACTCAGAAGGGTCTGAAGCCATCGCTGAAACCCCCGCGGACACCCTAGCACAAATCGATCAGACAATACACAGTTCGAGCCAGCAAGATGCAGTTTTGGAGCCGTCCCACAGCGAAGGGGCCTGCCAGAGCAATGGGGCGATTCCAGCAGCAGAATTGATGGAGGAAATTTACACCATTGCCGAGACCGCTAAAACCGAGAGTTCCAGTGATGGCGCTGAATCTAGGGCTACGGTGTTAGTCCCAGGCTTTGAGGGACTTTCAGAAGAGACTTCTGTCAACCATACAGCTCCAAAGGAGGAACCGGCTCCTGGCGTTCTTCCCACGAGCATAAGCACGGCCCATGGAGAGGGCTCGGACGACAACAATGATCTAACAATTTCAGAGACATTCCACGTCCACAACGAGACCGGGCAAGACGATGATGAGATGGCCATGGAGGATACGCCTCGAGATGATTATGCTGAATCCTCAACTGCGGTTCAGGAGACGATTGCGGATTTACTAAGCCCTGACATAGCTCAAGATCGAAGCCGGCGTGAGGAGGGTTCGTGGAACGCCAAAGAGGAAGAAATTCATCATGAGGTGTGGAAGCAATTCGATATAAGGATGAAGATGCTGCGAAGTGAAAAAGAGGACCTAGGAGCCAGATTTGCGACTAGATTGGAGGAAAGACAGCGGGAAGTCCAGCAGAATGATACCCAGGAGAACGAGGATGAGGACGGAATCATAACAGAGATTGAGGAAGAATTCCGACAAGAAAGGGAAGACCTGCAGAACGATATTGATGACTTGAATGAGGCATTTACGCTGGAGTTTAGCGAGAGGGAATTCCACGAGCTGAGGTCCCAGGAGAGGGAGGCAGATGAGGAGGATCCTCAAGAGGCTTCCACGGGAGCGTATACTTTGCAGATTGCTGATGCATCAAATGCTAACAACGACGTTGATGGTAGGACTAGCGACACTAAAAACGTTTCTAAAGAGGTGGATGTTGACCCTGAAGATGACCTTGAAGAGGTAGAGGTTGATACTGAAGATGATGAAGCGGTATATTCTAACACTGAGCATGACGTTGAAGGAGAGAATGGCGACGGGATAATCACCAAGGAGGAGAGAGCTGATGACGAAGGAGTTGAAATGAAAGTGACTGAGGAAACTCCCATTCAGCCCTTGGATGAGCAGTTGATGGGAGACACCGTGCCAGCATCATTTTACATGGTCTCTGCCGAGACTGATCCAGCAAACTACGTCGGACGAATGACCACCACCATGGGACCCGGAAACCCAGCAGACCAAATGATATCACAGCAAGCCTCAGTTGATGCTTTGAATCCGGGTACCTTTTCAGATGACAATGTGGACGTAAGTCAAAACCCTGACGATTGTTGCAGCGACGCAGACGGCGAAAGCTCCAGTCGGGATGACAAATTCGACCGTGCCGACGATGATGAGAGCAATCACGACCCGTCAGAAGCACATGCCTCAACTAACCCGTCTATCCTGCAACGAGCATCCTTTGAGTCTAAGGAGACTGAGTCGCAGGGGAGAGTAGCGGGTGAATTAGAAGCAATCGAAGGATGCGAGTCCCCAGCAATCTCAGGGGACATGGGAGAATCAGGAGAGGTGGTAGCAACAGGCAATACGGCGTCACCAGGTCCCAGTAACGACAGTGGCCCCGCCAGCATCGTCCCCACAAGCACCATACCAACAAACACAAACACCATACCCACGCACACCGTCGCCGCCGAGCACGCATCTCAAAGGCGCGTAAGACACCACGCCAGGAAAGCTCAACCAAAAAAGTATGGCGTCAACACGGACAATGGCAAGAAAGGGGGATCCTAAGCTCCCCCCTTTAAACCTTGCGAATGGTTTCTTAGAAAGGGTTACTGAATATTGCAGCCAAGTTATAGAATGCGTGCTTTTTAGCGGTTGATTATTAGATAAAAAGACTCATTACGATCAGTAGGATTTTGAGAGTGCAGTGGTGATTTCATGGATATTTGAGACGGAGGCTAGCACTAACTCGCCCCCGCCCCTAAAACATACACGCAGCCAGGCCATGGCGTAAACCGCACACACGTACATACCCCCCCACCATAGATTATATCTCCCCCCTAGCACGCTTTCTCAGAACTCGAAATATTTCGTAACTTATATGACGGGGTAAAAGTTGCGTGGATCAGGTTATCATGGAGGAGGTTAGGGTGAGTGTCGGGTGATGTGGTGGGATGATGCGAGGGGAGGAGGGGGGAGGAGGGTTGGCAGAGGGGATTTGGGAAGGAGGGAGAGTGAAAGACAGATAGAGAGGTGGGAAAGATGGATTTCAGGACTAGTCATCGCTAACAGGTTGAAATTGTGGACGGCTGGTTTCATGAACATTATTGATTGCTAGGTTTGGTATGATGAAGCCTTCAAAAGGTATTACTGCTACGCGACCGTCAAGCATGGACAATGGTAGCCCATTCATCACCCCACTTGTCAGCTTTCCAATTCATCATGGCATCCAACTCCTTTCTCTTTTCCGCCGTGAGGGGCTGTTCCGCTTGAAGCGACTTTCCTTTATCGGGGCTTTTAGTGGTATTGTCAGGGTCTACCTCTTGGATTTTGCGTGCTGGGCGCTGAGTGTGAGACTGTGGCTGCGGAGCAACTAACGTCTCTCTGTGCGACTGAGTCGGTTGTTGGAGAGCTTGGACTTGCGATGCTGAGCGCTGTGTGTGAAGAGCCTGCCTTCCCGACTGTGGCTGTGAAGCAATGGACGTCTCTCTATGTGATCGAGTTGGCTGTTGGAGTGCAGGTGTCTCTTCCCAGTCCTCAGGCAGGACAACAGTGTCTCTCTTCGGCGCATCTGGAGCCTCGCCACCCTTCCGAATCAACTGCTGCTCATCTTCCGCTAGCATGGCAAGCCTCTCCTCAAACAGTGTTTCTGACCACTTGCCATCCGCGAAGATAATGAGCCGTACTTCTCTTTCTCGCTTGTTGATGATCACAGCTTCTTCAAGACGCGTTTTCAGTGCAATCGCCCGCGAGTCAAAGGACTGTAGAGAAGCTTCGCCCCGCTGTTTCCACTTCTGGATGTCGCGGGCTTGCTGAGATTTCAGGGTCGTGCGCTCAAGATCTTGAGCCAGCATAAGTTCCTGCAGGGTTTCAGCTTGGCGAACCTCAGCATCTAGATTCTCACTCTCAACGCTCGAGGCAAAGAGGTCACCCTGGTCCTTGCGATGGCGCGTGATGATTTCCATCATAGAAGCAGCGTGTTGGCGCTGCAAGGACTTGATCACCGTTTCGGTACTGGCAATGATCTTGCCCCGATCCAATTTCACCTGAGCCTCTCTCTCGGCAGCTTTCACGACGGAATCGAGATCAACTCTCATCCTATCGATCGCGTCCCACTCACGATCATGGCGTTTCTCGATTGCCAGTGTTTGTTGAAGGCGGACACGCTGAAGAACCCTACGCAAGTACTCATACCAGTCAGCGATCTTTTGCAAGCGCTCAGCTTCCTGTCTCTGTAGCTCAAGGGCTTCTTCTTCTATTCGCCTCTCCTCAGCTTCGCGTTCCTCTTGCAACAGGCGCGCTGCTGTCTCCACAGCCTCCATTGCTGCCCTCATTTCTTCTTCTTCCGCCAGTTGATCCGCTTCAAATTGTGCCAGCCTTGTTCGGATATCTCGGTCCCGCAGCGCTTGATCTGCTTCAGTGCAACGGCATGTTCGCCAAACTGCCCCGCAAGTGTAACAGAACTCGGCTCGGCAGTTGCAGGTAATGTGCCTGCAGCCAGTATTGAGCTCTACCATGGCCCTGCAATTATAGCATCTCCGCCAGCCTGCTCTCTCTGCTTGTTCCAGAGTCCTATCAAGGCCGAAGTCTTGGGGGCAATCTTCGTTTGACGGATGTTGCGGCCCGCGGCAAAGAGTGCATAGCTTGGTTGCACAATGTGGACATTTCATGGCACCATTCGTTCGCCTAACATGACGAGTATCGATCCATTTTGCACATTTGGGGGAGACACAATAATAGCGATTGCCAACTGGTACAGCGTATTCCAAAGCTTTCTTTTCGAATTGAGCACAGATAAGGGGCGGCAGGTTATTCCGGATTGTCCTCTTAGGGATCTCCGTCAAGCAGCATTTTGGTGGATAGCTGGCTTCGTTCTGTATCGATGTGCTTACAAGCTGAGAGAAGCAGGGTGAACAGTATTTGTGATGACATGGAAGACCAATAGCTTTCGTATCAGGGAAATCATCTAAGCAGCCTGTGCATTCGCTTGTAGTTGTTTCGACTTGGCGAATTCCTGGGGATGGTTGACCTTTCGATCTCCGATGTGGTAAAAGCCTGAACAACGTGTGGCTCTTGTGTGTCCGCGATTTACTTTCTTGAAATTTACGTTCCAAATCTGTCATGATTTGGCTTGGTCTTTCCTTAGTCGGTAAGCTCTCCTGGGATGAAGCCTTTGTGGGTTGGTAGAGTGCGTTAGTAGGCGGCTTCAAACGACCACCCCTCTCAACATCGGATTCCACGCTCGTGTCAGACATCGTCGGAATGCTGAGACTACTTGTGGAGTATTTGCTGATCGGCGTCGTAGAGCTCTCGGCGATTACTGGTTGGTCACTCGTGCACAAGGTGTCCAAAACTTCACTGGCTTGTACAGACATTGTCTGGGCTTGCATTCGAGATGCCCGCATTGCTCGATGTTCGTCCATGGATTCCTGAATGATGTTCCGAACTTCTTGGGGCATGTCATCTTTCATGAATTCTAGTTCTTGTGGTATCTCATAATCCTCCCACGGTACCTCCTCGCGCCATTCTGGCATTTGCGGAGTCGGGTTGATGGGCGCCTCTTCCGAAGCTGTACGAAACGATTCTATGCTAGGTCTTGTGGAGTGCGTGGCAGCTGTCACTGCAGGTGGCGGCGCTAGAGAGGACCTGGGTGCACGAAGTCCATTCGCTGAATGGATAGACTTTGGCGGTATCCCTTGAGAGTCAGGCTGCTGCAGATTATCATTCGCAAAGCCGTTCGTGAAGTCTGTATGAATTGGTGAAGGATTGAAGGGTCTTGACGGAGTGGAATGTCCAGGTTCGTCAGAGGTGATATAGTCGCCGGATCGAAGGGCGGTGGATTTTGGAGATTTGGGCAATTCGGGCGATTTCGCCGGAGGAGCTCCTCCATAACCATCGCCCGCCATAGATATCGTAGCTCCACCCCATAAGTATTCCCCAATCTTGCCCATCTTGATGTATTATGTGCTGTCAAATTATGCAGGTAGAGTTGTGACCATTAGCTCTATGATAAGAAAAAGTAGAAGACGACGCCAAGGAGTTTGATGGGCATTTGGAATAGACTGAACAGAAATAGAAGTGTCAAGTACGGAGGTTCTGTAGAAATGATCGTTGCAACACCAACCATGTTTGTACAACATATGCTCCCTCGACTCTTATGGGTTTCAGACTGGACTGACATCGACCTTACGCGAGGCTACGATTAGCCTGGTGCCCTATGAAGCGGGATCCGTGGGCGCCAGACCCTGGAGGTCTGCAAGCAGAGGCCAGCTGGCGGCCGCAGCAGCATCACATCACACAGTCACACAAGGTTAGCCGCGTCGAGTGCGCTATTGGGCTCGGTCGCTGCCTGTTCAATGCGCAGTTCCGAAGCTTCAAAAGCAAAGTGCTGGACAGGACAAAGACCTTGCATGGCATAGCATCATCGGTACTCCAGATCTTTGGCTCGGAGCTCGTCTACTCAAAGTGAGTCCCGAATTCCGCATCGTGTACCTCGACTTGCTGTATTACTAGCCCAGAATCAAAGTTGGAGCAGTTGGCAAGAGCGCCTGGCAAGGTTGAACGTTATGCAGCTCTTGGCACGCTTGACGCTTTATAGATTAGCCATTGTGGCTCATTTCGAGCTATTGTTTCCACATGGTGGCACAGTCAGCACTGGCCATCCGAAACCACTAACAAACTTCGACAGCGACCCTTTTGTTGGATAGGCTTCATCTCGCGACAGAGCCATCGGGAAGGCGATGACCGAACTCCAAGAAGGGAAAGCCCCACCATAATTGACGGCTGAACATTCGGATTCTTATTAGACCCGTGAGACTGTGCTATCGCTAGAGGAACATCCTGAGTGACGATCAGAGACCGGAGTATGTTGTATAATGCAAGATTATCGAATGCGCCGCCAATGCCCAGTCATTCAACATCGCGAACGGCGAAGCTGGGCAGGTCACCCATAATCTAGTCGTAGCCGCTTTGAATCTTGACCCAGCACTAGTGGCAATCATTCGGCTCCTCGGAAGGCTTCTTGGACTGTAGACTTCGGACTGGTGGCCTAGGTCTACCAACTTATCAGCAAGTGGGGGGACCTTTGAAGCCCCGCACCAGTTCAGGAGTCACGCCCCAATGCAGCTGGATCAACGTCCATGGTCTTCTTCTGGACTGGGCACCTCTCATGTGCATTGCCCTTTTCAGGAATTCTGATGGTGTCATCGCACGTGCTTTGCGCTAGGCCCCAGGTTCGGTCAAATTGTACATCGATGATCTTGGAGTTTTCATTCAAAGGGGTCGCAACCCCATCTCCACAGTAAAGCCTGAGGCATTAGACCGAAGTGCCTCAACATGGCAACACAGATTCAACATGATTTGACGAAGAAGAATGCCGAGTATGCCACAAGTTTTAGCGAGGGACACTTGGCACTTCCTCCAACGAGAAAGTATGCAATTGGTAAGTATCAAGACCTCAGCCCCTCCTAGGCAAGCATTGAACGCCAAAAGTTACTTGCATGGATGCTAGAATCGACACCTCGGCGGCATTTGGCATAAATCTTGGCGACGCTCATGTGATCCGCAACGCTGGTGGAAATGCCCGGGATGCCCTACGTTCGCTCGTCATTTCAGAGCAATTACTTGGCACCAATGAGGTCCTCCTGATCAAGCACACAGGATGTGGAATGTTGACGTTCAAGAACGAGGATGCTCATGCAGTTGTGGAGAAGAACCTTGGCTCCGAGGGAAAGAGCGAATTGGCAGGCTTAGACTTTCAACCTTTCGCCGATCTCGAGCAGGGGGTAGAAGATGATGTCAAATATTTGAAAGCGAGCAAGGCCATTCCTGATGCTGTCACCATATCAGGCTGGGTATATGAGGTCGAGAGTGGTAAAGTCAAACAGGTGGTGTAGAAAGTCTCAGCATCCAGGTTCTGCGTCGAAGCCTCTAGCACTATAGCATCCCGAATGCGGTCGACTGAACGTAGGGTCATCATCTTAGACACTGATCCTTCTGTCTGGCTTCGGTCCCGTGAAACCGCCTTCGTCCCTGTCTTCACCCTTTTGTGGCCAGAGGATCTGTTTCAGCATGATAGCCCTGATCATCATACCCACCACAAGAAACCAAGCGCCAACCAAAGCTACGCTCATAGCGCATCCAATGATTTTGATAACCTTGGAATCAAAAGCTTTGGCAATTGCAAAGGTCGAAGTCACGAGTGCGGTATTTGGGAAGACATACGAGAACCAGGTCATAGTGAACGTCATCCGTTGGTCCCTAACACAAGACCAGTGGGCGCCGACCGAGATGAAGAAGAACCAGAGAGCGAGTCCCCAGATCCAGAGGCTCATCCATGAAGCTACGACCTTGAGTATCATTGCTGCTAGTTCAGTGTTTCCCATGAAATTGGGTGGTAATGCTCTTTGAGCATTTTCTGCCATTCCAATGACACCAGCCACGGTAAAACCACTAGGCCCAACCGATACAAACATACCCGGTCTCGAAGCTTCTTGTGGTAGTTTCTGGGTCATTAGCCGATATATGAAGGCAGAGTAGATCATCATCGAGACCAGAAATCCTATACCCTGCAATGTGAATCCACCAACAATGATGTCGAAGGCTTTCGGTTGCTTCACTGTCCGACTCAGAACAGCGGCATGCGGTCCAATTATGAGCAGTGGGTAAGCAGGGAATATCCATATTGGGGTCATTTTGGAAATTGTAAATGATGCAGTGGACCACCTGATGACAGTCAATTTGTGTACGGCAGCTGTAGGACAGTCAACCCTTACATGACCAAGTAGACACCCATTGAACTGAGGAGAGCCAATGCACAGTCTATCCAGAAGCATATAGCAACAGCTTCATTAAGCCAATGGCCAGCACGTTGAGGACCGTACTGCGATATGTTGAGCAGAATGGTGCCGAATGACACTACCGCTGCTGGTAGGAAGAGGCGCTCGGTAGGATGTAGTATTGAGGCCTTGAACGTCTCCGGGTGGCAGTAAAAGCGGAGGGAAATCATGACGACGTTGAAGATGAACAGAATGATGTTGAGTAGAAAGAAGATGATGCCAATGGTCTCAAGGCCGGGGAAGCGGAAAGGCACTGTGCTGTCAGCTTGCCAGCTCCGTGGACTTCTCCTCAACATCGATCATACCAGTATAAATTACGTTCGCTATCCCCCCTGTAGCCATGGTCATGGTAAAAAAGGTCCATGTATAGTGTCGAATCCTTTCCCTCCATTCTAGCTTTTCAAGAATACTGTGAGCGAGACTGACGCTGCTTGGATTGCCGGAGTGACGAGCAAAGAAGGCAGGAGGGGTGTGTGGTAGTCTATGGTTTGAGTTGTTGTTTGATAAGCCATCACTGCGCTGGCCACGCATGCGTGAGTCGCTGTGTAATTCATACTCTTCGACTGTAGGTGTTCGGTAGCCATCCTGACCTGGAAAAAGCAAAAGTCTAGGGGTGTTCGTGCCTCGGCGCGAGATGCTATCATGGCTGGGAGTGTTCAGCCCAGATCGTGCTTGTCCGTTGGGTGTGCCAGGAGTGGAAGAGTCGATGGTAACGCGTTTCTCCTTCATACTGACGAAGAGGGCGCAAGAAGCTCAGTCGAGATGGTAGTACGGATAAATTGCCGTACTCGTGACCTCAGCCCTAGCAACCTCGTCGCCAACTTCTCCGCTTTCAGCTCCACAAGCGCACTTTCTCCAAGACCAAGAGCCCATCTATCCGTCTGATAAGCTAATCACTCCCGCGCCTGACCTCTTCACAAACGATAAACACACCCCAATCAAGTGACGATGGCGTCTACAAGCTTGGGATCGTCTTATTCATGGCTACTGTTAGAAATGGCATCTAGCCCCATCCATACTAGTGGCTTGGCAATCGTCAAACACGTTTAAGATTTTCACGATATTCAACACGTATTATAGTACCAGGCACACTACCCCTGAACGAGGCCTAGCTCAACAAAGGTCCGTCATGTTGCATGTTTGGGTCCTTGCTATGTGACGACAGGACCCATGGGTTCTCGAGAGTGACTCTCCCATGCGTTCTCCTTTCTACCTTAGACTGATCCGATCCTATACTCGCTTCGAGTTCTCCCATATATGAGGTAGCTTGCACATGTGGTCGTCCCCGTCGCTCTCTGCATGATTCCTCATCGCGACTCGTTGCCTCTCCTGGAAAGTGTTGATACCGCCATGGGTATCTCGTCCTTGTTGGAGACGGTAAGTGAGAGATGCATCGATCGTGGGACCTTCGATCATTGCTGCTTTCGTCTCCATCGCATGTTTTGGCGTGACATCGTTATCGATCACCTAAGGACTACATGTTATAAGCACCGCATTTCTAGCTGGTCTAGAGATAGACTTACCTAAATAGAAAATGGGTCTTCGAAGGCTTTAGACATGGGCGCCATATATACCCCCGGCTACCTATCCAAGGCACCCTCAAGCCTTTCTCACCTGCATGATCTAAGGCCATTGAATGCGCAGTCTGCTCAAGTCTTTTGAAGGCTTTCCATGATCTGAAATGCCGCTTTTCCCAAAAAAATACTCTACGGATATGCGGCTAGTCAGATTGACCATGGGTCACAACCTAATGCTTCCCCTACTATAGTCTGCAGGCACGTGTGGCTGCATCATCCCTGATGAATGCCACATTCGTCGAATTGTATATCTAGTAACCCGCCAGGCAGACTTATTCCCACCATACCACCTCAGCAGTCTCATCACGGATGAGTTCGTTCCTGCCCAAGATCGCTGGTTGGAGCACTGAAGACGTCCATATTGGGTGGCACTAATTGTTTTGGCATGTCGTCCTTGTTGCGTGGACCAGCATCGCCGTCTTTGCTTCGACTGATGAGTCTGTCATCACTATCATCGTCCTCGTCGCTTGATATCTGGTCGAAACTTTCAAGTCCATCCTTCCCTTTAAAGAGATCTTTGAAGGTGGTACGGAAACCGGTTGCTTTTGGTAGGAGCGTGATGTTCGGGACGCGGCTATCTTCAAGAGTTCGAGTAATCAGAGAAGATTAAGAGGCGTAGCCTGTCAATGTTTGCAGGTTAGCTGTTCGACAAAACAAATGTATCAACCTGAATCTTGTTCGTTGTTGGCTAGGACGATGGTTGTAGAATATGCCTTTATTTCATGGCTACCTTACATCCCTATCTAGAAGCCAAGAATATTCAGCTTCCACCCTTAGAACTTAGCATTGCCCTGGCAAGCGTTTCCTCTGCTAGGAATCTCTCCTGCTCCTCCCTACTCTTCTTCGTGTCCAAGAACGTCACTAAGATTGCCGCACTCATTATACTTAGCCCAAACAAGAAATAGAACGGCGTGCTATTATTGCCGTTCGGACTAGCATCAATAATTGCACTTGACACCAACGGTCCGATGAAACTCGACGTCTTCCCAATGATTGAGAAAAGTGAAAAGAACAGAAACTCCTTGCCGCGCGGGGTGACTTCCGAGATCATGATTTGCGAATAGGAATACCAAGGACAGACAAAGAGCCCGTAGAAAGTTTGGTAGACCCAAAACTCCCAGATGTGATGAAAGCCAAAGGTTTGCGTCCAGATGCCTATCATGCCCCAGCCGTCTAGCAGGATGATTCCAACAATTACGGCGTTGAACATGGTTTTTGTGCTGAGGCGGTAGCGCTGTTGAATCCACCAAAAGCTGTAGATACCAATCGCTTGGGCTGCGATCCCTACTAGGAGAAGGTATGTCAATGTCAGGGTGTCATACTCCACTACACTGTTTTGTAAAGTGGCGATGACGGTCACGGTGGTGTTGAGCGAGTCTCCAAGTAGGAAGTAGCCTATCAGGTAAAGCAGGCTCTGTTTCAGGCGCCAGATCTGGGTCAGGGCTCGGTAAAGTTGCCAAAAGCCGACCATGACAATGTTCATATTTGGAGGAAGGGGTTGGCCCGGCCTTCGTTTCTCAAGGATAAACCAAGGCATTGCTAGAAGCAGCCATACACCCGTCGCGAAGGCGATCAAAACACTTAGGCCGTAGTTGTTGTTGGCTTCGCTGTCTTGGACGTGCACCCCAAAGAGGACGCCAACTATCATTACCAGTATCACGATCTCGCCACAGGACTGAATGTAGAACGCCATGTTGGACAGCCGACTGCGCTGCAGTGTATCGACATAGTCATATTCATCTCTCGTGATCGCTCCAGCTGCATATTCCTCTGCTTTGACTCTCAGTTGGGGCGTGTTCCGTGCGAGCCCTGGGAATGCGGCGGTCCAGAAGGTCAGGGTTGTCTGGTACGCAATCACTACCAGAATGAGCTCGACTAATCTTTTGGCATTGCTAAATCTACGTACAGCCCACAATGTACAAGCCTGCTGCGACATGCCATTTGTTTGATGTGTACACACCCATCCACGTAAAGCCTATTGCGAAAGCGACGATTGATAAGACGATCAATATATTGGGTCGCGAGTGTCCGAAGTCTGGAGATCCGTCAGTACGTACGCTGAGCATTCCAGAGTTCCTGAAATTCATACCAGCATAGCTGCCCACGATCAAGAACAGTACAATCTGAATAGCGAAGCTGATCCCATTAGATACCAGCACAATGCTATTGATTGTTCTGTTTACACCCGCAAATCGCAGGGTTCCAACGTCTCCAGCCGCCTCCGACAACAGATTTTGGAAAGCCGTAGGCGCAAAATTGAAAAGCGTCAACCCATTGTTGCCAATATAGTATGAGTAGTATGCCCAGATTTCCCACTTCGAGGTCTCATTCTTTGGGTCGAATTGGTCAGGGGCAACGGGCGCTTGATCATTAATACCGCTACCCTTCTCGAGGCCGCCCACTAGTGGATCTTCTGCAACGGGCATCAAAGCGAAGCCCGGATCGGCAGAAGCCATTGTATGCGGTATGGGATGGGCTCGAGTACGAATGCGGCTCAGACCACCGTCTGAGCAAGCAACGAGGTGCTCTAAAGACTGGCGACATGGCTGATAGAAGTACGAAGACCCGCAGTACTAGGTACATAGCGATGTCATCATGCAGTTGAGCTTCAAGAGAAAGGACGCCATCGCCACGCTTGGCGTCAAAGCGTGGGGAAGGATCACAGATAGTCGGCCGTAACAATATCTAATCTCCGTAGGCAATCAAGCTCACTGTCAGCAAAAGCTGTAGCGATCAAGGTAATATACCTCATGACGAGCTTCATTGTATGCGCGATTCTGTTGCATTCTAGTTGATCTTGATGGATCCTCGGAGGTCTCCCACCTAGTCTTAGACTCCAGCTCAAGGAATCGAAGTAATGTATATTCAGAGCAAGATATAATTGATTTCCATTACCAGCGACGCTTTGAGGACTTTTTATATATATATAGACTCTTTAAGACCTATTTCGTCGATTGAGAATCTGCCAACTTGTCGTGTTCGTCAATGTCACTGCTCACAACAATGTCAGTCTAATTCTTTTGTCAAGGGGTTGGGAAGAATGCACGTTGCTTCCCAGGGGTAACATATCCAAACATCTGTGACAGTATGTGCAGCTAAATATCTCCCGTCATCGATCATATCTTGCGGCAAATGGCCCTTCTTCTCTTTATCTTTGTTCTGTGTGCCCTCATTAGCTACGTAGCCTTACCCAGCGTTAATTCCGCTGAGAACGTGGAACCCTCACATGAAGTACAAAAATGCCGAATTTTGTCTTCTCTCCTTCTCTTCCCAACTTCTGCCTTGCAGCCTCCACATCCTTCTCCAGTTCCCTGACGGCATACTCCAGTGTTGTCCGAGTATCATCCACCTCATCCACAATCAGAATGTTCTTACCCACCAGGTTGGCCATTTCCAACGAGGACAGGTCCAGCCATTGTGTTCTTGTGACCTTTGTACCAGGAGCCTCGACAGGGTCCGAGCCGGAAAGGGTTTCGTAGAGGGATAAGCCAATGGCTTGAATGGGGATATTAGCGCTACCAGGTCGCTTGAGAAAGGATCTGAGTATGCGTGCAGGAACGTAGCCACCACCGCCGATAGCGATCATGAGGTTGGGTTTGAAGTCATTGAGTATCTGATCTGCGGAGGCCTGGCATAACTTGTGTACCTGTAGCCTTGTCAATAATTGCAATTCGCTACAAGCTGCTTGCCTGTTCTTCTGGAGTCGGACCTGGTTGTAGGTTACATAAACCTTCTCTACCATATTGGACACAGGCGATGATTTGTTAAGTTTGAATGGCAGACTACCCCTCAATAGTAACGTTGAATTGCAGTCTGCAGTGACCTGGTGTGTTCTCGAGGCTTCGATCTTAACATTTCCTGCATAAAGATGTGCGTCATATAGCGCCCGTTATGCGCGACTTCATTCCGCATAGAACTACCATTCCTGTTTCAGCTGCGGAGTGACGTACGAGGGGTAATTATCCCACGCTTTCCCTCGGCTTCATACATAAATTCCACATATGCCTCCCTTTCTCACGACAACGTCCCACATCCGTCAACTTCGAACACCATACAAAGCCAAAATTCCAAACACCTAAACACAAACTTTCAAGTCATCACACCAGACTATATCCGCAATGGAGACCATCAAGTAGGGGATCCCGCCCACCTTGCTGCCTAGCAGCTCACTGATCGCCCATAGGAACACTGTCAACCAGGCCACTGAGTCCATTCAGGGTGCCGCCTCCACAGCTTCCAAGGAGGGCAACAAGGGTACATATCTCATTAGCCATCGACCTTGCTAGCCACGTCCTCACACTGACTTCGTCTGTTATTCAGAGGTCGCGAAGGGCCATACCGATGCCTCTGCAACCACCCGCCTGACTGCCGCCAAGGATGCAGCAGGTGACAAGGTTGACGAGAAGAAGCACGACGTACGTTTCACCGTGTACATCAGACCGTATCCAATGCTGACAACACTTACAGACCAAATCGAACGTCTACGCCAACAAGTAGGTATGCCTCGTGCTACCGAGGCATCCATCTGCTCATTCGAGCTAGGGGGAGTCTCTTCAAATGATTGAACGGTCGATGAAACATGAGACACAGTTGGAATGCAAGGCATGCAAGGGTGCTTAAGCAGATAGCTCGGTGCTCTGCATAGTCTTAGTAGCTACATCAATAGACTGCTTCGAAGTAACTCCTAGGTCCACTGATCAATGTGAGCACTTGCTGGGTCACCACACCAATTAGCGCCCAAGACTCCTACGGGCTTTCACTATGGCATCATGCTACTACCGTTATCACTTATCGAAGAATGGCATCCCTCTCAACTCATTCACGTAAATTTTCATGAACCACCGCCGTCAAGGTATCATGGTAAAACATTCATGCGGCGGTCTTGGCATTGCGGGAGAAAATCGCAAAATCTGTTGGTATGTCGGCATATCAGCTTTATTAGGCCTAGCGTCTCCTTGGCAATCAGATCGCTAGTCCGCTCTATGTGACTTATAGCCTAGTAGCGGCCTTCCTGTCCCTAAAGCTTAGGGCCCTTATCCGGGAACCTGGGCTTAGTAGCTAACCTAGAGCTTACTTATACGGGCGCCGAGAGACCCTAGCTAGCGGCCGGGCGGCGACAGCCATAATAGTAGTAAGTAAAAAGGTCTAGATTAGAGGGTTACTATATACCTAATACCTTCATCTAGTACTATGTTTAGACCACTTAGACGGGCATTTACAGTACTAACCATATAGAGGTTTTTTGGTTTTCTCCCGCGATGCCAAGACCGCCGTATGAAACTTGTACAATGGTACCAAAATAGGTCCACCGACCAGATAATCGAGAGTGCCAAGCCTTTCAGCCAAGGCTCGACGGACCCACCTCATCAGCCGTAACTACAACTCGTTCTCTTTTTTCTGGCAATGTAAGAAGACTAATTTTGTTCCCACAACAACTTCTAATGACCTGCTTCTGCTTCAAAGAGAGTGTTCAGGGCATATCACCGCCAAATATGGCACATCTCTAGGGCATTGCCCTCTGCGTACAAACCACAACTCAACGCCCAGAAGTCGACCGTTGCTCTGACTTTGAATTCTTCTCTCTAGCTCGCAGCTCGCCTTCCATGTAATGGATGGGCTTGGTAGTGGCCAATCTTCTGCCCGTCAAGGGACAGGCTCTACGCTTGGAAGGGTCAAGAGTATTACCTGGCACGGGAAAGAGATGGGCTTTTAATTATGCGGGGGGCTGGAGATCGCACAACGACCTCTGAGATGACAGCTACATTAGTATATCTGTCTGAAGCCAGGAGCTTTGCGAAAATTAATCGATGCTCCTCCGTGGATCGAGACTTGATCTGTGATCCCCTTCGCGGCGTGGATGGGAGAGGTGATTGTTGGGTTTTATGCGAGCCCTGCGACGCAGAGCACGTCTGTGGAAGGCTGGTACTGACGTCCAGGAAATCATCATGAGGGCTTCTCGTCAGATGGCTGTCATCACGCCAAAGAGGATACTCTCTGGCTATCCTCGACCTAGACTGCTACTCAATTTAAGCATGCAATGAGTCATTGGGATCGTCTTGAGAAATTTTATGTCCGCGCTGGTGAAATAGCAATTGGATCGTGTACATCTACTAAATGCAAGACTAGATATATGACCTGCAGCGTGGGTTGTGACCATTGCCTTGGTACCGACCAACATGATCTCTACTACTGCTCCAGATGTTTGGCAGCCAAAGAAGCACCCGCCCAATTGCACCACTACGTTGGGTTGTATTCTACTCTGGAGAGACGTGTCAAAGGGATTGCCGCACTGGTGAAAACCTAGTCTGGGCGGACAACCCTTCAGATACGCTCCATGTGGACTTGTCGAGCTGGATCAGTCTGGCATCGGAATGGCAGATTGAGCAACTTTCCGTTCATGAGATACACTGACGAAGATTGTGCGGGCCGTCTGCAATAGAAACAGGGGTCTGCTTGCCTTTCCCAATCACTCGTCCCAGGCAATGCCAAGCTGGGTTACGTTGATCTGTCCCGAGATGCTCAGATAATCTGAACGAGCGAACTTAATAGGCTGCCCGTCCATCTAATCTTTTAGGGGAGTTTTGAAGCTGAGATGAACTGAAAGCAGAGACTAAGCATCACAATGATTGGCCAAATGATACTTTGCGTCAAAGGCTGCACCCGAGGCATGATATCCGGGACAATGAAGTGTTGAAAGAAGGGAGTGATCTACCTAGCGCATGGCTAAGCACCTATCCTAGCACTAAAGCTCAATTGCACGATTATCTTCCAGTAGGGTCTGAAAGGTGTTGCGGCTTGGAAGTCCTCGTGGGTGACCCGATCCACGATAATACCAGATAATTTTGTCCGCTACTTAATGATACAATAGCTGCAACCGAGGCCATGTAGAAATTCCTCAGTGTATTTAGAGTGATTCATCAATACTCGCCTCGCCTCTTACCACGATCTACCAACGGCCCCACACGCACCCAAAAAGATGTATGGTCAGCTTGACGCCGAGGAGCCGAGGAGTTGTGCCATGGTCGAAGAGAAGCCTTTTCACTTCATGGGCCTCCCTCCAGAGATTCGAGCAAATGTCTTCAAATACATCTACATCCAAAACATCGATCAGGTCGAGACTCATCAATCTAGCTTAGTTCGGGGTCACTCTTTTCCTCATCTTACCTGCAATATCCATCTCGTCTGCCGCCGGATTTTCATGGAAATGGTCGCATTCGTGGCATCCTAGCTAAAGATACCTGTCAACATCGTTCTCCCGGAATGCACTACACGTGTTTCGTTTGACGGTATTTTAATAAAACGCTTGCTATGTCTAGCTGTCGGCCAAGTTGGCCTGAAGTACGAAGCTCCCATGGACCCAACACTTGGCTGGGCTGCTGAGCCCATGACAGCTTTTTTAAAGATGTACTTAAATTAGAACTATGGGCTGTGACGGGGTATGGTCTTTGCTCTCATCAAGGCTGTATGCGAGATAACCACTGCATTATAATATGATTTCAGACTCAGAAGAGGCGAGTAGGGCGTACCAAAAAGCAGGCCTTAAGGCGTGAAGGTATAACATATACATCCCGAATCCTATGCTCAGGCTGGAGGCAGATGACAATCACAATTTGGCTTTCCAATAAAGGTATACTCGCACTGTATATGCCTTTTCGAAGCCATAGATCAGAATGAGAGTAGTTGCTGCGGGCTCAGCGTGAGGAGGATTGGATTATGGATGTGGAGAGGAGGGATGGGTGTGATGATTTGTTTGGGGTAGGGATATGTTTAAGTTACTATGTTGGGGAGGGTATAGAGATTAGCTGTCAGGTTTTCTCACTCTTACCTTTGCTTTTTGTATTAAGCGGTGTTTTATTGCAATGAGGGTTTAATATGGGATGTAGAAACTACCTTCATCGCCTTTAGTGTGGTGGCTGAGGCTTTGCTGATGGGGGGCGTCTTTGGTGGCTTTATATCGTGGGTTGCCCTCTTCCGGATTGTTCTATTGTTGAACTAGGAATAATACGTTGTTGATTGAGATTTAGGGAATATATGGGGAGACAGAATTGAGCGTGGCTATATCATAATATTATCTGACGCAGCGTTATATCTTACTGCACTAATCCGTAGTACTTCGCGAACCGTAACACCTACCATCATCCATTTGGGAGATTGGCATGCACCGCCATCGTAAAAAAAGAGCCCCAGTGGCTTTCAACTTGCTTTTGCCAACATGCTGAAGTGATATACGTGTGCAGAAATGCCTCATAACATAGGCCTCGTCGAGGTTTGCGGCCCGAGGCTTGGCCCAGTTTGGGAAGATTGCACAGTGGAGGCATGGGTTAAATCGATGCCTTCACTGTGACCCACGTCGGCGCCATCACTGCGGCCATCCTCCACCGTGAACGAGTCTTCTACCAGAATCCCCGGATGGCCCTCAGCTTGCCGATTTCGTGTGCGATTTCCGTTCCGGATTTCGATTTGTGATAGGCCACCACTGGAAGGCCGCGAGGCAACGGTAGCCTGCTCGAAGCCATAGAACCGTAGACGAGCCATCTCCAGTTCGGGCAGACCCTCCATCTCGACACCTTCGATGACTTCAGGTATACCGCCCGAGAGGCCGGGTGGTGGTCTCCTAGAAACCATGCTTAAATGCGTAAAGGCCCAAATAGTCGGATGGGCCTCAAACACTCGATCGAGGTCTTCTAAAGACCGTCCAGCCGTTTCGGGGTAGAATATCCAAATGATGGGGACCATGAGAGCGTTCAGGATAGTCCAGATGACGTAGAATTGTGAGCCCAACTTGGCGATGCCTAATGGAGTCACAAAGACGACGCCAAAGTTGATGAGCCAATTTGTAGCTACACCGTAGGACATGCCAGTAATACGGTACCGAGTCGAGTTGATCTCAGTAGGATAGAGCCAAGACACACCTTGCCAGCCGGCGCCGAAGAAGCAGTTGAAAGCAAAGAAGAAGAACACTGCTGCACTGCCTAGCTGCACCTGTGAAGAGGAATAGCCATCGGTATTACTGACTTGGCTGAGGAGGACTGTGATGGCGAGCCAGCAACAACACTGACCAAGAGCACCAAACATCATCAGTCGTCTGCGGCCCCATCTTTCGATGAAGTAAAGGCCGATAAAGGTGGAGCCAAGGTAGGTCATGGCATTCACCGCGGCTAAGAGTCGAGCCCTTGAGCCTCCAAGACCGACAGACTGAGTGAGCACGTACGGAAGGTAATAGCAGATGATGTTGATACCAGTCAGCTGCTGCATAGCCTGTACGCCGACCCCAAGTATGAGTCGAAAGAGCGGCTTTGTGTTTTTCTTGATGTCAGAAGACTGTTCGAGCGCAATGGACCGTTTGATCTCCTCGAAGTCCTGCCTCACCCAGGTAACACTTCTCGCGCGGGTATCATCTAGAGCGATCATCACATCAAGCGCCTCATGGTTGCGATGCTTCATGATCAACCACCGCGGTGACTCGGGCAGCCAGAAGGCAGTACCATATATGATGAGGACGAAGAATAGTTGGAACCCCAGCGGGAAGCGCCATGCGAGCTCAGAGCGGACGAAGCTGAAGAAGTCTAAGAGCCAGTCAGAAGTCATCCCGTCCAGTCATGTTCGATGGTCTTACACGTCATCCAACATGAGATTGCCAATCCTCCAATGTTGACCACCATCAATGTCATGCCCGTTCTTCCTCGTGCAGATGTCTTGCTAGTTTCCGAAGCCCAGACCGGGGCAGTGGCAGTATTGATTCCATTCCCAATACCAGCGATAACCCTTTATGAGATTCAGCAATGGAGCTCGTCTGTATCTAGCTTTTTCGGGTTTTGCTTACCGGCCCATTGTCATAAAAGAAAAGCTGGGGGTCAAGAATTGCATGAACGCACCGACCGTCATTATAATCGTGCCCAGGAGTATGGACCGCTTGCGACCCATCCATCCACCAATAGGACCAGTTGCCAGTGCTCCCACCAAGCATCCCAGATCATAAGACCCTACAATGACGCCCTTGAGCGTCTCATTTCCCCGTATGCCAAACTTTGTCTCGAAACCGGGAAGAGTGAGGATGGAACCTGCGATCAATAAGCGATGGAATGGAACTGGGGGTCTGAACACACCAAAAACACCCTGATCATATCCAAATAGGAGCATAGACGATGAGTTGGCCACCATGAGCCAAATGTAGAGCCATCTTCCGGTCACACCGAAGTGATTTCCGACTGTGCGTTTCATCGACATCGTTGTGATTTGGTACAGTGGCCTGTCAGTAGATCTTTACTAAATGTAGACCTTCTCGAGTCCATTCACGGAAATCTTGTTCTTCCTTGGGGCGTGAGAAGCTTCAAGAGAGTAAGGAACGAGATAACCCAACATGGCGAGACCATCTAATTAAGGGCGTGCCCTCCATGGGCCTGCTAATGGAACCCCGATCAAAGGTGCAATAGAAATGGTCACAGGGACATGAAAGACAAGACGAAAAAAGCATCGCGGAAAACCGTAAAAACACACTGGGCCCATGGTACACCAAACCTTAGCCGAATTCAGTGGAAGTGGAACTTGACCAAGCATCGCTCCTGCGACCGCTTACTGCAGGTAAACGCCATATAAGAAATTTGACACAAGGTTGTGCAGGAGACAGACTGAAGATACAGGTCATGAAGCACATTGACACCAACGGTGAAGAGCAGCGAGCTGAGAGACCCACCAATATGCCTTGAGCTGAACGAGATAGCACAAAAGATTCGGGATTTGCATATAATGTGGTACGGGCGAGGAGCTCAGATTGACATTCCAGATGACTCACGGAAGGTGGAGCCGCAGGGGGTCGTGTGTGCGATTGGATCATCCAGCAGTCAAGAGTTCTTTCCATTCGTACCAGGGAAGTTTCTTCGATGAAAGTCCCGGCACATCCGCACCAGCTCAAAGAAGCACTCTGACGCCTCTTCTCCAAGCCTCATAATCTGCGGTGCCTGAAGACAGCCACCACTTGGGTCGAACAGACATGGTGCTGAGTCGGTCTCCTTCGATCATATGCCGTCACCACATATTGCAACGCACCGAAACAGGCAACGGCTCGCTCACAAGTATCTAGAGATGCATGAGGTTGGAGTCAGTAGTAGGTATGAGAGAAAACCCGAATTCAAGGAGCGGAGTTTGCTACTAGGACTAGCTAGCTACTAGCGTCGCGCCGAGCCTTCCGCCCCGGCGTCATCTTTGAACTCTCGAGCATTCGAGCTCTCGAACTCATCAGCTTCTAAACATCCATCGGCGGCTCGATCTCTGTTTTGACCCGGTAATGCTTCGTAAATGCGGCTGAAGTTGCCAGAACGCGGCTGATGCCCGCTACAACGCAAGGGGCGCGGTTGTCATTGACCGTCATTCGAGCGGTCGACAGCCCTTGCTCCAGTGGAGTGTACTAGTATGATGAAGTATCTGCATGGCGATGCCTTTCCGCTTCAACGCGGTTCTTCTTGGCTGTGGCAAAGGGATTCGACCCGGCCTCTTGCAGCATACTCGCTCGCCCTCCTGTCCGAAATTTCAATTGCTGGGGTTTCAGAATTGTAATCAGCAATCGCCATGCTCGACCCTGGTATATAGCGAAGCGTGTTGGACCTTAAGAGGGCTAGCAGGTTCGGCGATTTTCAATGCTACATGTTACTCGTGGACGGCGTGGATATGGGTGAATGGGGTGCCTGCAGGAGCGGGACAGCTCGTGGCTCTGCAGGCAGGAAGGAAGGCTATGACATCGATGGCAGCATCAATGGCATCAGAAGGAGGTTCCTTCGTATCTAGGCTATCTTCAACAGCGACCGGATTATCTAACTTGATAGCATCGCGAAGTTGGGGCCCTGCTATAGGCTACAGCACTGGTAGTCAATCGGTATGATGAATAATATTGACAAGTTGACGTTTTACATTGATGGTTGACAGTGGATAGACCACGATATTGGTACCTTGTGACTTTGTATCCTGCATGTCAGTTACTGAGGGCCTTGGGAGCAGACACCATTACTTCCCTTTCACGTCAAAACGAACATGCAATTTGCGTTGCGATAAGTTCCATATACGAATCCCAGCCAGCTTCTGACAATGTACTCAAAAGCCCAAATTCCAAGACTCGGACAGTTAGCGCGCAGCTTCAATCTTCGCCACCCACTTTACCAACACCATGGATATCTGTTTATGGTCTCAGCCGCTAATGTCATCTCTTGCTCAGGATCTTTATGAGATCAACTTGAGTATCTTTTTGACACTCATATATCTTGCTGCTGAAAATGAGAGACGCGGAGTCCCTTCGCCTCGTTAACCGTATTCCATTAACAAACATTGTTAGCCTTTCCTATCCTGCACAGCTTCCTTGATTTGCGCATCCTTCTTCGCCGGCCTCTCCCCAAAGATAGTACTACCGACCCTGACCTCATTGCTCCCACATCGAACCGCACTCTCGAAGTCGTCACTCATCCCCATACTCAACTCCAATTCCTGGACCGGGATCCCCAACTCCCCCGCCACCCCATCCCTAACCTCCCTCAGCTTCACAAAATCCTCATTCTCCGCCCCCTCCCCCGCAGCCCGACTCCTAGCAATAGCCCCAATAGTCATAACCCCCTGCAGCTTCAACCGCGGACACTGCTCCCTAACATGCCTACACAGCCCCGCCGCCTCCCCAGGCTCAACCCCACTCTTCCCCTCCTCCCCCGACGTATTAACCTGCACAAACACCCTCAACAACACCCTCTCATACCCCTTCCCCTCCTCGCTCTCACACAACGCCCGCCTCCCCTTCTCCAACTGATCCGCCTTCTTAACCGTATCCACACTCTCCACACACCACAGATTAGGAATCTGTTCTGCAAGCGGTTTGCACTTGTTCGTCTGCAGCGCACCGATGAAGTGCCAGCGGATCTCGCGCGGGAGCAGGAGGGATTTGGAAAGGAGTTCTTGTTGGTAGTTTTCGCCGAAGTGGAGGTGGGAGTGGGGCGGGGCGTGGAGGGCGAGGATGTCGTTTGCGGGTTTGAGTTTTGACACGGCGACGAGGCGGGTTGGGGGGTGGGATGGGGAGGAGGCGGAGGCGATGCGGGTGAGGATGGAGGAGAGGTTTTCGTTGAGAGTTTTTGCGCGGGTGGGGTCGATTTTCATCTCTGAGTCGTTGTTGGCGGCGCTGTGGGCGGGGTCTGTCATGCTAGAGGAGAGCGATGGATCTAGTGGTGATGCTAGTCTACTGTGAAGGTCTTCTGGCAGTTTTGGTGAAGTCAATGTCATGTAGATTCTTACTGGAGCAATTCCTGTCGCTTTGACGCTTTCAGGTAAGTAGATTAGATAAGCAAGGATCTCCCTGTGGCGGGGACTGGTGTTTCAGGGCAAGCGGGGGCGGCGGGGCGCCTCATTCCTTCGTTTCAGGGGCCCAGGGGGTACTTGTGAGCTACTGCCTCAGGCGCCTGTCCACGTTGTTCATACATTCTCCTCCTGCGCCTTTCTTTTCCAGGCTGGCTGTAGATTTTCGATCACACATCACTGTCGTTACAAATAGCCCTGGTGGCGAAGCTTCTACATCGTTCTATGCAAAGAGACAATCTGTTGCTCATTCTTTCACGCGTTGGATATACTACCTATTGTACACCTTACAAGTCTTCCTGCAGGCCTCTGAGACACCGTGCCACTCCACTGCTCAATGCCTGACTCGAAGCGCTCGTCGAAAGGCGACCGCTCCTCCAAAGGCTTCCAACAGCTACCTGACGAGAACACTCCCAGCATGCCCAATCCCAACGATGCCACAATCGACATCCCACTAGAGAAGGTATCCACCAAGACTGGAGTGCGAAGATCAGACACATACAAAGGATCCGATACTTCTCCTCAGCCGCCTATGGACGAGAAAGGTGGCCTTAATAAGCGACCCGTCGCTGGTCGACGGCATACGGTGAACAAGACAGGCAAGAAGGGGAGAGATGGCGAGGAGGATACTTTGACCCATATGGGCCTCATATACAACAAGATCTTGGCATTCTCGATCGTTACGCGATACTTTCTATATGTCCTACCACTTGCAACCTTGATCGCTATACCGATTATAATTGGAGCTACGGCGGCACAGGATGCTACAATGGGAGGTGTGAGGATCGTCTGGATATTCTCATGGTTGGAATGCGTTTGGCTGAGTCTATGGGTCTCGAAGCTTGCTGCGAAGGCGCTGCCATCCGTCTTTCAGTTCTTGTGTGGGATTGTCAGCTCTGGCACACGCAAGTATGCTCTAGTCATTTCAGCTTTGGAAATATACCTTTCACTCAGCGGGTGGGCTCTGGCGTCGTTGGCTACCTTTGTCCCGGTACGGTTTCCAGAGGCGCTTCTCTAGAATGCAGCGTGCTGATTCCTTGCAGGTAATGACCCGGAATCCAACTCAACGCAGTCAAGCAGCGACCTTCTCGAAGGACAAGAATGCGACTGACACGAGCACAAGAAACAACGCATTACTTTTCCAAAACGCGACAGCGGTGAAAGAATGGGAAGCAATCGTGCAGCGAATTCTGGCAGCATTTCTAGTCGCATCGTTAATATTGCTTGCCGAAAAGCTATTGGTCCAGCTCATCTCAATCAGCTACCACCGGACGCAGTTTAATGCTAAGATCAAGGATTCGAAACACAAGATCCACCTCCTCAGTCTGCTCTACGATGCATCTCGATCATTATTCCCAGCTTACTGTCGGGAATTCGCCGAAGAGGACTCCATCATCAATGACTCGCTCACTCTCGGTGTGCTTGAGGGCAAGCATAAGGGTGGCCATGCTAGATCAGGATCTGCTACACCCATGAAGCTCATTAACAACATTGGACGTGCTGGTGATAAGCTTACATCTGCTTTTGGGAATATTGCGAAAGAGGTCACCGGAAAGCAAGTATTCAATCCTGACTCGGCTCACTCGATTGTAGTCGAGGCTTTGGAAAAGAACAAATCCTCGGAGGCATTGGCAAAGCGATTATGGATGAGCTTCGTAGTTGAAGGCAAGGAAGCTTTGTATCTGGAAGACATCGTTGAAGTTCTCGGCCCGGATCGTCACGAAGAAGCCGAAGAGGCATTTGCGATCCTGGATAGAGACAGTAATGGGGACGTCAGTCTTGACGAAATGGTCTTGACGGTCTGCGAGTTTGGTAAAGAGCGGCATTCGATTGCCAACAGCTTGCATGATGTTGATCAGGCTATCAACGTACTGGATAGTCTATTGTGCACCATCCTCTTTATTGTGGTCATTTTCATCTTCGGTAAGCCTTGTAGGCGTTTCTCGGTGTCTATCTACTGACATTGTGCAGTGGCTTTCCTCAACAGCTCTTTTACCACAACCCTGGCAACGGCTGGGACAGCCTTGCTTTCACTTTCATTCGTATTCGCCACTACAGCTCAAGAAGTCCTCGGCTCCTGCATCTTTCTCTTCGTCAAGCATCCTTTCGATGTTCTGGATAGAGTCGATATTGGTGACGAACAGCTTGTTGTGAAGCACATCTCGCTGATGTTCACGGTCTTCAAGCATGTTAATACTCACAAGCTAACGCAAGTGCCCAACATCGTGCTCAATACCCTGTGGATTCAGAATGTTTCGAGGTCAGAAGCCATGCGAGAACAATTATCGATTTACATCGACTTTGGCACAACCCTCGAGGACATCCAGCTTTTGAGAAATGAGATGCAGGCCTTTGTTATAGACAAAGAAAATTCCAGAGACTTCCAGCCCGACATTGACGTTGAGATTACAGGAATTGCTGAGATGAACAAGATGGAGCTGAGGGTAGAGATCCGGCACAAGTCCAATTGGTCGAATGAAACGATCAGAGCTGCTCGCCGATCGAAATTCATGTGTGCGCTGGTGCTGGCCCTCCGCAAGATCCCCATCAATGCTCCAGGTGGGGGCGGTGCCGCCCTTGGTAGTGCCGACCAACCGTCCTACACTGTCGCCGTGTCGGACGCTCAAGCAGCCGAAAAACGTGATGCCTTCGCCGAGGCCAAAGACGCCAAACGGCTATTCCCTGCCCAGAAGCCCGACGCTCCAGCTGCGACCAGAGCAGCCACCTCTGGCATAGACGATAATGAGCCTCGCGACCCCGTCACTGCAATACCACTCCGCCACCGCCGCCAAGCACCAGCTTCTGAGAGTCTAGCTCTCAACTCGCTGAATTCTCGTCATCCAGCCGCCGACACTGCCCATAGCCCGAGCGATCTCATCGAGCCTACGACGCCCAAGTCACTCACACACTCCATCGCTGGAATGGAAACACCTCCCGACTTCGACCGCTCCGTCTCCATCGAAGAAGTGCGTGGTATGCTGCGCCGTCAATCAACGCGAGGCAAGCGAAGGCCTTCCATTGGCTCTTCGAAGTTGCAACCAGCGTCAACCAATTTCAACAGTACACTTCCACCTCCCCCAGCTACACCTTCCATGATGATCGACTATGACCCATACTCACAGCACACGTCATTGCAATCTGCTAGAAGCTCGCCCAAAAGCGTGGGCTCCTTCCCGCAACCGCCTTCGAGTGTTCCACGGAAACCACCAACCTCTGCCCCACAACTACCAGAAATGTTTCAGATGCAAAGCCAGCAACAACCTCCACTGTATCCTCAGCTGCAGCAACCGCGCCAGGCATCATCGACTGCGCTGCCAAAGCCGACCTTGAACACAGAGAACCTTGCTCCCTCAAGGGCGTCCAACGATACGAATCGTACCCCATCTCCGGTACGGAATCCTTTCCAGATCAAGGCTCTAGGGAGCCAGGCCCAAGGATACGGTCCTGTGCCAGCTGTACAGACCAGACGACCCGTACCAGGAAGTGGAAGCGATAGTATGGTAAGACCTCCGAGGGGAGACAGCTTGCCAACACCTCGAGAGTAGAAATGGTCAGATAATACTCAATGAAGCGAGCATGTATGCGCATTTTAATCTCCAAACCACATATTGAAACAACATACCCGGCTCTGCCAGAGATCACTAACCGCAAAAATGTACATAACCAGTAACCTATCCAGTGAAGCTTACCCCCCCGTCCATCATCGCCACAACACCCCCCTTCACAAAATACCATACCACTCCCTTACAGCCCCAAAACAACAAGCACCCACACCCCAACCCCAACCCCCCATCCAA
>JAABUL010001828.1_pt1 | contig 38049 bp, 43 predicted proteins | sample 5559151 | NCBI WGS metagenome assembly JAABUL01 (sample SAMN10711876, study PRJNA513368) | rock metagenome | isolation source: Antarctica rocks | place: Antarctica: Victoria Land, Pudding Butte sud | reverse complement strand
TTTTATTTTATTTCTACTAATATAGTAGTTATAAAGTAATAAAAGCTTTAAAGTAGCTTTATCTATATATAAACTTTAATATATAAAAGTTTTATCTATAAAAGCTTAATATAGTTATAGTTATTAGACTTATAAAAAGATTAAAATAAGTATTAACTTTATTAGCTTATTTATTTATAATAATAGATAGTATTATATATTATTATCTTATAATCTTAAAGTATACACTAAAATCTAACTTAATAACTTTATTTAAATCTATTATAACTAACGCTATATAATATAATATATTAATTTAAGATCATAATATTAGCTTAATAATACTTATAAATCTAGCTAGAGGTTTTTTAAAGCTTATAATTAGCGTAATCTAAGAGTTATCGAGGGTAGATAAAAGCTTAAAATCGTGCGCCAGGTGAGGCCGTGCGCCAGGTGAGCGAACCTTCTACTACTGCTGTCGTTCGTCCGAAATTGGCTCGCACCTCTTGGCCGACCGCACTGCTATCTTCGCTGATACACTCTAGGAGCCAGTTATGCCATGCTTCTTGTGAACATCGATAACCTTCTGCACTTCGTCATAACTGCCCAAGAAGATTCCGCTACGATCGTGGATATGCTCGGGGACCACGGTCATCATCCGCCGCATCTTGCTGTCGACTGCCTGGCCACCAGCTGTTGTCTACGTCAGTATCCGGTATGCGAGGACATCGCGATAGATTGAGCACTCACCGTTCTCGAAAACCATAGACATCGGCCCACACTCGTACAGAATCCTCAACTTGCCCTTCGGGCTCTTCTTATCCGCAGGGTATGCGAAGATACCACCATAGAGCAGTGTACGGTACGCATCAGCAACCATGGAGCCAATATACCGAGAGCTGTACGGCTTCTCCGCGCTCTTCAGACTCGCTACCCACTCCAGTACTGGATCATCCCAGTACTTGCTGTTGCCTTCGTTGCAGCTATAGATACCGCGCTTCTTCGGCATCTGCATGTTCGGGTGGGTGAGGATAAACTCGCCGAGGCCGTTGTCCATGGTGAAGCCGTTGACAGGACCGTCCTTCATCGTCAGTACGAGCTGTGTCGAAGCGCCGTACATGGTGAAACCGGCAGCAACTAAGCTGGTTGCAGGTAAGAGCAGGTCTTCTTTGGTTCCCTTCGCACCTTCAGGCAGCCTGTAGATGCCGAAGATCGTGCCAACTGACACACCAGCATCGAGATTGCTGCTGCCATCGATGGGGTCGCATGCGACTGCGTAGCGAGCATGCGGGTTCTGGTCGAATGTCACAACTTCCTCCTCCTCTTCGGATACCAATACCCGGACCCGTCCGGATGAGCGCATGGCGGCAATGAAGACATCGTTGCCGATTACGTCCAGCTTCTTCTGCTCGTCGCCGGTTGTGTTTGACGATCCTGCGAGGCCGCTGAGGTTGATGAGGGATGCTCTTCGGATGTAGTAGGCTATCGATTTGAAGGAGAATTGGAGGGCATGGCATAGTAGTCTGATGATCAGTCAGTAGGTGACCTGATACAGCGCAATTGTGTTTGGTCGAACGTACGTAAAGTCTCCTGTTGCCTCCCGATGTTTTGTCTGCTCTTCGTTCAAGTGTCTGGTCAAGGTCACAATCTCAGTGTTGATGCTCTCCTTTCCCACCGCTCCGCCTTCGTCTCCATTACCGGCCATATTGTGCTTAGAGTAGAGTTGTCGAGTTGGTGGTCAATTGGTGAGTCTTGGGGTTTTGCGATCATTCAAAACACCTTCCAACAGCAGGCAGTCAAATACAACTTCGGCACTAGGGAAGCTTTCTTCGGCTCAGGTAAGAATGATATCAGAGGTGGAGTAAACAATCGAGCTCGCTACTGACAGTGTCACGCGAGTAGATGGAAATGCCGCAAGCGAAATGGGATAATGAGAGCGAGTACCTTCTGATGACGAGGAACGGGAGCACATGGTCATATAATAAGACGTATAGACCTTCAAACCATATGCCGCGGTTGCGGACAGCGATGTTCGTCGCGGAACATGTACCCGGACGAGTTGAGTTCGAGGACAGAATTGGAGGGGCATTTGGAGAGGGGTTGGAAGCAAAGCCGGATCATTCTCGCATGGCTCGGAGAGGACCGGGGGCTGGTCTTGGTAGGAGAAAGCATTAGCATTTGCCGACAAATGCCACGAGGACAACAGTACGGTATCTAGCTCCCACAAGCCAACCTCACCCAACCTGTTGGTAAGACAGAGCACTCTGCTCGAGATCAACGTCTCGTCAGTCCAAATAAGGGACGAATGGTCGTCCCAGAACATCTGCCTGTATCTGCAGCGCGAGGAACCTCGAGAAGAATCTCGCCATCCTCACATCGCCTCCATGGTAATACAGATTTGGATCTGCACAAACATAGGTTATCAGCTATCACTCAACCAGAACGGACGTAGAACCAACTCACGACCGGCAGGCTTCGCATGACCTCGAAGCTCCCCCTCAGCATCAGTCCCCCAGAACTCGTCCATCTGCTCAGCGATCTCTGTGCCCACAATTCGTGCCACATCATTTCGAAACACGTGGTTGAAGCCCGTGCAAAGTACAATCAGATCCGCACCAAGCTCTGTTCCATCGTCGAACAACAATCCATCTTCCGTGAGACCCTTCACGGGCGTGGTGCGGACTTTGATCTCGCCCTTCGCGATTCGCGCAGAGGCGCCAATGTCGACGTAGTGTCCACCAAAGCGTACGTAAAGATGATTGTAAGTATCTCCATACCGATCGAGCAAAAACCCAGCTTTCTCGAGCGCGTCGAAACGGTCCGGCGACGCTTTGATCCCAGCCCAGACGTGGTTGTTGATCACTTCTCGCTGGACCTTGTTCGGATAGGTAAAATCCTCCCTGTCGGCTACGTCTGGCGCTTTTTCAGCATGGTAATGCCTGTCTTCTGCAGCATGTAGCCACTCGGCTGGGAACACAAAAGTCGGGCTTCGTTGCACGATTGTTGTCTGCATGCCTGCGTTCGCCATGTCCTCTGCGATATCGTGGCCGGTATTCGCTGTTCCGATCACGATACCGCGCTTACCTGCCCAGGCATCGGCAGATTTGTAGCCCCCAAAGGCGTGCATGAGGGCACCTTTGAAGCCGCTTGCCTTGACTTTGTCATTGGTTGCCCATGAAGGATATACCGGAGTGTTGTGGCCGCCACCAATCGCAATAACCAGATTCTTCGCTCGAAGAGTCTCCTTGGCTCCGTGCGATCTGAGGACAGTAACGGTCCATTGTTTGCTGCCTTCGTCGTATTGCGCGTTCTCTACAGTGGTACCAGTCTGAACGTTGATACCATACTTCTCCGCCCACTGCTTCTGACCTGCTCCGATCCGCTTTGCTGGGAGCATATATTCGTCTTCCGGGGGATATGAGTGGCCGAACGGTAAATTGCCATACTCTTTCGAGGTATGCAAACGCAACGAGTCGTATCTTTGCATCCACACATCTCCCACCGATGTATGCTTCTCCAAGATAACATATGGCACTCCAAGAGCATGAAGCCTGCCGCCGGTTGCGAGACCAGCTTGTCCACCACCAACAACGATGGCGCCGTAGACTTGCGGCTCCACCCCGTTTGTCGTCCCGTTGGTAGGCGCCGTGGCTGGCTCTATAACGTCCGGGTGGCCTCTGCCATCGAAACATTCCAGCCACGTCCGCATCATCCAGATCTTCCAGTTGCCGTCTTCACCCTGGGTGACGGATACAGTACCCATACACTCTTCAGCGAGGTTTTCATGTTGTACCGTGAACAGCACGTCCACATCAACCCACATAATGCCTGCACCACCATGTGCGATTCTGGGCTCCCGGTCCTCCTTCAGCCAGATGATCGATCGTCGGCTCCGTTGGCTCAGGAACGTCCATGTCCGATGTACAGTTGCTGCGGAATAAAACGTTCGATAAGTGCCGGTCAATGATAGCAGATCTCGCCAAGTGGCATAAGAAGCCAGATCGGACTGTTGCAGGTGATTAAGCTTCGTGACAGCATCCTGAGCGATTGACTTCAGATCTGCATCTTGCGGTACGCCACCCGCTGGAAGAGAGCCAGGTATGTTGTCGAATTGAACCAACGGTGTTCGTTGTTGCTGCTTCATCTTTCAATCTATGCTTTTCTCGAGTGATACTTGATCAATAGACGAGAACCTCTCCTTGTATACAAACCTCAACATAAGATCTCCCAATGGCCGGGAGCCATCTTATATGAGCGAAGGAAAGGCCGTCGGACGCGTCGCAATAACACTGAAAAATTCATGCTTTGTAACAATTATAAATTCGCACGTTCAGCCGCCGATCGGTGTTTCGGGTGAGCTGAGAGGTGCGGCTGTGCCTTCCTTCACGACTCTGGCCCCCAGCGCTGGTTCGAGGCAACGATGCCTACGGCTGCGTTGCAAAACTGCAGCGGTCCTGTCAGCGTAGCCTCTCCTGGCAGAACTCGTGGAGTTGCGATGATGGGCATCTGGATACGAGCATAAGCAGAGGATCTGAGAACGAGACGAGAGCCAAGCCCGTTTGCATGACTGCGTCCTGAGCGTTGACCAACGCTGGTTGCAAAGCAGGCATGGCAGATGATATGCTATGTTGGTCATCAGTCTACGAGACGCGCCTGCGACTCGAGCCGTACATTTGGATACAAATACGAAAGCGCAGTTAGCAGTCGAGAGTGTACGCGCAAAGAAAGCAAAGAAAGCAGTTCGAAGAAATCTGAGTGGCTGCTTCCTGTTTCCCAGAAGTGGCTGTGATCTCTCCCATGGAGGTACACACGGAAGCTAGGCACCAAACCTGAGGCATTTCAGACATCAATTGTGTCTTGAAGTACCACCTTGTGGCATCGCCAGTAGACAAGCAGTATCTTGAAGCTGACCAGTCCCAATGCTCGACAATTCGACAACGCGCTACAGTCACATTTTGAGGACGCCATATCGTCTGGAGTCCATCTGGCTGGTCAAACGAAGGCGTCATTCCAAGTGATGGCCATAGGTGGCATATCCATACTGCCCCGAAGCCCGATGGTTCGAAATACGTGTCCGCACGAAGCCGTCTACTTCACTGAGGTCCAAGTAAATGTCGACGTTGCCACATTGGTCGAACGCAGCACAGAGATTGCCGGCCAGCAAGGTTTCTTCATGTCATGACAAGTCTTCTCTCCCCAGCTTGCACGTGAAAGCGGTTTGACTTTGCCAAGAAGGAGGAGTATGAAAGCATATCACACCACTCCGCGGAGACCAGCGCATTCAGATCTACCAGAAGCGCATTGTGGCGAACATGTGGCCACGAGTCTCACGCCTCGATGCAGACAGCCGCTAGGTCCCAGAACATTGGATCCAGTTGTTCAACATAGGTCTGTGTCGATTGCGTAAGGGTTGGGCATAGGATACACTTTTGGTGGTTGGGTGAGACATGATATCCTGGTACCTATTTAGACGGTGTCCGTTAGGTCTGGGAGGTAGACGCCTCGACGTGAACAGCCGTTAGTCTCCGCAGGTAGTGGCCAACACGAGGGTGATATATGGATATATGTGTCGTAGTGGAGATGCTAGATATGGTATGCATCCAGTAATCTGGAAGCCGGCTCGCGTTTCCATTTGGTTTAGGCCTATCGCAGCTGTTGTGACACTGGGGAGCCGATCAATGCAACCAGAAAGAGAAAAGGATGGTGTAGGCTTGCATGTGATACTGATCTCCCACTGCTAGCGAGAAGGGTGTGATGGTAGGAGAGGGGAGCGTTGTTGTGGAACAGATGCGCCAAAGGAGAAGGAAGAACCCACCAAGCTGCAGCCGGCCGTTAGCTCCCTTTTCCATCACAGCCAATCACTGTCTTTATGTTTTGTGAATGCTTCCAACGCGTCGACACGCGCCTGCATTCAGAACTCGGAAGGTCAGCAATCAATTAACAACCGCCCCGATATTGGATCTACAACGTCGCCGTCCTCCTCTGCCCACCATCCCACCATGGCGGCATCGACATCACATCCCGCCTTCCCAAATCGACCTTACACCTCTGGCCTTGGACGCACCGCCGGACAGAGCGCATTCCAACCCACACCTTACAACCAGCAGACACCCTTCAACGTCCCGGCGCAGAACGCAGGCGGCTTTGGCACAGCAGGCGCAGCGAGCGCGGCGCCTACGCAGCAGCAGCGAGAAGCGCAGAGATTGGAGCGCGAACGACAAGAACGAGCAGAACGCGAGCGGAGGGAGCTTGAGGAGCGAGGAGTGCTGGAGGCACTGAGCGAAGAGCAGAGGGAGGAGGTTAATGAGGCGGTACGTCTAAAGACACGGATGTAAGAGTTGTCGAACCAGACTAACGCAGGATAACAGTTCTCCCTCTTCGACCTAGACAAAGACAACTTCATCGACTACCACGAACTAAAAGTCGCCCTCAAAGCCCTCGGCTTCGACCTCCCCAAACCCGACATCCTCTCCGTTCTACAGACATACGGTGTCCCGGCCTCCCAACTGCAGCAGGGCGGCGCTAGCAGTAACGGCAAGCAACCTGTCCCTTCGCAACCCACTTTCTCTGGCCCATCACGACTGCTGCTTTCGCAGGCGCATTTTTTGACGATTGCCGCACAACGCATCATTGCGCGGGACCCGCGGGAAGAGATACTGCGTGCGTTCGAACTTTTCGACCAGGAGGGCAAGGGCAGGATTGAGTTGAATGATCTAAGGAGAGTGGCGCGCGAGCTTGGAGAGGGCCTACAAGAGGAGGAGCTGCAGGCGATGATTGAGGAATTCGACGTCAGAGGCGAAGGAGGTATTGGTAGGGACGAGTTCGTTGGTATATGTTTGGGCTAGGGTCCTGGACGCTTTTGATCGCTTTGTTGTCTTGATGAAGGGATGAAGGCTTGTCTTTGGGTAGCGTAGGTGTTGGATTGGAGAACATGGTCTGATTCCTCAGTGCTTGCATCGCAACGGTGTGTTGGGTAGTATGCTGGAACGTTGTACGATTGAAACGTGGTAGACTAGGCTTACCACTGCTCTATCTTAGCTCTCATAATGGCCTCTGCCTTATTCTCGACGACGTGACTCCATGCCAGGTCATCTTGAACGTCTAGTCTGGGTCCAAGAAGAGGGACCTGGGGTGATTATGATCGCCAGTAGCCTTGAGCCTCACGAACGTCGGCCAGGGACCCCGCTACGACTGCTTATACCAGCAAAACAGCAAGCGTGAGGTCTTCGTGCGCAACCGACGGCGACGAGCACACGTCTGAGCGCTGTCGTCCAGTCAGCGGAATTCGGGTGGTCTGTGGTGCGATGACAGGAGGGTGCGATGAGATGTCAGGTAATAGGCCCGGTCAAGGGCCAATATCATCAATGCAGATCAAGCCGCTATGCTGACCGTCGTGAGATTGTTTTCGATATCATCAGGTGAAAGTGCATGTAGGAGATGTCTGTCGCTTACTTTCGTGAGCAGTGCATGCTACTCGACGCACTTATGCGAGGCATGTTGCAACATGGAGGCCTACTCATATATGCATCAGTATTGGACTGATGCGAAGAAGATATGCAGCGGTGATGATGGTCGGTGAGGTCAGTAGGTGTATACTCGTCTTTGCGACCCGTGAGGGCAGCTTGGACATATGCTTGTCGTTGTAATTGTTTATCATCAGGGAAGTCATGTGGTTGAAGCTGTCGCGACTCACCTTGGAAAGCAACCCAGAGGTTGTATGGCGACTATCGTTGGCTGCGGCGATGTTCTGGTCCTGAAAGCCAAACTAAGTCAGCGCGTGGTCATCACAGAAAGTCAGGTGCAGTTGTGAGCTCGTATGCAGATCAGTTAAGGCATGAATGGTATGAAAGTGTTGTGTCGGCAACGGCGAAGCCGGATACGACTCGTCATCAAAAATCATCATAAAAGGAAGGGGTGTGATGTAGTGTATGATCGACCTACTCGGAATGAGGCAGCAGCACGACGGAGGCCATCGGACTGTGCAAGACCGCCAGCATATACTCATGGCACACCACCTGGAAGCATGAGTCAGCGTGAACACTTACACTGATTGTATGCGAGGTGGATGAGATTGCGAGGCTCAGTGGACGAGGTTTTCTAGGCCTGTCACAAAGTGGCGTATCGGCTCATGGGTTTTATGTCGGAGCCCAGTGCCGTATCATCAATGCGTAGAGAACGATCGAAGGCGGAGATGACTGACCTGGGGGTATGTCATGGTGGCGACATGAGCAACAAGGCTTGCTGACGAGCCTGAATGCTGAGTGCCCTTTAAGATATCTGTGATGGTCGCAAATGTCAGCTTCCATGTCTGCACTCATTGCTCGAAGATGAGGTAACATGATTGTGGTGTGGTTCAGATATAAAAAGCCTTATTTCTCGCCAGCGACCCGAAGGTCTCAGCCGGTAATTCCATTTGTTTAAGTTGTGATCATCATAGAAGTGCGTTAAACTCGAGATCTCTGCGAACTCACCTTGTACAGGTGTGACCAGGCTGGTCTCCGTGTGGTGCGTTCATGTCGCAGCCCGGGATAGCGACTTGGTCGTGCACTGGCTGCTCACTACTATCACAGCCATCGCGGCAAGCATCTATGAGACAGTCAGCATTGGTTCCACTCCAGTAGCTCAATGTGATCAGAAGGCAGACTGCTCGTTCAGACTGACGTAGCATATACAGTTTCATTCTCCCGGAGGAGGTCAAAGACTCTAGTTTGATTGCGGTTTTGCGATATCATCAGGAGATCAGGGGGTGAGTGGTGAGTACATACCGTATGCGATGTTGCCTGGACTGAGACAGGTGACGTGCGCTGGTGCTGGATGTTGATACTGGTGCGAGACGCGTGATGAAGAGAAGAAGTTCGAGGTTGCTAGTAGGATATTTTCCTTGACGCTAAAAATCTGGGCGAAGCTTTGACATGCCAAGACTTTCGAAATCCACTCTTTCAACAACTGTTCCTTCGAATATCAACACCACTGTATCTCTAAGTTGAAGAACATAGCTGTGAGCCTCACCTCACCTGCTTGCAACAGAACCCGCACGAATGTCAAAAGTTGTGACCGGTGCATAACAGGTGGAGTAACTCATACGACCAGCCTCAGAAGCAAGCACTCGACAATGGAAAGACAGGCGGAAGTGACAGCAAGAAGACCGATGTCTCCACGCCCATGCCACCCTTGGGCATCACAACGGCGCGTGCCCGAGTAGCTTGTTAAGACTACCCGTGTTCCCCCAGAATACTCGGATCTCCTCGATCAAGCCCTCAGTCAGGCTGACCTCCACGCTCTGCGACAGCGGTCCAATCCACTCCGTATCGTCGTTACTCGCAATCAGTCGGATTGTGCTCAAAACCACGACTCGGTTGGATGCGGGACTCTGGCTTTGGAAGATTTCCGGGTCGAGTATCTCAAGCACCCGGAAGCGGCCAAACATCTGCTCCATCCATCGCTTAAACCCGTCGTGGCCCTCCCATACGCCGCCCCACGGTAGCTCATCGGAGTGTATCGAACGGAACGTAGGCGAGAGATAGCGGCCAGTGTTTGTGAAATCTCTTTGCTCAGGTGATGAAGCAGTATACTCCGTCTCGGCCTTGTAAAAGGCAGCTAATATGCTTGCTGGAGTATGCGCCGCGCCCGCCATGATGTTTGTTGACGACAATTGTCCTGTGTCAGTGGGCTGGATCAAAAGGAAGTACACATTGTATCATTCGAACCGAGGCTAAACTATAGACTGTTGCGAAGCTCCAGCTCGACAAGCAGCTCCCGTCAGGTTGTGGTCCTGCTAACCACACCTTCCCGAATCGAGAAACGCGACTCATGGGGCCTCCAAACGAGGGCTCGCATCGTTCCGACTTTCTTTCTAGCATTGACATTCAGGTCCGCTTGGCGAAAGGTCCGGATATCTCTACCCCAAAGCTCACTAGTTACCAAGGTCGCCAGACAGATCCGCTCCAAACTTCCAGGACCATCGCGGCGTCAAATGCTGAAAGCTCTGCGCTGTGAGCATATTCACTCCTCCGCTGCTCGTGATCATCTCCGCGACCGCTTCGTCGAAGCACTTCCGAAGACGTATCGCCCTGTGTTTAGCTTGCTTGTGCGCCTCGCTGCTCCAGGGCCTATAGCCGACCCACCATTCGTGCGTCTTTGGTGCATGCTCGACCATATACGAGTCGTTCTGGCCATCAAGATTGACAAAGTAGCGATAGTGGAGAGCGTTCATCCCGTATGTCTGGACAAAGCACGGCTCCAGCCTGCGGGTGTCTGCGTATGGAATGGACCGTGATCGTTCGACTGCGATGTATTCTGGGGTACCAGCCGCGCCGGATCTGTTTCCTGGCCACTTGAGAGCCTGGAACTGGATCGGGAACCGTGCAGTGGAATACCATATGTCCAGCGCTTCGTCTCTTATCACTCGATAGACTTGTGTGATCGGCGGTTGCGCTGGAAGGCGTCCGACAGTGCTACTGGAGCGTACTTCGTCTTCGTGGATCTCGGACTCAATGTTGATCTCATAGATCGCCAAACGTATTTCCACCGGCAGTCTGAAAAATCCGCTCGACCGCGGTGTATTATCTTCACTACTTGGTCTCATGATGCGAAAGGCAAGGTCTCTCGTCAAGACGGTCCCGGATGGCCCTGTGACTGATGTTCTCGAAGCTGGGCAAAAGGAAGAGCGATCAGCATCTCGAATGTGTGCCTAGCGGACCAAGCTGTGGGATCGAGAGCGGACGCTTCGAAAAAGGCCGATTTATACAGTACGACAGCTTTAAGTATGCATGATTTTGGCTCACTGTTTCGGCTCCCCATAAGTCACATATATCAACTCCCCGATCGACAGTCCATCCGCAGGCTGCTTTAACTACAAATAGCGGCGCACATACCAAGGCGTGGTGCATCATGGCCAGGCGAATGCCAACAAATTGAAGATACCCGAACAATCGCGAGCACTATATAGGTCTTATGACCCGCTAATGTGGCATAATCTGGTCAAATTCACCCAGTCAAATCTCAATGTGGTGGTCATGCAGGACTCCAAACGCCACTTCAAGCAGAAATGATGGCGTAGGGCATATTTGCCAGAGGCATTTTCGCCTTGATTCGGGTTTGAAGACGCTGGCGATACCGGACGAAAGAATGGACGCTCAAAGAGGCCAATCGTGCGCTACTCGCTACACAAGTGAGACTAGGTGGAATTGCTTGTTTTGGAACGCTTCTGGGCCCAGAGCCACTACTCCGATACGAGCACACGCATGTACAGTGAGGTCTGGTTCAGCCAATCCTGCGAGACCTAGGTTGAGAGGTGCAGCCCCTCTTGCCCTGAACACACTCCGACTCCAGCCTTGGCCGATGAAACACGAGACGTATTTGTCCAACAGCTTTGAAGATAATCTTGCGTACGTCACTATCTTTAGTTCGGCCCCGAACTCCCGGTAACAACAGAGGCGTATCGCCTCGCCCTTCGCCGCATGTACGAACGACGAGAATGTCAGACTTTGACCCTGGACAGTGAAGAACCATGGCGTATTGCGCGGCTGGTTCATCATCGCCTTTATCAACTCCTCGCAGCAAAAAGGACCAGATCAGCCGCGTTGACTCCTGATCGACACCCGAAATCCGCACTGGCAATGACCTGCTCTCCAGCTCCCGCATAGAACAACCCAGGAGCAATCTCAACGTGCTCCAGCACCGGCTTGCAACCTTGTCCATTCTTCCCGACCTGTACCGGCACCGATCTCGGAAGCGGTTGCACATTGCTCCAAGTTATGTTGGCCGGCGCCTCCAGATACTGCTCGATATCCGTAAAGGCAACGTCCTCCCTGGAGACGAGTTTGTATAGGTTTTCGACTGGACGACTGAGGTCGTCTGGTGGAGTTTGCCGACGGAGCAGTGTCAAGCTCAGGAATGGCGGTGAGCTGGTGTCGTTGCTGCCGACTGTGGTGAAAACATTCTGAGGCATTGTTTCCGTACGTTTGAAGAATGTTTGATTGAGTCGCGAGGTTGACGTGAAGTGGGTCACGAAGCTATCCAGATAGTTCTGTTCCAGGTCTGTCGAATTCTGGATCGGCGGCTCAAACGTGATGTTGGACAGCGAGTATGAGGAGGCGAGAATGACCGTGTCAAATTGCTCAGTCGTCGGCACACCTCCATCTGTTGGAACAAGCGTGAGTCTGATATCGTTCTCGTCGACAGTCTCGATCTTCTGCACCTCCGTCCCCAACCTGACATCGGCTGTCGCGAGCTTCAGCAGTCTTTCAACCAACCTCAGATTCCCTTCTCCGACAAAAGATGGGCGCTGATCCTCGAAGCCCAGGATGAATTCGAGCACATTCAGCTCGTCTCCGTTCGCAAAGTACCGTTCCCTCGCGCCTGCGTTCACGATCTCATCCCCGAATCGCTGCCCTTCCACATTGTCAAACAGCTCCGGAAGAGCCTTTCGAGCAAAGGTACGTACATACCCTGTCAGGCCACCCGTCTCAACCTCGTCGCTCACATTCTGGTTTCCTGGAAGCAATACAAACGGGAGCGAAGGCGTCGCCCTGCTAAGCACTAAGCTTAAGGATGCACGAATTTGAGCAACTTCTGGAGCGAAAGCGGATGGTGACCTCCCATATCGCTTAGACCATTTGTCTTGACGAAACTCCGACCATGTTTGGGCATCTCGGAACTCATCCTCGGTAGCCACCATGTTTACTCCGTTCCAGATGCCAACTCCCGCTCTCGGCCTGGCAAGTGATTGCTGCTGAAGCGTCAACCCGGTAAGCATTACCGACTGTGCGATACACAAGTCGCCACTGTCAAATGTAGCGGCGCAGGTGTCCACGGGGAGCCGCATGGAGTCGTATACGTAAGCCTGCGTGATGCGACCTCCGATTATAGGATTACGCTCGAAGACAGTGATCGTGGGTTGTTGATCTGCTGGAGCGAGGACGCGGAACCCTTCGTAGAGTCGAGAGGCTGCTGAAGCGCCCGTGATACCTGAGCCGATGATTGCAATCTTCTTGGGGAAGCTGTTCTCTCGGAATGGTATATCGTCTTTCTTCTGCGAGACTTGTTCCGCTGTCGGCCAAAGGGCTAGCTGTTCTGGGGAAGAGATAACGAGAGCATAGGTCTGGTGTACTAGCAAGAGCAGCGAGATGAGTGTATAGATAGCCATGTTGCTCACACATGGCACTGCCCACTTGCACAAAAGTATAGCGAGATGAAAGAGAAAGAACACGGAGGTAGACTCTCACCATGAAGTCTTGCTCTCGCATATCACCTTGTAGGCCCTCCTAGCTGCCCTGCAGGCAACCACAGGATCACCAACACATATATCCCCACAAATATCCTCTTCGAGTAGTTCCTGCGGCACAGCAGCGCTAGCGGAAACAGCTGTTCGACGATATGCTCAGTTTACCGCTAAAGATTGGTTCCAGACTCCGGAGTCATAGCATGGCGGCTGCCCTGCCTGGCTGGGAGGATTGGGGCTGAGACGGTGTAAACAGTTCTGTAACGCCAATCCTGGTATTGTATGTTGTTGGTAGATTCCTCAGGCACTCTTATAGACTGAGTGTCTCCCACCGGGATTGCAATCCCGTGTACATGCATGTGATGGCTTAATAGCGATACTCCGCGCGCCGCATCTTTCCTCCAAAGTAGTGGGCAGAAGCTGTTGGCCCATACCAGGATTGTAAGCACTTTCAACATGAAGACGCAGCCTGCGGCCTTCCCATGTACACATTAATTTTGGGCCTGAATGCACCCGAAGATATGAGGTTGACGCCCTGATTATCGTGCAGTCTGAATGAAGAAGTTGAAGTTCAAGCTGGTGTTGAATCGCGCCTTCCATGACTAGCTATCGCGGACTTAGCGGAGATAGGAGGCCAGCGAGAGAGGGAGAGTGCTTCATGGAATATCAACAGAGATCACGAACGAAACATGATAGATCAGCTAGTCGACGCAGCATCCCTCTCAACCAACTTCTCAGCATCAAACTCCCGACAATACCACTCCTCCACCTCCTCAATCTTCCCATTCCCGCTCACCACCAAATCCACCACCGCATAAAACTCCCACTTCCTCCCCGACGCTTTCTTACTAGGCAAATCTTTCATAAAAGTCCCCACGTTCTTCGTCCGGATGCTATGTTTCGTTCGCCCGTTCCCGAGGTCTTTGACAGGCCAGGTTTCCAGTATCGTTGCCTCAAAGTCCGGGTGCGCGGTGCGCCAGAGATTGAAGTGGTTTTCCAGCCCGGCGGTGCCGCGGCGGATGAAGCCGAAGGCGTAATCGGTGTAGGCTGCCGTAGGAGTGTAGATGGATGTCCAGACTTCAGGGTTGGTTTGGGACCAGGCGGAGACCCAGGTTTGGGCTGGGGAGGATGCTGGCGATGGTGATCAGCTTTCGGTCATCTCAGGTGAGGTGTTCATCTACATTGTGACATGTTTGCACTGGTCGTTATCGAGGCGTGAGGTTATTTAGTCGTTCACCAGAGGAATGGAAGACAGTGACGGTAAGAAAGCTCGTAGCAGGCGTGGAGGACATATAAAACCCTACCTCCCATCGGAGGGAGCTGGAGCTTCCACTCCTGGCGCGTGATGTGAGGGCTGATTAGGGTACGTCTACATAACGTGAGAGTTCCTGGAAGGAATTGTGGAAGACCGAGGTGTAACAGCTGGAAAAGGATCGAGGTCAAATCGGGTCAAGAGTCTCACCTCACTTTGCTGAGTTCCCGTCCGCAGTAAACCGAGACCCCCCCACAGAAGAGGTGGGAGACGAAGTCAGCCTGCGGCTGCCGGCCATCTTTGTAGGGGCCCAAAGGCAGCTTCCTCGGTGCCTGCATATCATGATGAAAGATGTGGTTGACGATGTTGTCAAAACACCAAGAGCCCTAAGCCCGCGATACCCGTGAACGCGCAAGCAGTGCGGGAATAGCGCCTGCAATGCATACGAATCCAAGGCACAGACTGTGAAAATCGCATGAACTTGAAACGTACTTAACGAAACACTTCCTCGCCAAACTACTATCTATACATTTTGACAATCTTTCCAACACCACTCCAACCCCCTGCACCCACTCATTGAGAGCTGAAGAACTGGCTCACCGCCGCGCCAATCTTGCTGCTAGCATCCTCCGGCTTCACATAGAACGCAATTGCGATTATGATATATGTGCCAAGACACATGCAGCCCTCGAGGTAGTTGCTCTTGCCGTCCTGGATGAGGTAGTTGACCACGAGCACGCTGAGGAAGAAGACGACGGTCTCGAAGGGCTCAAAGTTCAGCGTCATTGGCTGGCCGATAGCCCATCCGAGCATGACGAGGAATGGGGTGACGAAGAGAGCGATTTGCAGGGAGCTGCCGATAGCGACGCCGACGGCGAGATCCATCTTGTCCTTGTAGGCGACCACCACTGCGGTGACGTGCTCTGCTGCGTTGCCGACGATTGGAAGGAGGATCAGACCGATGAAGGTCTTGCTGAGGCCGGCTTCTTGAACGATCGCGTCGATGCTGTCGACCAGGTATTCCGCGCACACCGCGACGAGCAGAGTGACGAGGACCAGGCAGACGGTCGCTGGGATGGGACCTAGGATCGTGGCTTCGTCTTCTCCGCCTTCCTGTGCCTCGGCGTCGAACAGCTTCTTGTGAGACTTGAGCTGGAAGAAGAGGTAGAGGCAGTAGAGAACGAGCATGATGATGGATGTGCCGCGCGAGAGTACGAGGACGTTGGCCTCGGTGTCCGCGCTGCTGTCGGTCAGGGAGGAATACAACGTGGCCGGGATGATGAGGGAGGTCGCTGCGACTGCCATGAGAGAGGACATGGTCGAGGCGACGGTCTCGTTGAAGCGGGATTCCTCGCGCATGATGCCAGAGGAGATGAAGCAGCAGCCGAGGACGAGGAGAATGTTGGAGAGAATCGAGCCAAGCATACTGGCTTGAACGATCCGAATCTCTCCTTTCATGAGCGCAACAATGGAGACCTGTCTCACAATCAGCATGCATGTCCGGCGCCTCTAGAGGTATCAGATAATGCTCACAATAAGCTCGACAGCATTGCCGAAGGATGCATTCATCAATCCACCGAGAGTCTGACCCATCTTCGCGCTCAGCTCTTCAGTCGCGAAGCTCAGTAATGCGGCCAACGGCATGATGGCCAGGAAGTTGACGACGAAGACAGCGGTGGGATTGAGATCCAGAGCTCCGAGTATGATGCCTGCTGGCACGAACACCAACAGCACATTGACGTAGTTGCTCTTCAGGACCAGCCAGGTGAGATGGACGAAGCTCGATGGGTAGCGCACCCACGCTCTGTCGTCCTCATACAGCGGCTTGCCACCGTTCGTCCCCATGTTGCCCAAGCTACTGTTCGTGGAGGAGTTGTTCACGAGCGGCGTGCGCTCGCTGTCGGTCGGGCCATCGGTCTGGTCGTTGGCGCGAGACATGTTGCCTGTGCGGCCGTGCTTGTTAAAGTCGCTGCGGAAATTCGCTGCCATTGTTCTCGTCAGTCTCTGTCGCGCTCAGGGTGATGAAGTAAAGGCTGCTTCAAGTCTCCACCTGCGATGCTGGTCGATAATGAGCCAAGGTCTGGGCGAGCTTTCTTCACATTGGCAGAGCGGGATTAATCGACCCAGCGGATCCTCGCGGACTTCGCGATTGCTGCTTCGCCAAGCCAACAGACAGACAGGTAAAGTACGAGCCCGGGAGAGGGACTCACGCATGGTATATACGGGCGGCGCGCGAGCTCACGTAGAGCTTCCTGTGCTGATTGATCTCGTTGGAGCTTGGCGGCAAAGTATGCTGATTGAGATGCGCCGTCTGCTCTGCTAGTCCTCACACAAGCTTGGAGATGTCCTCAGGAAGTATGAGAGCGGGGTCATGAAGGCGCAGCACCGTGTAATCTAGTCAATCAATTATGCGGCGTCGTTGATGTGATCAATGCAAAACCCAGCGCAGAGAAACGTGAAGCTCAAGCTCCTACCAATGACGCTGCCCTGTGCCTTGGCGTTTTGCACTGCCACGCTTGGCATCGAAACTTTCCAGGTTACGATCTAAAACGTTACGTGCAGCCACGACAGTCAGCAGCGATGCAGTCGTGCCTGAGATCGACTAAATACCGCTCATATTGGGCATTTTCAGCACTATGAAGGTGCTGTACGCCTTCGGCTATCTAGGGCAACACCACGATTTTGCCTCCAGCGCGATTCTCCTCCATCATCCTGTGTGCTTCAACGATCTCATCCAGCTTGAACGTCTTCCCGACCTGGATTGGCAATGTCCCAGCCTCGATCTGCTCGACCATCTCTTGCAGCGGTGTGCTCATGAATGCTTTGGGTCCGCCGTCATACATCGTAAGGCAAACCGAGACTGGAATCGCACCCATGGGCGAGAATTCCTTCAGACTCCATGCTGGGTGCACATGTAAGTCGTTTGTTTCGCACAGTGTCATCAAGAGGACTTACAGTTTCCTACCATTCCTGTCATACCTGTCGAGAACATTAGCAGTGCACGTGGCTCTTGTCAAAGGCGAGACTTACAGACGATACCGTGCGATTGCGTGCACTGCAGAGAGTCAAGCAACGAAGTCGTCCCGATCAGCTCAAGGACCTTGTTGACTCCCCCGTTTGTCTGCTTCTTCACTTCTTCCGCAATATTACCATCGTCCAGGATGACAATACTTGCACCGCTTTTCTTCAGCAGTTCTTCCCGCTTCGGGTTCCGAGTCGTCGACACAACAGTGATCCCATGATTCTTGGCTATCGCAGCAGCAGCCAGCCCTATACTCGTGGTGCCTCCACGCACGAGTAGTGTCTCGCCTTTCTTCATCTGCAGACTATTGAACAGCGAACCATACGCGGTCTGCAACATCTCGCCACAAGCACCGAGGACATCCCCTTCGAGCTTGGTCTTGAGCTTCTGGATCTGGCCTGCTGGTACGCAGGTGTACTCTGCGTATCCGCCATCGAAGGCACGGCCCATACCTCCTGCAGAGCAGAGGGTTAAAGGGTCAGCAAGTGTTTCAACCTTTTCGAAGAGCTTAAAATATCCTAGAGCGCACCATGGAGTCTAATCGTGTCTCGGAGAACCGATTTGCACATCAGTGCTTACCCATTGCCGTGGCCACAACATCACCCTTCTGGAACTCGCCGCCGGGTGCCTCTTCTACGAGGCCAGTCGCTTCGATACCCAAGATTCGCGGGAACTTGAGGCCTGGACTGTGTCCTTGACGGGTGAACAGCTCCGATCTGTTGAGGCCGAATGCTTTGACGCGGATCAAGACCCAGCCGTGCTCCGGTTTTGGGATTGGATGCTGTTGATGTTAGTCGTGGGTCATTGAACATGATTGACGGCGTCTTGCCTGCTCCAGCTTGAGCACTTCGGGCCCACCCGGCGAGTACATTACTGCTGCTTTCATCTGGGCCGTCTTGTTAGTCCGTTACCAGCCCTCGTGGCACGTTCCAACACGTCTCACCGTCGCCATCGTTGGAACGGTTGGCTCGAGCACTTATTCAGGCCTCCCAGCTATTATACAACAATGAGAATAACACAAACACCTCTCCAATTCATCTCCCGCGTCCCGTCTCGTCCTTTTATCAACTCCGTCGGCATTACGGGTCGCGCAACACACCTCAGCTTCGATTGTAGCGCAGCAGCCTTCCACGCTTCACAATCCCAGCCCCACGTTCCCCAGCCGTCCGCCTAAGCTCTGACTACTCACAGGCGTCCCTTCGTTGACCGGTTTCTCCTGACGCCTTTCAGCTCCCCCATACAATATAGGTGGACAAGAGCTTTATAGCTTCAAGCTTCCTCGCTTAGATCGTAGCGTCACCTATCCAGCCTATCAAGCATGGGTTCATGCAGTAGCGGGATGAACCTGCATGACACGAACCCGAGACATAAAGCTCGAGGCTCGTCGGTCAAGCTTGTTTCTTGAGAGATCGTGTGCTTTTCCTGTTTGATTTGAGGGAGGAGAAGCGAAGAGATGCAGACGCCTGGCGCCGCCGCGAACCGTCCGATCCCGAGGAGGAGCCATACGAAGAGCAAAAATAGGTGTAAGACTTGTAAGGGGAGGAAGGTTAAGGTGAGTTGATCTTGGAGAGATAGAGTTTATTAGAATGATGGGTCTTATGTGCATAGTGTGATGGTGAGTCTCCTCGATCTCGACAGTTGGTGGAAGGGTTCTCCGGGACAGCATCTCGCACCATGCGGCGCTTTAGAACTTCTCAAGCTCGACCACAAGTCCGAGACACTTGCTCAACCCTTAGCCCTATTGAGAAGAAGCACGTCGTAGACTGACACGAACTCAATAGAACACCGACCACTCTGCGAAAACTGCCGTCGACACTTCACCAACCTGATCTCCTGCGACTTCGACGATCAGGAACCCGTCATCAATCCCGATGGCCCACAGACAACTCAAGCGCCACAACGCGCTATCGCCAGCTCGAGCCGAGTCAGCACGCGACAAGCATCGTCCGCTGCAGCCACGATGCCGGTAAGAAGAAGTTCGCCGGTCGGCCGACAAGCCGAGCCCTTGCAGCTACCACAGACCATTGGCGGAGGTCGGGTCGATCCGTTCGAGGCGCGACCGATGAGTGCGGAGGCTGCGCCGACTGTCGATCAGCTGATGCATCACTGTGCGATCAGTCCGATCCCATCGGAACTCCAAGCACGTTGCTGACGTTGCAATACAGATCTCACGAACCTCGCGTATCGATCGTTTCCGTTCTACGCCTCTAAACCCTTGATCGAACTGTGGTGGCCATTTGTTCGGAGTGATGAAGTTCTCTTCAATGTTGTCCTGCTACTGAGTGGGCATGATCGAATCCAGCTACAGCAGGACCATACCATCCATATGCGAGAGATGATGGATCAGTGCTTGACGATGCTCGTGTACAAGATCCAGTCGCCAGTATCAGTGATCAGACCATGGTGGCGATTGCGACCCTCGCCAGTATGGAGCACGACAGAGGTAACATGCGGGCTTTAGATGTGAGCTCAATGCTCAAGAGTATCGTGGAGATGGTGATTTGCTGATCTTGTCAGATGCATCTCGAGGGTCTGAAACAAGTCGTCGGTCTACGAGGTGGACTCGATTCCATCCGTACGACCAATCCAATGCAAGTCCGACTGAGAGCAAGAAAGGGCTCACCGAGACATAATCAAGCGCGATGCGGCGATGAGGCGCGCGGTGAAAACGCTTCGCTCGATCGAAATTCCGAGACACTTGCTAACCCTTCTATCCCGTTGACGTAGGGCCGCCAATCTCGTCTTTTGGAGCGCAATGGTATCCGTGAATGAGCCATCGCTGCTGCCCTTGACGTACGGCGATATGGACCGCGAGATGGACTGGCTAGAGAATCCGGATACAACACTGATGACGCACGATGGAGGCCAGGCCAATCTGCGAGATTTCGGTGCCGATATAGTTGCAGCGAACATTCTGCATGAGGTCCAGCGACTATCGCGGCTGTACACATCGACGCTCGAGTACGGGTCCACTCAGGAGGCCATCACGGTACTCAGCTACCTCTGTTCGATCTTGGAGAGGATGCTACAGCTGAGTCGCGCACCCACCGACGACTCGCCAATTCCCGGTTTGTCGCAGAGCTGTAGGTTGGCTGGATGTCTTCATGTGAGCTAGCGGCATGCTCATATGATGAACACTCCGACTGACACAGCTAGATTTTCACTCCAATGTCCGGGTACTTCCCAGACCCGACGTTGATGCTTCACACTCTCGTCCGTGACCTCAAAGCCTCCCTCACGTACATGATGCGAGCCACAGGCACGCAAAGCCGTCTTCTTCTCTGGCTTCTGTCCGTGGGCGGCATAACAGCACACTCAATGCCAGAGCAAGCATGGTTTGTAGGACACTTGGTCGTGGCGGTCACAGACCTGGACATCCGGACCTGGGAGGCGATGCGGCAGAATCTGGTCCAACTAGCATTCCACGACAATTTCTGCGACAAAAGCTTCAACGCTCTGTGGGAAGAGGTGCAGTCCAAGCGGCAGTCGCTCAACCTGAGCGATCCTGCGGCGGATCAGTTGCACACAATGAGATGGTGCGAAAGCAAGTTGAGTGCCAATTGAACTTTGTCGTTCCCGTTGAATGGTCTGGATGATTGTAGTTCTCCGGTTGAGGTCCTGCTAATCAAATCCACCGACTGATGGATGGTGGTGTCGGAGGCAGCGATGGAGAGGGAGGATCGCAAGTGCGGGATCCTTCGTGCGCCAATGCGATCTGTGCCTAATTGTTGGCACGATCTCCGCATATGCTAGTCCCGACTGGTGGTGACAAGGCATGGTGTGTATATACAGCCCTTATCGTGGTGGTCGAAAATATGAGCAACACGTCGATCTGGTGTCCGGCACCACGACCCGACGTCTTTCGGCCCAAGGAGATCACCGGATATCCGTCCATCCGTCCTGAGTCCCACATCTTCGAGTCAACAGCTTTGATGTAGCGTCGTGTTTCGTAGCCAAGGTGCACAACGTCGTGTGATCACTTGTCCCAAGCTGTCTCATCTATTACGGGATCGCAACAGCTCGGCTGCTCGCATCCGAACGACGTCTACGTTGCATCGAGATATGACAACCATCAAAGGGTCGAGCACATCAAGTGTTGTTGCCGTAAAGGTTGGGGGCCAGGTTAGAGGGCCCCCAATGTTCGACTCTGGGCCGGGTGATCCAGTCGATCTTGATCGAAGCACCGCTCCCGCAAGCTCCACAATAGCGTTGTAATCGTTGTCGAACGTTGTCTCGCTGTCGGCTGCGAGTATGGTGCATGCCAGATGATTTGTCTTCAAGATGCGACTCTGCATAATGTCGTCGCCATGCATCGCCGCCATTGATATTGTTAAAAATTGCGTGAAGGCGACCTCCCATTGCTCGAGCCAAGTCTGGAAGCGTTGTCGTTCCGTAGCCATGGTGGTAGTGTCCGATGATGAGGATGAAGTAGTTGATGCAGAAGTTGGGTAGTCTTGCACGAAGCTCGATAGCTTGACCCAGCAGTGTTGGAGGGTGGCGTGGGCCTGGCTTAGGCTGGTGACTCGTGTGACAATCGGCATTGGGAGCTGTCGAGAGCTCGCCATGATATGGCGATTGGACCGGCTGTTCCTAGTATCTAGATATGGTAAACTCGAGGCACGCTTCGTGAAGTACGAGGGAGCAGCAGCGGAAGCTGAGCGACGGACCAATTTTGGCATCGTCTTGGTGTGCTGCGGACCTCCAGGATTAATGCAACGATGTGGTGGCATACGTCGCTCCTCAGAAGCGATTATGCAGGTCGCCGGGTGCCGTGCCGCTCCTGATATATCTACTTCTTAGGGTGGGCATAACCCAAGGCTCACTGTGTCCAAGCCCTAAACGAGTCCGCATCGATGACCAGATTTGCTCGACTCAGCAATGTCAACAGAGTTTAAGCGATTAGGCCATCATCGCCGTTTGTTTCAGCTTTTGTTCGTTCCGTTCGCATATCATGTTGTCGATCTCAAAGCGGGTTGTTGACCTCGTATAAAAGCCTAACTGTAGATGAGACCAACTTCGATGACCGTCCTCAAAGAGGTTTCCGTTTAAGGCTTGTCTATTGAGAATGTCCGTCGCGAGGCATTATGTTGGTAATCTCGAATGAGAACGGGCGAATCGCTGCAGAGCACCGGGCGACTAGGAAGGATGAACAAGCGTCGCACGCCCGTGCTTTAAAGGATTCAGGATTCCCTAAAAGAAGCAACTTGCGAAGAACGACTTTACTGCTATTGAGGTCCTTTTCCGCCTCATGACACCCGCGTTAAGGACTCCAGATTAAGCTTATTGGAACAGGATAGCAACGTCCTCTTTCATCAACCATACCTCACAAGGATTCGAGCATCCGTAGAGTCTGCGCTTACCAGTGTGAGAAGCCAACTAGCCAAGTATCTTGGACGACGGCAAGGGTGTACATCACATCACCCGCCCTAACATGTCGTATACTGCTCGCACTAGGTTGTCCTTAAACTGCCAACCAGTCAGTCTAGTAGTATATGCTGCGATATAATCGGAACCGGAGCCCCGAGCTTGCTTCGGATAGTTCGGTCTCACTCAGCCGCGTAAGGCACAGCTAGTCCCGACTGACCTGGGTGGCGATGGCAATCTTCAGAAGTGCTGGCTCGGGTGGATCCAGCTACAACTGAGAACCATGCTCGAGCCATGGCGGCCGCATAAGGTGACCGGTTCGCCTTCGTCTCAGTCCACAGCATGGCGGAGGCTCTTGGACCCCAAAGGAACGGGATATGCGCCATCGTCTCTTGGGGCCGAGCGATCCTTTCTGTGGGCATCTTGTTTCCTCACGTAGGGCTTAAGGCATACTCCATACCATTTTATAGAGTTTGACAAGGGTCGAAGAGGCGTGTAGGACGCGGTCCGAGGCGCGACGTATTCGGGAGGATCTGACTGTGCCGTGAGTTTTGAAGGATCACGAAACTCTAGGGGCCAGATTCCCGGACAAATGCAAAACAGTACGGGCCGAGCACGTGACTCTTCTGATTTCATATGAAGTCACATGGGCCTCGGCACAAAATTGCTCAAGTCTGGTCAAGTGGCCGAACGCGAATCACACGGACAACTGAGATCATCCATCCAATATGTCTTCCCTTAAGGTTCTCACGTTCTCATTCCATCGTACATCAATCAGCATACTTGCACCTCTAGTCAGCGACCATGGCTAACCAAACATCCAAGAGATCTGCAGCAGAAGAGCGACTCTCACAGGTTGCAGCACACGTCGGTGCTACCGGCTCAAAGGCGATACTACAGAAGCATCCAGATGACATCGTAGTCACTACCGCTCTGCGTACAGCCATCTGCAAAGGCGGGCGTGGCCAGTTCAAGGATACACCTGCTGTAAGTATACTTTGTAAACGTACACCAAGAGATCAGCATGCTGACGACTTTGTCTCCCTACCAGGCCGACCTCCTCCACGGCGCCTTCGTAAGCCTCATCGAGCGCTCCGGCATAGATCCAACCCTAGTAGAAGATATCGCTGTCGGCACTGTGCTAGCCCCAGGAGGCGGCGCCACAGAATTCAGAGCAGCAGCATTGGCAGCCGGCTTCTCGGAAGGCACAGCAGTCAAAGCATTGAACCGACAATGTAGCTCTGGCCTCCAAGCCTGCGTCGATATTGCCAACGCTATAAAATGCGGCATGATAGATATTGGTATTGGTGCGGGCGTGGAATCTATGTCGACGCAGTACGGACCACAAGCTGTCACAGAGTTCTCCGAGCTTCTGGAAGGGCACAAGAAAGCGGCGGAATGCAAGGTCCCGATGGGTGTCTTGACCGAACAGATGGCAAAGGACCAGGGCGTCAGCAGAACCGACCAAGATAAATTTGCTGCGGAGAGCTATAGAAAAGCTGCGGCTGCGCAGAAGCAAGGGCTGTTCGACGAAGAGATCGCGCCGCTCAAGGTCAAGTACGAGGATCCAAAGACAGAGAAGATCTCGGAGATCACTGTTTCGAAGGATGACGGTATTCGCGATGCTACGTTCGAGAGCCTGAGCAAGATCAAGCCTGCGTTCGCAAAGGACGGCTCCATTCATGCTGGAAACGCCTCTCAGATCTCCGACGGCGCCGCCGCCGTACTGCTCATGAAGCGGAGCACGGCTGAACGTCTCGGGCAGAAGATTCTTGGAAAGTACGTGGCGGCGTCTGTGGTGGGAGTGCCGCCGCTCCTGATGGGCATCGGTCCGTGGAAGGCGATTCCTGTGGCTCTGCAGAAGGCTGCGATCTCGAAGGATGATGTTGATATCTTCGAGATCAACGAAGCTTTCGCGTCCCAGTGTCTGTGGTGTATCAATGAGCTTGGCCTACCGATCGAGAAGGTGAACCCGAAGGGCGGGGCCATCGCGTTCGGTCACCCCCTGGGTTGCACTGGCGCACGTCAAGTCAGCACCTTGCTGTATGAGCTCAAGAGGACTGGGAAGCAGATTGGTGTCAGCAGCATGTGCGTGGGCACTGGAATGGGAATGGCGGCGGTGTGGGTTGCGGAATAGATCTGAACCCTGGTCGTAGTATTGCATTGGAGCTGGTGGGTGACCATAGACTGTCTAGCAATGTAAGATAGCTTGCACGTGACTTTCGTCCATCGACTGTGACCACTCTAGTCGCCTTCGACCTCCAATATCCGTGTTACAATACAACTTATTCTCACTCGTCCATGGGAGTGCTTGGACCAGCGGAAATCGCAGAGACACCTGGAGCCGCCGCCGACAGGTGTCCTTCAAAAGCTGTAAGATGTGCGGCAGCGATTTCCCCAATCTGCTAACCGCTCAATGCCCTTAAAAATGTCTTCAGCTGCCTAACCTCTTCGACATTTATTCCCGCCTCTGCAGTGTCTCCGAGTATCGCGGAAGAGTGATAGGCGTGAGCATTCGTGAGCTCGGCAAGCCTGACCACGTTCTTCGTCCGCACGCCTCCGCCCACAATGACTTGAATGCGGTCACCTGCTTGACCGACAAGCTCGCGGAGAAGCGATGCGCCAGCTGCCGCTGCTAGTGCTCCTCCTGAAGTCAAGACTGCCTGGCAACCACAAGCCACAACGTCTTCGAGGGCCTTCAACTTGTCCCGAGTCTCGTCGAAGGCTCGATGAAAAGTGCAGGGCAAAGGCGACGCCTTCTCGGCGAGTACAGTCGTGCGTGCGGTGTCTACATCGTTGCACTCGCTGAGTATGCCGAACACGAATCCATTCGCTGTCTTCTTGAACCGGTCGATGTCGTCCAGCATCTGTTCGAATTCTTCGTCCGAATAGTTGAAGTTCCGACCGCGAGGCCTGATCATCACGAAGACCGGTATGGTGACATATCCCTTTACTAGCAGAAGTGACGCCAGTGATGGTGTAGTACCACCTGCCTCACGGTTATCGCAGAGCTCGATGCGGTCGGCTCCAGCATTGAACGCCAGTATAGCACTCTCCGGCGTGAAACAGGCGATCTCGAGGAGCGCCATGGACACCACTCCTTAGCATGTTTCTTAAGGTAGAGACTCGCTGGCGACCTCGCATCAGGAGCAGGAGTGAGCGAGAGCCAGGGTAAGAACGCGGCATGTAAGACGGAAGTAAGACACTCAACACCTACAAGGAGCATACCCTCAACTTCCTCTCCTTGCTACTAGCAATCCTTCCATGCTGCCGAGAAGATGCTCGTATGGCGGCATGTAGCTCGCAACCTACCCGAGTCGTGTTCTTGGGTCAAGGAGGAAGCGTTCGCGCAGCGGGATCGCGTTGGGCCGGCTGCCCCATGCGATAAGTTCTGGTGAGGAGGAAGGATGAGGTGAGGTAAGGTAGGTTTCAGTCCAACGTCTGCAGCACATGGTAGTTCTAGAGCAGGCATCTGTAGACGAGGATCCAATAAGAAGTTTTGCTACATACTAGCTGCAGGACGTGAGCATTGCTTACAAAGCTTATCTTCAACCGCTCGTACATATCAACGTTGCATCGGTTTCTCCTCCTTCCTATCACGGTCGAGTCTACGATATCTCGAACAGGTAAGCCGTTGACAGCACCGCTCTGCTCTTTACAACAGTTTTCAGTTCGACAACCCCAGTAATTGAATCGTGGAGGATCGAACTGAGCACCAAGTCGATGGGTACTACCCATTATGCAGCCCGCAGGCCGTGGCGTAGAAGTGGTTGTTCCAAAGAGGATGACCACCAGACAGAGACCATGCAAGCTAAATCGGACCTGTGAATCCGCCTCTCCATGCATCACAAGACACCTAGCTTGGTAAGCGGCGGCCGATAAGGCCGATATGCGATGAAACTTAGCGATTGTTTGCTGTTTTCACTCACGGGACTCGTAAGCTCGTCATCAGGAGTTCCGGGTACAATCTTCGTGGCAAGTGTGCTGAGCCGTCGGTATTTCCTAACAATCATCATGACTGCTACGGGCAGTGCCAGCAACAACGGCACGCCGACTCCTGCACCTACGCCAACCATATGGCTAGTGGTGAGCACGGTGGAGGTCGCTTCGGTAACCGAGTCATCGCGAGTTGTGTCGTTGGCCAAGCCACGTAGAATTGTCCAACCGGATATCGTCATGGTTCCGTCTCCACTGCTGTTCATGCTGGGTAGTTGTGACGGCCGTAGAACAAGCGCACTGCCTCCATCCATAACGAACGTATCCGCGCTTGAGCACGAGTTGTTGTATGGCTCGCAAACGAATGTATTGCGCTGTGGCGAGCAGGGCTGGAGAGCAACGCCGCCGCCCACGAATGCTGCCAATGTTGTTAGTGATTTACCGTGCGCAATACACCGTAGGGTAGCTATATTTTCAGTCTTCGCAGATGCTTGTGCAACCCGGGCCCCAGTATTTGTCTGTACAGCTCCCTCGACTGACTACGCCGTGCCCGAAGCAAAGACCATTGCCTAGGCAGAAAGCACGCGGGCCACAACAAGCGGAGACCGCGGCGTTGGTGGAAAGTCTGAACGAGCCTCTGTCACTCCATCCGGAAACCAGCATTGTTGAGTTGCGGCTGTGGTGAAGAGGAGAAAAAAGAACAAGAAGGACACGCAGATAAGAAAATGGTAGCTTAATACCGGCGACATGGTTTCCCTTGCACTTGAGTTGTTGATTTGGACACGGAGACAGATGATACAAAGCGGATGTTGATTTAGCGATCGCGAGGTGATCGAGAATTCGTGGCACGTACATACTTATTTTATATACCACCGTCGATAGCTGCATCCCAACTCGGCAGCCGAGAAGCATAACCGCTGCATGGCTGGTCACATATGGCGATAGACAGATGGTCCGCGGTGAGGACAGCACGAGCTGTGCAACGTCTGCGTGTAACCGCCAGCATGGCAGGATTTGTTGACGGCGCAGACGGTATCGGCCAGGTGCGGCAACTTCGCCACAACTGTACGGTAGCTACACCAAGAGCTCTCGTGGAGAGGCGGACCACTGCGGTGCTGGACCAGATGCCTTTTCCAGAGGACTTGTCCTGACCAGACAAGATAATAGTGTCTGAAGAGAATCCAAGTCCGAGGCGTGTGTTAGACTACACCATTGTCAGCGTGATGATGGGGAACGTAGCACGAGCTGGTGACCTCGAAACATTGTGTCAAACGCTTCTTCGGCCAGTGTACAGCTCGAAACCAATGTACCGTACCGTCTTGAGCGTCCGGAGGAAATGATTGGGGCCAGCAGCAACAACGTTCACAACGGTGGAGAGGCGTCCGACAACGCCAGCTGTCAAGAGCAAGAGTGGAGTCCCCGAAAGCTCTCACCTGCTCTCAGTCGACAATTCGTTTCCTCCTTCAAATGGTCTATGAGAGAGGACGTCGTCACCAAAAGCGGTTTATGCCAAGTCATGGCGGGTGGCTCCTCCCACGCGACGCGATCTTCAACATCCCTGCACCATGACGCAGTTTCCAAAGCTTCTCGTACGCTCACGACCAGGTTTTGGGGAATCAACTGGGATGTTGTGGCAGAGAAGGTAGAAGATGAGGCGTCCTTCATAAGTATAGGTAGCTCCAGCCACAATTATATTGCTACACCGTCTCCTAACTATCAATTTTAATCAACTGTTGCAGCTGATCGTTGTGTTGATTCACACGCTGAACTCCAAACAATGGCAGAGCTCCAATCTATTCCGGCACGTCATGGCACTGCAACGTTCGTGCCAGCGGGTCAAACGATCAAGATCATCAACACTTCAGGAACACAGGTCGTAGATACCTGGGCATTCGCCTTGCCCAACCCGGAGCCGAAGAAGGGTTCTCAAGAGGAGAAAGAACAGCAAAAAGAAGAGCAGAAGGAGGAACCCGCTCAAAACGAAGGTTCAAAGTCCGCGCCAGCGAAGTCTAAGAAGAAGGGTGGAGATCTCCCGAGTCAGGAAGAAGCTGAGAAAGCGACCCAGGACGGACTCAAGGAAGGCGAAGAGCAGACGGGCCAAGATGGAAAGCAGAAGAGCACTTGGAGCTCGTATGTGCGGACCTCCTATGTGCCATCGCTAGGTTGGTCCAGCAAAAAGGACGAAGGTCAGGCTGGCAAAGACGCCGAGCAGAAGAAGAACAGCAAGACATGGAGCTCCTACTTCCCGTCGGGTCAAGGGTACAGCAACTACATCCCCAAGCAGGCTACAGATACCGTGTCCTCGTTCGCATCTACCGTAAGTGACGCCCATTAACCGTGATCGTCGTCCATTGTCACTAACGACTACCACAGCACCAACGCGACCCCAACAAATCCTACCTAGAACAACTGACCGAATTCTCCAAAACCCCCGTCGGCGCAGCAGGTTGGGGCGGTAAACATCCCCTTCTCCCAACACCTACACTAACCTCCGCTTACAGGTATGGCAGCTCTCACCGGCTCCGGCTACTCGGGTTCGCTATACGCCGGCTACCAAGCCTACAACTCCAAGACTGGCACCCCGCCCGCAATGGAATTCATGAGTATGCCGCACTCTCGCGCCGCGACGCTGCATTTGCGCCCGCAGGTGAATGATACGATGGTGAGCAATATTCGGGAGCCGATTATGACCCTGGTGGAGGACACGAGTCCGGGAATCCACGATACGTTGATTGCGGCGTGTGATCCGCCAAGGTATAAGGGGTTGGGGGTGGAGAAGTGGGAGGAGCATGGGTCGTGCGCTGAGAATCTTGTGTTGGCGCTCAAGGAGCTCAACGAGCGCGCAGGTCTGAAAGGCAACAAGGGGGTTGGCGCAGACGTGACGATCAACTCCGTCCCAGCGCCTCTGAATCTCTTCATGAACATCCCTTGGGACGACAGCGGCCACATCGGCTTCCACGCCCCCAAGGGCAAGAAAGGCGACTACGTCCGCTTCAAAGCAGAGCGAGACGTCGTGGTCGTTATGAGCGCTTGCCCGCAGGACGTACTCGATATCAACGGCAAGAAACCCACCGATGCGCATTTCCTCGTCGAAGGCGGCGAAGAGCCTAAGGCGGCGTACAAGAGGACGGCGCCGAAGTCCCGACCTGCACCGAAGAAGACCGCCTCGTCTCGAGCGACATCAACAGCCGGGACTGAGGCTGGTGCCACCCCTGCGAAGAGGCCTGTGCCGCAGAAGAAGCCTGTGCCGGCGAAGAAGCCTGCTGCACCAGCGTCATCGACGGCAACGAAACAGGCAACGCCAGCAGCGCAGCCAGCTAAGAAGAAGCCGGCGCCCAAGCCTGTGCAGCCGCAGAAGAAGGCAGATACGCCAGCGGCACCCACAACGAACGGAGATGCAGCGCCGGGCGCTGAGAAGGAGAAGAAGAAGCCTAGGAAGCTGACGCCGAAGCCTAAGCCTGCTGCTGCGACTGAAAGCTGAGGGCGAGGATGGTAATGAGATTGATTTCGCGAGATTCCTGTACGAAGAGGTTGTACTAATAGCTAGCGTCCTGGTAGACCGGGTTGGGTAGGAGGCCGGTATATCAATCAATACATGTAATAAGTGCTCACGACGTATATCTTCTAATCTCGCCGACGAAAGATAGAAGCGTTTCGAGGGCATGTTGAATGTTTTCATTGCTCCTTACAATCATAAAACAAGCTCGCCGAAACGGTCACGCCCAGCGGACCATAGTGGTATCATTTCATGCACAACCCCCATAAAAAGCCGTCATACCATAACACTCCACCAGGCCTCGCCGCTTTGCCAACGCGCTTCATTCGGCACCAACAAAGCTGGCACTGAACAACTCGCACAGCATCTATCAAACCCTCTTCTTCACCCCAATACCTCCCTCTTCCCCACCATCCGTAACCTCCTCATCCTCCATCTCACTCCCAACCCCATCATCACTCCGCTCAAACTCCACCCACCCCTCACTCCCACTCTCGCTCTTCCGTCTCCTACCCCGCTCCCTCATCGCAGCGTGCAGATTCTTGCTCACCTCGTCCATGTTAGCCGTTGAGGTAGTCTTCTCAGCCTCAGTCGCCTCCTTTTTCACGGGCGCTTTGCGCAGAGAAGTCATCTTCTTGAGCTTCCCTCCGAAGCCGAAGCCAGACTTCGCTTTAGCGAGCCCCGACTCTGAACCAGAGCCAGCTCTACTGCGACTCCGATTCGGCGTCGGCGGCCGCGAGGCGAAGAGACCGATGCTGCCGATGTTCTGGAAACTTTCGTCGCGCGGGAGGCCGCCGGCTGGGGAGTCGGGGTAGCGCTGCTTAGGCGGTGGAGATGGTGGGGAGAATGTGAGGGAGTCAATCTCGTTGCCGTCTTTCCTGCCAAGTGGACTTGTGGGTGTGGTAGGGCGGGAAGACTCTTGCGTCGGTGTCTGCGGGTCGTGAATGAGACGTTGTTGTTCGAAATCCGGGAAGAGCTCTGGCCCGAGTTCGTTGACGAGATCAGAGATACGACGGCTGAGGTTCTCGCGGCGCTCGGACATTTTGACCAGGATACCACTTGAGGATGGGGAGATGGAGAGGAAGAGCGGGCGGAGCGATTTAAAGATATCCATGCCGACCTCGCCGAAGCGGAGGGCCATGAAGCAGATCGCTGGGAAGAAGAAGAGCCCGCCGATGGCGATGAGTTTGAGCGGAATCCATTCTGGTACTCGCCCGCCGATGCGGTTGTAGTAGACCCACCATGTGAGGAGGCAGGTGTAGGTGATGTCGAAGATCGGGGTCAAAGCGAGCGCGACGAGGATTTTCCATGTGGCGATGACGTCTCGGGCGCGGACTTTGACGGTCGATGCTGCTAGGGCCTCCCTTGCCTTCTTGATTGAGATGGACTTTCCGATGATGAAGATGGGCGCGAAGAGTACTGTACCCGGTAGCACAGCCAAACTGAGGGAGAGGAGCTTGGCCGTGCGCCAGAGTAGGAGAAAGATGACTTTGTACCAGGCGTGCTTGGAGTAGCCGACTTGATGGTCGCGGATGCCGATGTGGAAGAGTTGGCGGTTGTAGGCTAGAACGTCCTTGCGTAGGGAGACGACTCGTGGGTCGTCTTTGTAGGTGTTGTAACCCTTCATCAGCCGGCGGTTGAGTTCGACAGTCATGCTGAGCGGCAAGGTCTTGCCTTTCGGATTGTACAGTCTTCGTACGGCCTGAATAAGCATCAACGTATCGTAGTCTGGTGCTAACGTGGTGACAGACTTCAGGCCATCGGTAACGGTATTAAGAACTGTCTGTATAGCTCCGCGACGACGGTCGCCGACGTGTTTGTATTCCTCCACCAGCTCCGGGGGGACGGTGATGGGCTTGCCGAACTCGATGACACACCGTGAGCGGAACTTGTGCGGGTGGAAGTAATTCATGCCAACGGGCACGATCTTGACTCCGCATTCTGGATTCTGTGCCATTGCACCCAGAGCCATGATCGCGACACCCGCCTTGAGAGGGAGGAGTTCTGTCCGGTCATGGCTGCCGCCTTCTGGAAAGATGCCGATGCAGCCGCCCTCCTTAAGGCGCTCAAAGACAGCTTCGTAGACTTTGCTCTGGTCGACGTGTGGTGCCACGCTGAACTTGATGCCCTCAAAATCTCCCTTCTTCGAGTCGCCATTCGTCAGATCTCCATTGCTCTCCTCAAGACTCTGCCCAGTCAACTGCTTATGCGCAATATCACTCTTGAACGGCTTCTTCAGTCGTATCTCCTCATCCGATATCACCTCCTCGATCTCGGTATTGGCCGCTTCATTGTTCACACTCGGCAGCACCAGCAACCCTCCCTGCATAAACTGCTTGCTATCCGTAAACTCCGTCCCACGCCCCTTAATCAACGTTGGATCGCCATCAGGATCCGGCAGCCATATCTTCCCCTTCGCCGGCTTCTTCAAATCCAGCGCTCGCCCTACACCCACACTGCCCACCACACTCGCGGCGAACCCAACGAATCTCCGCCTTAGACTCTTCTCCGCGATAAGGAAGCTGATCCGGCGTTTGGCGTCATGGCGGACTGTGCCGCCGAGGATGAGGGGGTCGACGAACTGGTTGGCGTGCGGGGCGGCGACGAAGATGACGGGGTCGTGGGTGGGGATGCGGTAGGAGGTGCGGGGGTGGATCTCGCGGAAGAAGAGGTCGATGACGATGGTCCAGAGCCAGAGGAAGGTGTCGTAGACCAAGTTGTCCTTCCACGTTCGGGGTGCCATGGCTTCAACTGTGTTGGGGAGACATGTGGGGTCCGGGGTTGTTGCAACGTGGATACCGCGTGGTGCGACGTGGTTGTTCACTGGCGTGGTATGTGATTCATCGAATATGATCACTTACTGTCGGACTGTATAATAAACATGCGGATGTCCCTTCTCAAGTTCTGTTGAACGGCGAGCTGCATATGGACTGAAACAAAGAAAGTTGAAGGTGGGGTTCGTCTGGGGAAGGTGCGTTTCGTTAGACTGGTGCCTCAGGCGTCTCTCCACCACTGCTGCTCTCGAGAACTTCATTCATCTCCACCTTCAACTATACAACCTCATCGCACCCGGTGGTCAAAGGACGTGTTAATCATGAGCCGAGCTACTGATCGTGTCTCAAGCAAGCGCCAGGCTGGCAAAGCCTCGCCTCGTAGCAGAGAGCATGCGGCCTACTTGCCGAAGCTCGAACGCAGCCTTGCAGCTCAAACCCACAGCCTCGTCGAAGATACTTAGGAATATGCTGCTCCACAGCTGCCTCCAGTTTGACAATCACTTCCAGCGTGGTACGAGCGCTCTGGGTCATGCCTACTCAAAGACCACCGCGGAGACGCAAACTCCGCAGCTCCGGGAAGGGGTCGGCCAAACCGTTGCCACCACTCTACACGTCTTTGAGTGCCCGTTTGAAGGACATCCGGCTCTTGGAGATATCTCCTTCCCCCGACCGTGACTCTCCCATTCGTGTCGAGCTTCGCAAGGTCCGATTGGCCGAAGGCGTGTGTTATGGGACCATCTCCTACGCCTGGGGTGATGCCAACGACAAGGACTGGGATCAGCATAAACGGGACTCTGTACGAGGTACCCGCCTCGTCGGTTCGAGTACTCCGAAAGGTGCGATTCCTGGATCGGGCGCGCGTAGTCTGCATTGATGCCATTTGCATCGACCAGAGTAATATCAGGGAACGTGAGCAACAAGTTGCGTTCATGCGGAACACCTACCGGAACTCTCAGGGGAACTTGATCGATCTCGGAGAAGTCGATGTAGTATTACCGCACCGGTTCTTACGTAACATGCACGCCGTTCTCGCAGAGATGCACGAAGACAAATGAGCTCAAGGCCGTAGGCACTTGGCTGGACCGCACCGAGGAGAACAGCCCTTCGCAGACCGGTCTGCGATGCCAAGTCGATTTCGAGGTCTTGGAGACGATCTACTCTCTTCCCTGGTTGTAAGTTTCATGGCCATAACAGCCTCCGCTGAGACACCCCGCGTGGTTTCGGTGAGACAAAGACTAATCTACCCATTCATCTCCGTAGCCATCGCTTGTGGGTGTTCCAGGAAGTGGCACTCGTGCCTCGCTCGGCGTGTTTTCTTGGCTCGTCTCTGCCGCTTGACTTCTTGAGCTTGGTCCACACGGTCGCGTGGTTACATCACAAGAGAGCCTTCGTTCCGCGAGAAGTGAGGGCTACCCCGGGCTTCGGCATGTGTACGGATCTATACGACTTCGTCGACAGCGAGCGAGGGGTTCTCCGCCGGGCCACTGGAAGACATCCGTTGTTCTGGGACCTCTGGAGAGACTGCTTGGGGCTGCGGTGCTTTGAGCCACGCGACAAGATCTTCGGGATGATCGGACTCATGCATTCGTCAAAAGCTGGGCACCCTTACCTGAAACCGGATTATCAGAAGCCTGTGCAAGATACTCTGCGCGACGCAACTCGTTTCGCTCTGGCGGAGTCAGCGATGGGCCTCACGCACCTACTAGGCAGCATCGAGAGTCGAGCATTGAATGATCCGTACACGCGAGATTGCCCGTCGTGGGTCCCGCCATGGCATATCGAGGATCCGTATCAGGTTTCTGCGTTAGGCGTATCGTTCGCCAGTAGTGTGCGGATGGGTGGCAGAATTAAAACCATTCACACTCCCGAAGTGCTACTGGAGCCCAACCTTCTGGAACTGACGGGCTTCGGGGTAGACACGATCTCCGGCCACGTTGGATCTGCCTTTGCACCTCACGAGGATGGTCTGATGTACCTCGAACGGCTATGCACGTGGTGGCAGGAGTCACTCAAGGTGTTTGGGACTCCGAACGACAAGGAGGCTACCGCTTCCGTGCTCATGGGAAGCCGGAATTTCACGGGTTCGGAGTGTACGCGCCGGGATCTGCTGGAGATGGACGATCTCCATCACATCTTGCTTGATCTCAACCGGTTCCCCCTCGAGCCATCCAGAACGAGCGACGCCAGAGCGACGAGTTTTGATCCTGGCGCTCGGCGGTTCCCTGGGTCGCAGGGACAGGCGCTTGTCTATCACGGCGACCGTTTCGTACGGTTGACGGCCTGATCGGCATCGGTCCACGGAAGATGAGACCGGACGACATTGTTGTCATCATCTGGGGTTGCATATGGCCTTTCGTGCTTCGACCTGTCGACAACGGTCGACATGAAACCCTCGGGCCTTGCTACGTGTACGGCATTATGGAGGGTGAAGCCACAAAGGCACACGTTGACAGCGGAGCGGAGGACACGGTTTTCCGGCTTGGTTGACCTGCAAGCACCACAGAACCGGCGCAGAGCTGCACGAAGCGATGATCTAAATACAGTCTAGAAGCATCAAAGCCATTACGAATAAATGGTTTCTCTGCAACGACCAGATGATGCTTGGGGACAACAGATAGATTGACCAATTGTCTGATTTGACGTCAATGCCAGTCAAAGTTGGAGCCGACCTTATGTCAAGAAGTGCGGGGCATGAACAAACTCATCATCTGTTCCACCGTGTCTTTTTGCCTTCCAACCTCCACTCCTGTCCTTCTCTCCATCGGTCATGGATCAACGCAAATATATGTTCGTAGGAAGTCCAGGTCAAGCAGCCAACGCACAAAAAGAGGCTAGATGGAATGAGGTTACCCTTCATGCAGGCACTTTGAGCAACCGCGTCGCCTTGGCGCGATAAGTGGAGGAAAGTGCATCCCAGACAGCGGACGATGCCGACTCTTGCAGGAGGCTGCATACCTCGTGCTGCAGCTCCCAGCCACCTCTTCCACCGCGACGGCAGAGTCCCAGACCGGGTTCGAGGGAGGGGTTGGTGCCCGCTGTAGGTAGGCCGTACCTGCATCCACCACTATCCTTCTTTCGCAACGAGTAGGCGACACTTTCACTTCGCATTCACCTTCACACTCCGATTCAGTCCCTCATTATTCACGCGTGAGACACGTCCCAGGCTGCATTCACCATATGCACGCGCATGAGACCTGCCCTGCACCTGTCTCAGCCTTGCCTTGTTCCATCCACCTTCCCCTTCTGTCTTTCCCTCTACTACCACAAGCTCCATCGCATCCGAACATTCACCCACAACACCACACCACGCGCCTGTCGCATGAATGACCCGAGCACCAGCCATGACCGCCCGCCAAAGCTACCTCGACGCCCACTCGCACCCCTCGGTCGCGCACTCGATGGACGACTTCGAGCCCCGCTCCGACGATTTCTCCCCAACCTTCCCCGATGTTCCCTCCCACCACTCCGGCTTCCGCAGCCCGCACATGTCCGAGTACAGCGAAGCGTCGCGACGATCGTACTCACCGCCGGCGTGGCGGAGGAACGGGAGCGGGTGGTTTAAGCAGCCGAGCTTGAGTCCGGAGAAGAGTGGGTATGCTGGGAGTCGCGAGTGTAGTCCGCAGTACCGTAGTGTCGGAGGGGAGGGCTTTGCGGCGAGGATACCGTTGCCGATGAGTCCGAGCCAGGGGAGGAGTCCGCGGTGTAGTCCCGAGAGGGATGTTGGGGCGGGTGCTGGGGAGGAGGAGCTGGGCGGTGGGGACACGACGGTATTGAATGCGCCTAGGGATGTGCAAGCAGAGGCGCCGAGTGTGCTGCCGGTCGATGAGGGGAATTGTGAGTCTACTCATCCTGCTCACACTGATGTATTGATATTAATGATGTATAGACATCCGCTGGACCTCCTCCCTAGCAGTCCAACAACGCACCGACGGCATCGAGCAAACCGTCCTCTACATCCGCAAAGCCATCCACCACACCACCCGCTCCAAGTACCACCTCCTCCTCTACTCAATCGCCTCCCTCTTAACATACTGGCTCCTCGCCAACCTCCTCACCACCCCCCCTTCCGGCCCCGTCCCCGACCTCATCAAAGTCGCCGGCCTCGCCAAGTCCTTCGAGCCCGTCATCTACTACTCCGAAGCCGGGCACGAACAAATCGGCGAGCTCCAGGACACCGGCGTCGCAGTCTGGGACTTAGGCGAGAGTGTGCGGAATACGAATATGACTTCCGCGCCCATCATCGTCGCGCAGCTAGAAGGGCTGAGTGAGAGTTTCAAGGACCTGTCAATAGAAATGACATCCTTCTTCGCCGGCCTCGACGCCGACGTCGACGCCATCCTCCTCGTAATGGAATGGGCCCAACGCGAATTGGTCAAACTCTCGCAAACCCCCTCAAGCACCATCGGATCCGTCTGGTCCAACGCCCACACCCTCCTCTCCACCCTCGGCCTCGTAAGCCCAGACAGTCGGATCATGAAAGAGCTCCTCGGCCAAACGCTCCAGCAACAAACCCGCTCAACCCTCGAGAGGACTTTCAACGAATTCCTCAACGTAATGGAGGAGAGCATCAACAACGAACTCCAATACTCCATCCGGCTCTTCGGCTTCTTCGAAGCAATCGACAAACAATTCCTCAATCTCCACCGCACCGTCATCCGCGAGCAAGACGCCCAGGAACGGATCGAAACCGACTTCCTCTCCTCGATGTGGACCAAGGTAGTCGGGGTAAACGCCTCCTTACTCCGCAAATACGAGAAAAACAAATCCCTCCTCCAATCCGTTCGGGATCGGACGGTCAGGAACAAACACGTCCTTTTGGACCACAACCAACGGCTCCGCCAGATGAAGTCCGCGCTTGAGGTTCTGCGGCAGCGGTTAGTGAGTCCGATGGTGCGGAATTCGGTGAATGCGAGTACGTTGTCAGTGGAGGAGCAGATCCGGGGGTTGGAGGCGACGTATGGGCAGTTGCGGGCGACGCGGGAGGGGCAGAAGAAGAGTAAGATG
>JAABUL010001826.1_pt1 | contig 38104 bp, 41 predicted proteins | sample 5559151 | NCBI WGS metagenome assembly JAABUL01 (sample SAMN10711876, study PRJNA513368) | rock metagenome | isolation source: Antarctica rocks | place: Antarctica: Victoria Land, Pudding Butte sud | reverse complement strand
CCAATGGCACAGGTCGATTTTCGACATATTATCGCATCCAGCATTATCAAAGCTAGGGGTGTCAAATCGCTTGATGTATTAATCCTAGTCAAGTTGATTCGAGTGCTCAGCTAGCTCGGCTGATCCGGGAAAACTGTATGGATGTGACTGGGCACTGAAAGATGTGGAGATCAGGATCGAGAAGAGAAAGGGTATCTTCGTAAGGAGAAGTAGAGATTAGCTTAGGCTTCGTCCTAGATGAGAAGTTTGCTGCTAAGTACAGACAGATTGCATTATGGTCGAACAGAGTCTGCCCCTCGCTCGTTGCAACCATGCCACCCCAAGTCCGACACGAGCCATTGTTTGGAGCAATGGTAGATCTTTTTGCTCGGTTCTTACAACTGGGTGACATCCAGTACGAAGGTAAAGATAGATTATAAGGGCATGATAGAAGTTGTCATTCGAGACAGCTTCAGAATACTATAAGAGGCTTGGCCAAATTCTATCATACGCTTACAAGAGTGGTAGTAATCTCTGGCGCTAACAAGACCATGCTGAAGCACTTTTTCAGATAGGTAGCATCGGTTAGGAGAGTTGGTTCAGCGGGTGTTATTGAGTAGCGGACTTACAAGTGGACGAGTGGGCAATGGAGATGGTTGGGGAGCAGAAGAAGTTGGGGAGGCTACCATGTGTAAAGAAAATTGATGACTCGTTTGAGGACCCAGCATGGAAAATCCGGGTAACCGACAGTAAAAAGGCCTTGGAGCTAGATAGCGATTCGGAGCGCCCCAAGAGAGATGTTAGACAAGGGAAATGCTTGATGAGGGTAATGATGAGGCGGGCATATGCTTTCAGCAGCGCGGACGAATGCAGCGAGGATGAGTAAGATGAGCAGGTTAGTAGGATCAAGTATCTTAACAGATGCACTTGGAAATTTCCCATCATTGCCTTGATTTGGGAATATAAAGGAGAATAAATCAGTCCAGCACGAGTAACTCACCACAGCCAATGGTAAAATCTCACATGCAGGTAGTTGTAAAGTCCAGACATTACTTTAGTCTGATATGGCTCCTTTACCACAGGAGGCTTTGATCATGATACGCTTGAACGCCTCTAAACTTTGCACCGTAACTGCTTTGCATTCTGTCGTGTAGCCGGGACTAGCGGGTCATCTTAATAACGCCAAGGAAATTCGTGTCATGTCGTTGGAATGATCATCGCTCAAAATCATTTTGAATGTATAACAGCGAATGGAAATGGGTATCCGCGTATAGTGCGTCAAGCCAGATCTATAATGTTTGGCCGAAATGAAATCATCGTAATTTGATGACTTCGCCTCAAAAGCGAAGCAATCGATTGGGCTGCCCCTTGATACTCTTCTTTGGCACGTTTCATGCATGTGTGGGTGTGTGCATGTACACTTCGTCCGGTGAATGTTGTCCTTGCTGCTGAGTCAGTACCTCACGTGCATAGAATTCAACGAGCATGGTGCCGTATGCGTCGAGCTCTTCTATCGGTACCGACAGACGAAAATCGTTCAACAAGAGGAATTGAAGCTCTAAGTGGTTCAATTCGGACAATGGTAAACCGCCAACCTTTAGGCATTTAGCGGGTCCAAAATTGAGCATTACAACAGCCTTACCTTTGCGTATCTGGAGTTTGTATAGAAAACATCCGAGAAAAATTTGCTAGCACATGTGACTCCTGCGATGACTAAGCGGTGTATATTGAAGCTATCCACGACAAAGTAGTGAGAAAGATCGTAAGCATCGGCGTCGGGCAATGACGGCGGCATAGACGGCGATGACCTCATACCATGTTCGCACGAATCTGATGAGTCAGATCCGGATGGCGACACTGTGGTTGGTGCCCTCGGCGAAGAGCTACTTCCTGCAGAATTTGGTGGCGAATTGACTGCTGTTGCGCTTGAGCCATTTGAGCGGTGGCTACTTCCACCTCGACGCTGCTCATCCTCAGTAATGCTGTTCAAAGAACCGCTGTTGACCATTTCGGTCATCCTGTCAAAGTATACCAGCAGGCTTAGAAAGACTTCGTAGGTCGTAGGACAATATTTGTGAATCCGGCTGAGATAGCTGGCAATGGTGATACTCGGCACGTTCTTCCCATGGAAAGCCAGTACACTTGAAGACTGTGAGCTCAAGTTGACAGCCCCTTCAGGAGGTGGTATATTTCGGTGTAGATTCTCATGCTGGTGGTCATTCTGTAGGGTCTTAGCACACGGACAAACCAAGTGGGAGTGAACCTACGCTAGTAGTGATCTTGGTCAGCAAACCTGCTACCATTTCGATAATATCCGCGACCGGCATTGCGCTGATCTCATACTGTTGCCCACCAGCAAGTCTCTCTCTAAGGGAATGCCTCGATGGGTGCCGTGAGCGTCCCAGAACCTCTTCGCTCGCGAAGCTTTGTATGTGACCAAGATCCCTCACTTTTATGCGACTTGGTGAACTGGCCACCGAGCCGTTCAGTGACAACGTTGAGCGGTGTGTCGGCTCAAGGCGAGGGGATGGCGGAGGTAATGGCCCTGTCGATTGCTGTTCCTCGGCTTGCAGGTGGCGGGTTTGGTGACCATATAGATGCTGCTCCTCTTGCTGCGAGGTCTGATCTGAGGCTGTGCCCCTCAATCGAAGGTGGGAAGAAGCATCTCGTTGTTGAGTAGGGGAAGACGTCGGGTGGGTAGCGGCTGCTTGGATGGAGGTCCGAAAAGCTTCAGGCCCAGTCGAAGTCTGGTGCACGTCCCCAACGATCATTATGGCGGGCAAGCGCGCAAGATCGGAGACAAGTTCGCTGATCGCAACATCTTCCATGTCAGTCTGTTGTGTGCTTGTTGTGTAGTTACGAAAGATAATGGGAGAAAAAGGAAGTACTCGGCCCACCGAGGGATCAGGCTTCAGCTGCTGTTCTGTACAAGGAGCACACTGCTGAGAAGAGGTCGTTTGCGGTGAATCGATCGCGTGTCGAATGCCTTTACCATCGCGACTTCCTGCTTGCCTCAGGGCTCAAGTAACCCTCAGGACAATCCCTTCATCGTCATATCTTGTGAAGGAAATTCACGCTCTTACCTGTCCGAGCATCCCTGGAACAACGGTTTCCCACTGCTGGTAAAGTGGTCGGCTTCCTCTATACACGAAGTACTATGAATGCTGATATGAAGGACACATGACAGGCAATTTGAGATCTATGAAATTCGAGATGAAGCCGTTTGTTAATAGAATAGCTGGCGACTATTAGCTTAATGTGGTAGGGCCACCCCTGCGGCAATGACACGGCCACAAAACCAAGTCCCTACTTTACATTGCATGTAATTGAGACTCAACCAACAAGATGGCACTGCACGTCCTACTCTTTTCAATATAGGTATCTTTGCATCAATGATCCTCCTCAGGACTTACATTTGGTTACAAGGCAAGTCGTATCTGTCAGGGCATAGATTTTAGCCAAATCTGTCGGTGATAATAGTCAACTTGGATCTGGCAGATGCTGGGAAATGCCAGTCATCTCTTCTGACATCATAAACCGTATGGTCGATGACCTCCTGAGCAAGCTTCATTGAGAGCATTCCACGTGCCAATCGCATCTGCTTTCGATTGCTATCTAGATTCGCGAGCATGGCGACTTTCCTGTCTTATTTACGCCTGCCTGTACTGGCAGTGTCCGGCATTGCTTCTGTGGCTAGCGGACTCTTATATTACAAACAAAAGTTGGTTTTGGGGTGTAAGGTAATCCGAAGAAGCTAATACCCCGACAGCGAGCTCATCTACCCTCGGTATCTTCCTACAGGCGCGAACACAGATGAAGGGGTTCCTCGTCCTTCGCAATTTGGAGTGTCAGATTGGGAAGATCTGCGGATTCCCACGCCTGATGGCGAAACGTTGGGAGCATTCTTCATTCGCCCATCCAACAAAGGTATGGCCAACAACGTCACAATGATCATGTTCCATGGCAATGCAGGAAACATCGGCCACCGAGTACCAATTGCCAAGATCATCGAGGAGAACACTGGCTGCAATGTCTTGATGCTCGAATACAGAGGCTATGGAATGTCTACTGGAACGCCCGATGAAGCTGGTCTGATGATCGATGCGCAAAGCGGGCTTGACTGGATCCGCAATGGTAAAGAAACCAAAGGCAACAGAATTGTAGTCTATGGCCAGAGCTTAGGCGGAGCTGTAGCTATACAGCTGGTGGCGAAAAACCAGGAAGCTGACGACGTTGTGGCCTTGATATTGGAAAACACTTTTACGTCTATCAGAAAATTAATTCCAAGGTAAGCATTTCCATATCCGCTTACAGGCTAGTGGCTCACTCCAATGAGCGCTTTTCCCCCAGCAAAATACATCGCGTGGTTATGTCATCAGTATTGGCCTAGCGAAGACATCCTACCCCAGATTACGAAGGTCCCTATTCTGTTTATCAGTGGTCTGAAAGATGAAATCGTACCGTAAGTTGGCCGTAGTTGCCTTTTCCCTATCAATGACTCTAGTACAATTGACACTGCACCAAAAAGATATCGGTTGGAGGATGTCTCCCGTTTCCGGCAGTGGCTAATCATTTTCATTCTACGGCAGGCCATCGCATATGAAGCAGCTCTACTCGATTTCTCAAGCAAAGAGCAAGACCTGGCGTGCCATACCCAATGGCGATCACAATAACTCGGTTAGCGAAAAGGACTACTTTAATTACATATTTGAATTTCTCAAGGAAACGGCATATGGTGAGCGTTGAGCAAAATTGATACCATGAACGACGATCGAGTTCTGGGTCACCGTGTCCCGTCTTGCATTAGCTGTGTGATATTGTGGAAGCAGCAGTCAGTAATGATGGGGAGGCATTGGTGGGCTTGCTATCTCAAAACAGCAGTCACTGTGGCAGTAGCCCTATGACTTGAATTGTCTGTGTATCCAGAGTTCGCAATCGATTACAACGCATGGCTGGAGATTTCTCAGCCTTCGGGGCTCGAAGTTGGACCTCCACTGGCATCAAATCGATTAGCCATATCATTATGCTCGCTAGCGTGCATAGGCAAAATCAAGAGCAGGTGAAGCGTAGATGATGAATACATGCCTGTTATGTGGACAAAATAGATACAAGTGTCTGTGACAACTTATTGGCTGCTGAGAGCCGTAACTGAAAGAATGTAGTGAGTGTTAAGAGTGACTCATCTTGGCTGGTGTGTCATCATTGGGAATGCCGAAAGCCGTAGAAAGTTTGACATGTCGACACCCAGTTGCCACTTCCTCTCCTACCAATTCAACCATAGAACACCTCACGGCCGCAGCGTCTTGAACTCCAAACTTTCATTACTGTCTATCGAGGCTGTTTTTTTGAAGCCCCCTGATTTATTTTTGCTATCATTCACGCCATAGCCTCACTTTTCGGGCTGATTCCACTGATATCCCGATTGCCCTTCGCGCCGAAGGCGAACCCTCTTTCGGACTGAAATCATGCCATCGCTCGACTCAGCAACCCATCAACCATCAGAGGCTGCAGCACGAGCACCACAGCGCAGACGGCCACGTCGCGGCCAAGGTCTGGAAATGAATTCGTCATTGTCATTAAGGCCTGCTTCAGTCGCCCCATCCCCAATCACTTCGTCTATGGAACCTTCCAGTGCAGAAGGCTCAGCAACAGAAAATGGCCATACCAACAACGCTAGAGGTAGAGGTGTTAGAGGTCGGGGAAGAGGAAGTGGTAGAGTTGCTGTAGGAGGGGCAGAAACTCGGGGAGGGAGAGGTGGCCATGCCAGAAATATGTATGGACGAACAAACGGCCAAACTGGCGAAAATCTAGGTGGCCAGCACAGCCGTGGTCTATTAGGTCCTAATGGCAGGCCATTTGGGGGAAGATTAACCCAACAAGAAAACGAGATCACTGCAGCTGTCTCATCACTCCAAGCGGATGCACCTGAATTCCGCCCAGGTCAACAGCATCAACATCGATCAGTGAATGGGGCAAAAGGAGGAAAGCAACATCAGCCGTATCATCACCACGATCAATCCAACGCCCCACGTGCGAGACGACAATCTGTACTCAAGTCTAAGGCTCCCGACATTGCTACACGGACTCATGAAGACATTGCCAACGGGATCTACGAATGCCCGATCTGTACGAACGAAGTGGCTCGGAACTCGAAGATCTGGTCTTGCAAAACTTGTTGGACCGTTTTCCATTTGAGTTGCATCAAGAAGTGGTCTACGAACGAAGGTTCTACACAGTATCAGCAACGCAATGAGGATGGAATCCTCCCCCCACCCAGGCAATGGAGATGTCCAGGTTGCAATCTACCTAAGGATGTCCTACCCTCTATTTATACTTGTTGGTGTGCGAAGGAAGCAGACCCACGTCCCATTTCAGGTATACCGCCCCATTCCTGCGGACAGACTTGTGGTAAATTGCGAGTTCTACCAAAGCAATGCCCTCACCCTTGCGAGCTTCCATGTCATGCTGGTCCCTGTCCTCCTTGCACACATGTCGGTCCCATGCAGAGCTGCTTTTGCGGCAAGAAACTAATATCCAGGCGCTGCGTCGACACCAATTACGACTCGGGATGGACTTGTGAGCAGATTTGTGGGGACCTTATGCCATGCGGTGAACATACGTGCCAAAAGCCTTGCCATGAGGGCTTATGTGGCGCATGTGAAGCGCGAATGGATTGCCGTTGCTATTGTGGCAAAGTAGAGCAAGCCACCGTCTGCTATGAGCGAGGAGGCGAGAAGCATAGCGAAACGGGTGCCGAAACGTGGATTGGAATGTTCGACTGCAGAGGTGACTGCCAGAGACAATTTGATTGCGGTAAACACCAATGTGAGAAGGGCTGCCACCCCCAAGAAATTGCAACACCACATTGTCCGCGATCGCCAGACGTTGTTTCTTGCTGTCCGTGTGGCAAGACAGCTTTGATCGAAATATCAGACAAGGCTAGGGACACGTGCGAGGACCCAATTCCGAATTGCGATAAAAAGTGCATGAAGCGACTCCCTTGCGGCCACTCCTGTCAACAAGTCTGCCATTCTGATCAATGTATGCCGTGTCTGATGACTGTCGATATAATCTGTCGCTGTGGTCGTACCCATTCCGCAACGGTATGCCATCAAGGGAGTGAAGAGCGGCCTCAATGCATGCGCACATGCAAGGCAACGTTGAATTGTGGGCGGCATGAATGTGGTGAGAGATGCTGTTCTGGAGAAAAGAAAGCCGCTGAGCGTCAAGCTACTAAACGGAAGCTCCGGCCATTAGGGGCGGCAAGGCTTACTGGTGAGGGTGTTGAAGCGGAGCATATCTGCACCCGCCCTTGTGGACGAATGTTGAAATGTGGCAATCACACATGTCCCGAACTATGCCATAAAGGACCGTGCGGTAGCTGTAGGGAGGCTATCTTTGATGAGATCAGCTGCAATTGTGGAAAGACTGTCCTCCAACCACCGCTACCTTGCGGTACTGGTCCACCTCCTTGTCGATTTGAATGTGATCGGCCAAAGAATTGCGGTCACTTGCGTGTTCCCCACGACTGCCATGGGAATGAGGAGCATTGCCCGAAATGTCCTTTCTTAGCACAAAAGCCTTGCTTATGTGGAAAGAAAACGCTCAAGAACCAACCATGCTGGCTTACCGAGGTCCGCTGCGGCGAAGTCTGCGGGAAGATGCTGAAATGCGGGTCTCATTTCTGTCGTAATCTATGTCACCGACCTGGTGAGTGTGAAGATGTGGGGAAGGCTTGTCAACAAGCCTGTGGAAAAGCGAAGAAGGCCTGTGGGCACCCCTGCGATGTGCAATGCCATGCCCCCTCTTCGTGTCGCGAAGACAAACCATGCCAAAGCAAGATGTTCATTACTTGTGATTGCCAGCACCTGAAGCAAGAAGTGAGGTGCAACGCTTCGAAGACTAGCGAAGGCAACAGCAAGAAAACCCTAGCATGCGATGATGAGTGCGCGAGACTGTTGAGGAATCAAAAGCTGGCGCAAGCCCTCAATATCGATCCTGAAGCACACAAAGACGACCACATTCCGTATGCCAATGACACATTGAAGATGTTTCGTGAAAGCGTCAAATGGGCTCAGGTCCAAGAGAGGGAATTTAGAGTCTTCGCGGCCGATGAAGCCGAGAAGCGACTACGCTTCAAGCCCATGCCACCGCATCAGCGAGCCTTCTTACATGCTTTGGCCGAGGACTTTGGCTTTGACACCGAGAGCATGGATCCTGAACCGCATCGCCATGTTGCTGTCTTCAAAACGCCTCGATTCGTAATGGCGCCAATGAAGACATTGGCAGAATGCGTTCGCATTCGTACCTCTGCGGAAGCTGCAACATTCACTATTGCAGAGACTCGGAGAAAGCTGCAAGCCAATATTGAGGTGTATAATGGGTATCTCTTGACTTGCCCCCGATTTGGTCTTACGCTCGAAGATTTGCGTGCAGACTTTGCTGTTAGCCTGGACTCTACGCCTGGCTTAGCGTACGATATATGTTTCCTCCCCAATGAAGAAATAGTCATCAAAGCTAGGCCAGCGTCGTCTTCTACTGTCATCTCGCCCTCCGCCATCGAGGCCTCCATTAAGTCATTGAAAGGACCACTATCAGCGAGTGTATCGTCGAAACGCCTTGCTGCCTCTATTCAGCTATGTGCTTTGGATGCGTCGCTGAACGTATTGCGCCGCGAATTAGATGACCCTGCCAATAATGGGGGCTGGAGTCAAGTGGCTGCAAAAGGAGCAGCCCCCCGAACAGTATCTAGACAGACTGGCGTAGGCGAAAAGAGCGTTTATACGGTCCTTGGAAGCAGATTGCAGGATGCAAAGAAGAAGCAGGAAGAGATGAAGAAGGCGAGAAAGGATGAAGTGATTGTGGATGACTGGGAAGATGAAATGAGGAAAGTCGAGGCAGAAGAAGAGAAGGCTGAAGCTGAGGCCCAAAAAGAAGAGCGGCAGTCAAGCGGTCTTGAGGAGCAGGAGTCCAACATCGATGGAGATTTGCTTAAGGAAAAGGCGAGCAGCGGAGAGGCGGCAGTGGATAGAGACACGGTAGAGACCGTCAAGCAAAGCACATAAACAAACTCGAAGGTAGGACTGAGAGACTGGGCAAGCACCTCGAGGCTGCAGACGAGCGTGACGAGTCAGCCATTTGGTACCGGCCGGGCCCTCAAGCTCTACCCCAGGCCTGAGACCCAAGGTGGAGATGAAGAGGCTGAGAAGTTTGACAAGGAGCGGAAGACAGCAGAGAAGCAGAGGCAATTTTGACGATAAGGAGGCGCGGATGGCTAAGCCGCCCGCCGAGTTAAAGACGAAGATGCTGTAGGTGCTTCGATGGTCATGAGGTACAGCTAGCAAAGCTTCAGCTCGACGTAGCAATCGAGCATCATCTATCTCATTCTGCAGAAAATTCATTGGTGACGCTGTTATTTTCAAATCTTGTTACCCCTACTCTATATCTTGAACGCGTTTTGTTCCGAGACCGTTCCCAGTTGCTGCGGAGCCTTGAAATGAAGGTCGCTAGCGGCGATTGCTTTGCTTTGCTTCGGCCATTGTCGTATCCTTCTCGTCTGCCGCTGGCTTCCGATTGGAGATCAGTATACCACTCAGCCTGTATACCACTCAGGATCGCTTTGAAGTCAGTGATATATTTGCGGCAGACGTCACGTGAAATGGGATAACTGCTGCTGAGAACAATTTTAGGAAGAGCGGATGGGTTTTTAGAGAGGGTATGTAAGGTGGGTTGTCACTTTGTCAATACGACGCATTGTGGGCTGGTATGGAGAGAGATGGAACCATCACGATCTTCGCCTATAGGAGAGATAGCAGGGTTTTTAGGTATGTGAACGCTTCAGATTCGTAAAATTCCTAAGCAGACTGCTTTGCTCCTCCCGGAAACCCGAATTTGCTGGCCCTCTCCGATGCTGAAGGTCGCTACCGCCATAAAGATTGCCTTCATGAGCCTTGACGTACACCGCAGAGTCTGCTTTATCCGGCTGCCATTAGTCGGATAGACGTCGAGCGTATTTGATATAGTGGCTGTGTCCAAGTAGTCCCAGCTGATTGCTTTGGCTTTCCCTGACGACGGTGGCGCATTTACCACTTATCATCGTAGCCTGTCCGTTGTTCTGTGAGGTAAGGCCCACAGGACGGTATGCGTTTATCGCATCTGACTCTTTGAGGAGGCTGCAGATCAGTCGGGTTCTAGCCCGATCTTGATGGATCATTTGTTGGTGAATTGTATGGACTGAACTGGTCTTCGGTAGATGGGACTGGGTATGTATCCTCCGGTCTGTAAGGTTTGCTATAGGTATTTGCTGTCATATAGTCATGATCCATGATGCTAATGAAGAGATCAACGACGCAAATATTGACAACGTCACGAGGCTCCACCAAGATTACTCGCCTGTCGCGAGGATCGAGATGTGGATCTTTTCCTTGCTATAAGAACTGTTACATAAGGAACAACATGACTCATATAGTCAACGATCTTGGGATCGGAATGAAGCTGGACGGCTGTTGTGACGAAATTCGCGGTACCGACAATGGTAGAGCTTCTTGGTGTCGTATAGTATTCCTGGATTGGAAGAGCCATTGCAGTGACGATTCAGCACCGCGTCATTGCATGTAGGCAGCAATACACACCAGTAAGCTGCGAGGCCGCCTCGTAACAATTTTTGAGGAGTCTTCATGTCTATTGACGTACCCTGCTGGATAACTCTAAGTTTTCTCACTAATCTAAAATATCGCGGGTTTGATTCGATGCTCCTTTTGGTGGTGAAAGAACGCTGGCGAAGACATCCGGAAATTGAACGTTAGATTGTTTGGTGTTCTTTTTCTTGAAACAACCACAACAGATCTTGATTTGAGGATCCTGTACCAATTGCTGGATTTTGGGGCAGCCTTGTCCTCCGCCAGTCGCCAAGCTTCGTTTCGAACGACACAATAAGAAATTATGAAGGCCGTCAAGTGGGTTTGTATAGCATTCCCCGCAGATCCTTTGGATGCACATGATGCAGATGTGGCTGGATTTGCTGGACAATATTGAAATCTTTGATGGCTTGGTTTACCAAGTCTTTGTATTCAAGTGGGACAAGTCCTGAATCATCCACAAATGATGAGCATGGTTAAAGGAACTCCGCAGGACCTTTTTCGTGCGAAAGTCGTGATGATGACTTTGGATATCTACACTGCTGTTCGTTGATGGAGAACAACATTTGGAGAAGGATAACTGTGGCAGGACGGTCGAGTGGGGAGCTCACATGGCCTTGCTATTGTCGTGCGACTCGATCGTGTATTGTTGACGATGGTCGGGTTCCTCGGACTTGAGTCGGCTTGAGTGTTCGAAGGTAAATTGAGAAGAAAAAATCGGTGGAGTGAGGATGCGAAAATGATGGAGCGATCTTGATGATGCTCGGGATCCTTCTGAAGGTACGATTCAATGGCTTCGGAAAAGAGTGGCACTCGGAATGGAGCAAAGGGCTGGAAATAGTGAAGTAGCCTCCTGGCAGAATCGCCTTCACCGACTTTTGTTCTCTTAGCCATTCCTTGGGCCTCTTCCTTACCTCTCCGAGTCGCGTTGCAGGCTTTCAGAGGCTTGCACTTATTCTCCAAGGTGAGACCTTCATCAAGCGGCTCACCACTGGAGTCTTCTATCCCGTACAACGGATTCTGTTCACCACGCACGTTCCAGCGTCCGTTGCCATCCTGACAATGGAGTATGCGTGCTTAACTCGCTAGCAACACTAGTCGCTCACAGTCCTTGTACTTCGTAGAAAGATGGTCAAGGGTCTAGAAATCCTCAGACAAAGTCGGTTATCCAGCCTAGAGGCAAACGGGCCAACTTCCACAGCATTCCGCCTTAGACCGCCTTCAACAGCCATACACCTGATTCAATTGATCGACGCTCTCTTTCGAATCTCTAGCAAGCCTAGTAGCAACTGAACACAGATTCGAGAAGAGAAAGGCATCGATAAGCGTGGATACATGAGTGAATCCTGAAAAGAACACTGTACACACACACAACAGTTTCCAAAAGGTCTGACCGAAAATGGAAATCAATCTCTGAACCCTGAGCCTCAAATGGGCAAGAGAAAAATCCAAGAGGTACCAGTAAGGGGATTCGAAAGCCGAAACACTGGGCTCTTGGGACCATCTGGGACCGCCCACAAGGGCAAAGGTATCATTTCATCAAAAGCCAAGAATTTCTCAGTCTCAAAATCTGCGCCCTTCGCTCTTCGGCCATACTTATTCCATGCAAGGGCCACAGCCGGGAACCGTCTCCTTGAAGTAAAGGAATTCATGACGAGTCAGAGCCAAGGGTAAAAAAACACTCAGGGAGACCGCATCTGATGGTAGGAAATTCATAGGCGTGTTTACACAATACTTCAGACTCAAATTAATACCCACGCCAATCGCCCCTATGACTGTACCCATCAAATCGTTACTGAGCCTGTTTCTTCTGTGCTACCGGGCCTAATTCCTTATCAAAAGCCGCATACGAGACCTGTAGACTGGCCACGCCATTGATAGCCACATATAGAATCATAACAAGAATAATTGATATCAGGAATCCCATAAACAGGCCTGGCGTGAAATATTGGTATCGCTCGAACAAGGGTCCATCCGGTAGTGTGATGGTATCGTTAGAGGCACGCTTGTGGTGCGATAGGTCTCGTTTCAACTCCATTTGAATGGGAGCTGGAAACAGGGAGTCCATTTCATACCGCTCGGGCTCGGCGTGATCTAGGTGGGGGGCAGCGGTCGAGGGTGAGGTGGTATAGACAACGGTGTATTTCTTCGACGATAAGAGGTCGAGCACGGAGGCCAGCAAGCCGTCTAGATAATTCAGCCGACCTTTACTTTGGAAAAGCAGTAAGTGGCAGCCTACCGTTTTCGACTAATTTTTGAGACCTCCCAGCACCGACAGGAAGAGCTGGGAAGTCGAGGTTGATGACTCTCGGTTTCATGTCTTCGGCAATAGTGAATGATCCAGCTGCGGGAGAATGTAATATCAGCATCCAGCTCTCCTTTGGGGATCACTTCTGGAACGGTTGCTTACTAGACGCATCGACCCGTAAGAGCGCTGCTCCACATCTATCCTGTAATATCCTGCTGAACTCATCCCCCTCGACCTGGCCCAGAACATGTTTGACTGTCAGACTCGATCGAATGTCCTTATCATCTCCGAGCATCTTCTTTCTCAGGTGAGGCGCTGAGGGCCGGTTGCTGTAGTCTGTCGCATCGGCTCCTGGCTGGGAAACAATGATATAGGTATCGGAAGAACATGTCTCGAGCTGAGAGGCGACGATGCTGGTCAAGTGCTTTGCTGAGACGAGGGATGGAGACGATGCCAGAAATCTGAAGGACGTCTTAGATTAGCGGAGTTCCAGAAATGACGACCAGCATGCTTACTCGGAGGTGGAGAAGAGGAAGAACGGCGAAGTGTCTTTGAATGCATTTGCGGCAGTAATAGCCAAGGCTAATGCCGCAGATCTTGTTAACAGCATGGCGTTGTACTTTGCTCCAAGTTAATAGTCGAGGTTGGTGAGAGATGTCTGGAATGCAGCCCTCGGCTCTCGGCATAACGATTTGCCGATCGAGTGCACTTGCGGGCGATTTGCATGCACAATCCTTCTTCGAATTTTTCCTATACATAAGATGTTTGCAAAACCGCGGACAAAATCTGCGGTAGCTCCACCTAGGAAGAAGAGAAAAATCTCGTCAACGATAGAAGAAATTGCCTTCAACTCCAGTGCTCGAGAAGAGTATCTGTCTGGCTTCCATAAACGCAAGCTGCAGCGGATAAAACATGCCAAGGAGGAGGCTGCTAAGAAAGACAGAGAAGAGAAGCTCGCTGCTCGTAAGATCGTACGTCTTGCAGTTCTCAGATGTGATTACAGTGTCTAAAAAGATGGGATATAGCTACGAGACGGTCGAAAAGTAGACCTCGAAAAGCATGTGGAAGCCGTGAACTCCTTGCTCAGGGAACAAGCTGGGCTTATCTCAGATCCCAGTGACGAGGAGACGGCAGATGTAGAGCAATGGGAGGGAATTATGGATGAGGCAGCCATAGACCATGAGAACGACTACGTTGACCATGATCGGTTTACTACGGTTACTGTGGAGGCTGTGGAAGTGTCGAAGGATGGGTTGCACAAATCAAAAAAGAAAACAGAAGGAGAGAGCGAGGACTCAGGAGCAGACACAGCCAATGGCGAGCCACGAGAAACGTCAGCTGGACGACAACGTGCAGGACCAGAATCAGCGAAGCGGACATGGACAAAGGAACCGCTCGATAGGATGAGAAAGAAGAAGCCGAAGTTTCGGTATGAAAGCAAAGCAGAGAGAAAGGTCACCAGGCATAAGGAAAGATCTGGGAATAGGGTGAAGGCGAAGGCCAGGAAAGAATGATGAACATTTCTTCATTACTTCGTTGTGAGCATCTTGATACCCATCTAGCGACCTCATTGAGTGATATAACAACCAATGCAAGACTCAGTCCACAAGAAGCTATTGGATTGAGCAAATTTGATTGATCAACAAAAAGTGGACAGTGCTGATAGCTCGCAACCCCATCCCTCCGCATCAACATTGTGGTATCGTAGTAAAGCTATAAATGCACGCTCGTGATTTCCGGACCGGAATCACTCATATGTTTCCGATCTCAAGCTGGAAGTCCTCCAACTCCTTCTTGACGGTTGCATACTTCTTGGCCATCTCCTCGTACTTCTCCTCCCATTGGTCACGAGAACTCTCAAGAGCCTGGACCTTGCGCTCGTAGTGGCCAGCTTTCACATCTGTTTGGCGTAATCTAATCCACATGGGAGTGTCAGCCTACAGGAAACAGAGCGACTTTGCGGCAACAGCGTATTGATGGGCTCCATACTTTTCATTTGTCTCTCTGATGTTCTTGTCTGACTCCTCAGCCTCCTCCTCTAACAGCTGCAGCTTCCTCTGTAAAGCTTCGTTCTGCGTGCCGTGCTGCCCACTCTCCGCTAAATCCGAGTTCGCTTTCTTAATGCCAACCTCTAGCTTCTCAACCTCCGTCTCCAATAGTTGATTTCGGTGTGACAGTGAAGTAATCTCCTGCTCTTTTGCCAAATTCTCCTGCTCCAAGGACTTGACCTTCGTCTGGAGCTCTTCTGCCTTGCTCGCTGCTTCCTCTTGCTCCATACGAAGAGCGTTCATTTTCTGTGTAATGTAATGTCAGAAACCTTTGAAGGCACAGTTTGAAGCATTTTCGTCGTCAAAACAGATAACCATTGACTGTGAGCCACTTGTAGACTGCAAGCAAGACCTAAGCTAGCATTGGTAAATAGGTTGCCTACCTGTTTGATCGTTTCGAGAGACATGATAGCGGCTGATGAAGGTTCACAGGCCGAAGGGCTTTTGTAGGGTTGCCGCTGAGGTGATTGATTATGCAAAGCCCGTTGTTGTGTATTCGGGACACTGTTGGTGAGAACGTGGGGCTTACGTGGGACTACAGAACAGGTCGAGGGGAGCGATGGCCGCTTTCGTGCAAGTCGGCTAGATTATCCGCGCGTCAGCCTCCCTAGCAACGGCCGAAAGTAAACAATGGATATCAATCTAAACTGTTGCCTCTATCACACTACGATAGCGATGATTAATCACGACTGTAGTATTATCTGAAGGACTCTACACGATCAAGATGCTGGCTGCACGAGATCAAGAGAACTTGGTGCATGCACACCAAGCCGCAGGAGCGTCTAAGCCACTCAATCAAGGTACCAGACAGCTTGCGCCCAAAACTCCGGGCAACAAGGTGCCGAAGACTCCTTTCAAGATACCTCTGAATGACGAGAATGGAGGCCTCGGGGGAGGAAAAGGTGGTTTCAAGGCCAACGCCAAAGGCAATGAAAATATTGTGACAGGGGTGAAGAAGGGAGGACTGGGGGACAAGGATGCATTCGTCACACCGATGGGTACAATTGAGGTCCTGACGAGCTCCGTGCAAGATGGCTAATGGAAGGATGTCGGCCAGGTCCACGAACTCGAGCACCACTGGGAATGAAGACTACAAATGCAAAGGCCAAAGCTTTCCGAACACCGGCTCCACCACCTGTAGACAATGACCTTGACAAGCTCAAACAGAAAAGTGCTTCCGCGCGAAAAGCTAAGCCGAGGGTGTCTCATGCGGAAATGACAAAGTTGGAGGTCTTGGGGGACAAGGATGAGCTTAAAGAAAGGGAGATCGAGTACATGCCTCCCAGAGCCAAAGGTAAAACTGTGACTATATGGTGAATGGAGAGTGCTGATTACTATAGATCTTCCTGACCTACCCGACGACCATTATGAAGTCGATCTTTCGGTCTTCGACAATGGCGGATTGACCAAAGGAGCGACGAATTATTTCGCGACCAGAAAAGGCGATGATGGGTTCAGCCATCTAGAACGAGAGGAGCAGCGCCGACAAAAGATTTTCGACAGGTCTGACAGGAAGATCGAAGCCCAGTTGCTCCGCGATGTCCACAGCATGAGTGTTCTCTGCACGCATCATGTCGAGTGCCCTGACGGGCTATGTAAAGACACAATGCAGGCCAGGGAGGCGGCAGAAAAACAATATCAGAAGACAATAGCAGAAATCGACGCAGAGACTGTATCCACCATGAAGAAGCCAGCCCCAATGAGTAGACCCTCGACGTTAAAATCGAAATCTGCTGCCGCCGCCCTGTCTCAAAGCAAGGCCTCTGCTTCTGCGCCCAAGGCGAGTTCAAAGCCATTTGCACCCTCTGCAAAATCTAGACTGAGTACGACTCTCGTCTCCCGTCCCCCCAGAAATCCAGCACCCACGAATCCCTCCCCAATGCGTCATACAGCAGCAGTAGCAGCCTCAAAGACAACGATGGGCTACGCAAAAGGTCGCAGTACTTCTGCGACCCTCCGAACCACTATCCTACCTAAGAAAGACTCGGAAGTACCGGACACTTCGCTTCCGCCAGCAGAATACATCTCTCGCTATGGGGTGCCGCGACTAGGGAGCGAGATGTGGCTAACTTGCAAGCGTGCGGGCTGTTTTGACGATGATGAAGGGCCGAGCTTGGAAGAGATATTCGCTGGCGATCATCCTCACGGTCTAGACGCGCTGTTGAGAGAGGAAGCGGAGCAGGACTTTCAATTGACATTCTGATTCGAGTCAGGACAGGGAATATGAAATCTGCCTCCAGACTCAAGAGCAATTACGACTTGACCAGCAGCTATTGGCGTTGGGCGTCAGAGTGCCTTTGGAGTATTCGTCAGCATAATTAGGGCGTTAGTGCAATCCTAGCTCAGTATGCACCACATTCGATGACATTGCCTGTGGATGCTTGGAGTTGCACTGCCGTCGGATCACGCCATTGATGATCATAGGCGTTCTATCTAGCTGGCTGTGGCTTTTTCATGTCCGTAAGGGTTTCAAGAGGAGTAATTTGGCTGGGGCGAGGAGAGCCGGAAACACAGAATCACGTGTATGCAACATGAGTATGAGACTGCACTAAACATTTGAACCAATATGATCAAGATGGAACTACCACGGTCGAGAATTCTGACAATAGCTCGATGAGGGCACGTTGCTGAAGCTCCACGTTGTTCGCCGCCTGATCAGTCTAGCTACGTTCGGCATTTCAAATACTATCTTACCAGTCTTGGCAAAGTCGTTCATAGTCCCTGTACGTAAGGCACCGATTACAGACTTTAATATTGGTATAATTCCGATCCGCCTAGCCAATGTTGACAGGGTTCGGGAGAGTATGATTACCAGGAGACCCAACACAGTTTTTGATATACCATACCAGCACCTTCAGAGCCTGATATATTTGTCGTCCTTAGGGCACCTAGACTCCTCGTAATGCTAAATTTAACAGCTAGCCTTTCACATCCCGAAACGAATTATTTGTTACAGACTGCAGGAGGGTTAACTCTCAGGGTAGCAATCAAAAAACGGGGGCAGCCCTTATATTAGGGTAACATCTCTAACATGTTAAAACAACCTGAATGCTGCTCAATTCCAATTCTGTTCAGAACTCAAGAACGAGACAACAGCACTGCTTGACCTTCCTGACTTCATACGTACCAAAATTGGTCATCGATTTTATCCCCCCGCTCTTTCTCAGGCCCCTTACACCCACAATATCCCTAGCATAATCCATCGAAGGCTTTCAAAAAGCGCGAGGCGATCGAAAAGCCCATTTCCAAAGCCTTCGCCGCATCTCTCAACAGTAGCAAATAGCGTCGACATCGTTGTACTTCAACGAACCCATCTCTTCTGCAGCAACGCCGCCATGTTAATCGATTACGGTAATCGATATCAGCGCCGTTATCTAGTAGTGGTTCTGTGCGAAACGGCCATGTATCACGTACTATTTGGTGAAGTTAAGGGCTGTGATTAGTGCATGAGGGATCCGACACCTTGATGGGCTTTTCAGTGCATTTGGTAATGGGCGAAGTATCTAGGCCCTGGCGTTAGGGGGGGTTCATGTAGATGCGGAAGGCCAGGACGTTTGAGGGGTCGTTTGAGCTCATAGAGTTCTTGGGACGGGCTGCAGCATCGTTGCTACACAAGGGTTTGACGGCGTTTGTGAGAGTGAGCATTGAGTGGTGCTAGGTCTGGGTTTGGCAAAAGCGTATCGTAATTCTCGCTGAGATCTCGGGCTGGTTGCTTGTATTTCTGGAATGCGTCATGTCTGAAGCGCAGTCAAGTTTGAAGACACACCCACACGATCCACGGTCAAGCATACTGGAAAAGGCTGCACCAAAATCAGATTACTACCACAACGGTATCATCTTGCGTATAGCCAAGTAAAGCTCAATGTAACCAGATATCGCTCGCCATCGCTCGAAAAAGGGGGTATATATGTTAAACGAGAGAGAGCAAGAAGAAGACTGCGAGAAACGATTGTGCCACCTTTCCGAAGACCCCCACGCTTGCAATACCCAATGCTGGCTCAACTGCCCAGTAGCTCGCTCTCGCACTTACTCACAATGAACACAGAAGTTCCATTCCCACCCTACGCCAGAGATAAACGTCAGATCCAATCACATCACATCCTCCCCCCAATTTTCTGAAACCAACTACTCCTCTTCCCCTGCCCCGTCGTCCCATCAAACGTCTTCACGCCCGACCCCAAGTTGACTCCGGCAAGCGCACTCTGCCTCCTCGGACTCCTCAAGCGCTCTTCCTCCGCACTCCCCTCGCCACTCCTGACACCCTCCCTCTTGCTTTCCCTTCTGCGCCGTCGATCATCTTGATCGTCAGCCATGGGATCAGCGTACATGCGGCTGCTGCGCTTCGACTTGCGACGGGAGCTTCGTCGCAGATCTTCTTCGGCTGCGAGATCGTCGGCGCCATTGGCGCGGAGATCAGGCGCTGGCTCCATGATGGTAGGCTCGAGCGGAGGAGGTTCCGGGGATTCTTTGGCAAGAGATTCAACCCAGGAGGCTGTGTGGTCGTTACCTCCGCCGCCGTAAGGGTCGTTGTTTTCATTGGCGCGCTTGCCGTTGCGCGGGTCGAAGTAGTCTTCTACTGGTGCAGCAGACTTGCGGCGATCAACTTTCGCACGGCGGTCTTCGCGTCGTTGTCGTCGAGCCTCCTCTTCATCCGGTGCTTGTGAAGCCATCGGCTTATCGTAATGGGAGCGGCGACGGTCGGATTTGGGGCGAGATGACCGCTCGGCTTCCTTGTCCGCATTGCCTCGGTGTTTGCTCCGAGGCTTCAGGATGTCTTCTTCCAGCTCGCGGTTAGCTTGCTCATCTTCCTTGGCCTTTCGAGCTGCTCTTCGAGCGTCTTTTTCCTCCTGCTGCTTAGCCTCAGCTTCTTCTGCCTTCATTACTTTTCGATCCTTTTCCCTGAGCTTATCTTTCTCAGCTGCACGGCGCCTGGATCTTCGTTCCGCTTCGTACTTGAGAGCTTCGTCACGTGCGTCCTTTGCAGCACGATCTTTGTCTGCTCGCTTAATTGTACGCTCCCCTCGCTGAGCGTCGGCGTCTTCAGCTTCGGTCACGCCAGCACCATCTCCCGCCGTATCATAAACAAAACCCTCGGCCGCTCGAGAGACTGGCTTCTCAGATCGCCTTCGGTCATCGCAACGAGGACGCTTGGCAGAGTCATCTCCTCCAGTGACAGTTCGTTTTCGAGGAGCGACCTCGTCCTCGACAATGTCCTTGCTTCTTGGGCGGTCGCCGGAGACACTGGTCCGGCGATTTTTACGGAAAGCGCCAAAAAGCCCAGCAATCTTGTTTTCGGGCTTCTTGGAGCTCGTCGCAGACCGTTGAAGTCCTTTTGGCTTTGTGATGAAATGCATATCCTCAGGGCCATCAGCCATTTCAGGGCCGTCTGATGGACCTGCATCGACCATAACAACATCCTCGTCCTCATTGAAAGCCTTAGATTGCCGTTTCGATTTGGCGGGATCCATCTTAGAGTCTCTTCTCGACTTGGTCCGGTCGGGCAAATCTTTCTGAAACGATGCAGCCGGATCCGGCTCTACTTCTCTAGACTTACTTTTCACGCTCTTGTCTTTACCTTTCTTGGGGATTGGAGCGTCGACGATAGTATCTTCCAAACTGTTCACCATGACCATGTCATCGCTATCAATGGCATAAGGGTCAGGAGCAGCTGCAAGGTGGCTGTCAGCAATGTCGTAAGGCTTTTCATGGACACTTGGAAACCTCCTACCTGAAACCTTCTGCTTCCCTTTGGTGGACGCTTTGCGATCCAACTTACTGCTCTTGACGCCCATGAGCTTGGCTGCTTTACCGGTCACTTCGGGAGTATCCTCAGCTGGAGGAGACGGTAGGCCAGTCGCATCAACGTCCATTGACGGCCTACGTGAGCCAAGTTTCGGACCAGACGTAGCCGTGCTGGGTCGACGAACGGACTTTGTTCGTGCGGGGGCTCCACCGAAGAAAGCACCAAAGCTAGATCCCCTCGACTTAGGTGGGCGAGATTCCGGTTTCTTGGGTTTGTCAGAGTCGGATGATTTAGCATCCGACTTGACCGTCTCCTTGTCCTTCTCCTTGGCCGTCCTTGTTGATTTTGATCGTATCAAGCCGGGAGCAACGGCCTTTTCCTTCTTGGGTGGTGAGGCGTCAGCATCATCCTTAGACTTGGACTCTTTCTTCCCCTTTGCGGGTGCAGCAGCTCCCCACATGCCCCAAGAACTTGCGCCTCCAGTTTTGGCTACGCGTGGGCGCTCCTTCTTCGCCGGCTTCTCCTCTTTGGGTTCTGGTGGCGGTGTTGGCGGTCGCTTCGATTCTGGAGTGTCGCGGGCTTTGGAATCCAATTTCGGTTCTCTAGCCGACTTGGAAGACTTTTTGCTGTCCTTGGTCTCCTTCTTCTCAATAGCCGACGAGTCCATCAGATCGCCGAAATCGTCATCCATGCCTTCAAACTCGCCAGGAAAACTGCCGGGAACTGAATCTTTCGGGCCTTTACCTGTCGTATTATCTACAGCTTCGGGCACCAGGTCCTTTTTCTTTGATTTACTTGATGCTGAATCTTTGGTTTTACTTGATGCGCCCTTCTTGTCAGACTTTGATATTGGCTCGGGATCGGCGTGTGGCGGTGGTAGAATAGGCTCTGCTGCCGCTGCGTCTGCTGCTTTGTTCTTCTCCAACTCTTTCACTCTCTGTAGAACTGATGATGATTTTGTTGACTTGGCACTCGACATTGCTGTTTTGGAGGTTTTGGAAGGTTGCGCGGCCGAGGGTTGGTCATCTAACTCCGTAGCTTCTGGATCATTCCGGGCTCCCTTGTCTACCGAGCCCTTCTTATTGGCTACATCTTCCTTACCAATCTTATTCTTCGCCTCATCTCCTTTCTTGCCAGATGTCTTCTTCATCTTGGACGATGATCCCCATAAGCTACTCGAAAAAACATCATTTTTTGGGTCCTCACCCTTGCCAAGGCCTTGAATCGATCTGCCGTCCTTGCCTGTGCCCATTGGCGCGTCGTCGTCCGCCATGCTTTTCTTGGCATCACTCGACTTGCTGTCTTTGGTTGTTGTCTTTGAGAGCTTCGAGCCGACCTTGAGTTTGGATGACTTCGTCGCGGGCTCTTCTAGAATCTCGACAATCTCATCTGGATCGAGGTCAAGCTCGGCTTCAGCCTCTTTCTTTGCTTTTTCATCCGCTTTGCTGGTTTTCGCTTTAGAGGTGGACGTCGTTCCCGTGCCGCCCCAGAATGATTTGGCCGCTTTGGCAGGTGTCTCTTCTTTTGTTGGGGTCTTCTTTTTGAGATCGTCCTTGGCCGGCTTTGCCTCTTCGACGACCTGCTCTACACTGTCTTTGCTTCCTTTCTTGCCTGCTTTTGCCTCATCTAGTTTAGCATCCATCTTTGCATCCTTCTTTGCCTTGGTGGTCTTGGCAGGCGCAAGGGATGCCCATGCATCCTCCTCCTCTTCCGGCTCTGGGGTGAGGCCCTGAGCTGGTGGAGTAGGTGCAGGAGGTGGTGCGCTAAATGCCATATCTTTTTTGCCACCCTTCTTGTCGTTCTTCAAGGTACCCCAAGAGCCCCAAGTGTCTTCCTCAATGGTAGGGACTATATCAGGGACCGAACCTGCCAGTAGATCCTTGGTCTTCGAAACATCGGGCGAGGTGCTGCTTTTACCCTTTTTGCCCAGCTTGCCTTTGACTGTGCTCTTTTCCTTGGCCTTGGCGACCTTTTCTTCCTCCTCTTTCTCCTTAGCAGCCCTTACTTCCTCTTCCTTCCTTTCCTGCTCCTCCCTCTCTTGCTCCTCCCTCTCTTCTCTTTCCTTTTCCCTCGCCAGCTTCAACTTTTCCCTCTCTTTTTCCTTCTTCCTCCTGTCTTTAATCGGAAGACCAACCAGACTGGCGACAAATTCGTCTTCGGAGTTGACTTCTACTGGATCTTTGGAAACATTGATCTCCTTCTCTCTTTCCTGCTTCATCTTTTCTCTCTCCTTTTCCCTCTTCTTCTTCTCCTTGGCCGAGAGACCGACAAGACTAGCCACAAATTCGTCGTCAGAGTCAATTTGAACTGGATCTTCAAAAGCAATGATCTCTGGCTCAGGTTCAACGTTATCTTTCTCTCTCTCTCTCTTCATTTTTTCTCTCTCCTTTTCCTTCTTCTTCTTTTCCTTGGTAGGGAGACCGGCAAGACTGGCAATAAATTCGTCCTCAGAATTGAATTCTACTGGATCTTCGAAGGCGTTGATCTCTGGCTGAGGTTCAACCATGTTTCCTTTCTTACCCTTCTTATCCTTATCTTTCTTGGACGATGAATTCCACATGTCAAAAGAAGAAGCATCTGGAACATCAGGTACGGCTGGGGCGGGAGGCGGAGGTGGTGGCGCATCATCCCCTTTCGAGCTTGCGAGTGAGTTTCGTTTAGTCTTCTTGTCACTCTTCTTTTTGTCAGTACTACCCCATCCGCTCATCCAGTCATCATCCCCAGCTACATTAGCGGCAGCGTCCGCAGCGGCTTTAGAATCAGTGGAAGGCAGAGGGTCATCTTTGACTTCGGATATGAGGCCCTTCTTGCCTTTCTTGTCTTTCTTGGAACTTGTGCGCGATAGGCTTGGTAGCTCCTCAACAACAGGCGTTGGATCTGGCGGCGGCGGTGGGAACTCATTAAGAGGGTCTTTCTTGCCTGTCTTTCCCTTGTCTTTCCTGGATCCAAAAATACCCCATCCTGTACCTGCGGTAGCGTCAAGCTCGGGGGCTTCCTCGGCGACAGGCTTCTCTTCATCCTTCCCAGGCTCGTCCCAAATCGACTTTTTCTTTTGCTTCTTTTCATCTTTCTTAGCGCCAAATGAAGACCACTCGTCTACTTTCGGCTCTGGTTTCAGATCTTTAGTGACAAGCGGCTCCTCGATCTTGTCAACATCCGCCTTACCGGCCTTTTTCTTCTTACCAAACGAACCCCAGCCCGCGTTTGCCTCTGGTTCTAGGTCAGGGATAGTAGTCGCTGCTGGCTCTTCGCTTAAATCATCCTTTTTGCCTTTCTTCTTGTCTTTCTTGTTAGTTCCCCGCCCAAAATCCAACGCCGGCTCAGGCTCTGGAAGCGCCGTAACTTCGGGCTCCTCGATTATTTCAGGCTCCGTCTTACCACCTTTCTTCTTGCTCTTTTTGGTAGACCCCCATCCAAAGTCCAAGTCCGGCTCAAGATCTGGTACCGCAGTAATTGCCGGTTCCTCTTCCTTTTCAGCTTCTTTCTTGCCGCTCTTCTTCTTGTCTTTCTTGCCAAATAAACCCCATTCAGCGTTCGCTTCTGGTTCTGGATCGGGCACAGCCACTATGGCTGGCTCTTCAACCTCTGTGATCTTCTTTCCCCCTTTCTTATTTTTCTTGGTTCCAAAACCGCCCCAATCATCAGTTGCTGGTGTTTCGACAGGATCAGTCGGAGCAGGAGGCGGTGGCGGTGGCAGTGAAGCTTCCTCTTCGTTCTTCTTGCCCTTATTTTTCTTTGTGGATGCGGCTCCCCAGCCGGCCCCCCAGTCATCATCTGCAGCAGGCTCAGGTTCTGCAATTGCCGTGCCGATAGTGCTTAGATCAGGCTCGGTATCACCAAAAATACCCTTCTTCTTGTCTTTCTTTCCTTTCTTTACCCCGGCCGTGAAGCCTGTCCCTAAATTATCTTCAGCTACTCCATTTGTAGCCTCAACCTTAGTCTCGGATTCTTTCTCCTCCTCAAGACTACCAAAGTCTCCAAAGTCGAAGCCGGAGGTGGTGGTAGTCTTTTTCTTGTTTTTTTTGTTGCCCCCAAATGACCACGATGAGCCAGTATCTCCTGTATCAGTGGTTGCGGCCTTACCAAACGAGTCTGCGATGTCCGTCGTCGCTGTTTCGTTTCCAAAGCTCCAGGTATTACTAGCCCCCCAATTACTGTTACCGCCACCACCGCCCCCCCATCCACTGAACCCAAATCCACTGTCCTTCTTCTCTGTTGAGCCAAAATCAAGGTCGAGCTTAGGGGCATCATCGTTGAGATTAATGTCATCGAAATTACTCGTGCCATTAGTCTTCTCTGGAACATGATCAACCTGTCTTTGTATAAGCTAGTGTGTCATCAAGAAGACATATGCTTGACTGACCTTCCCCTTCTTGCCTTTCTTGTCCTTCTTCGTCGTTGTGGTGAAACCTCCCCAATCATCACCCAGATCACCATTGGCATCGTCTGCCCAAGATAGTGCATTGGTCCCACTGGCTGCTGCCGCTTCCTCCTCCTTCCTTTTCTCTTCCTCCTCCTCCTCCTCTTGCTTCTTCTTTTCTTCTTCCTTCGCCTTCTTTCCCCTATTCTTCTTATTACCAGTATCCCAGTCATTCCAGTCGTCGCCGCCACCTCCACCGTCTCCAGCCCCTCCATCACCATTGTTGCTGCCACCTCCTTCGCCACCATTGCCGTCGCCGTCCACACCGTCTTTGTTATTGCCTTCGTCGCCGCCGTCCGCCCATTTTGACTTTTGTGCTTGCGATTGAGCCTTCTTTGCTTTCTTGCCTGCGGCTTGGCGGAGATTTGATGTGTCGTCGAAGTCAATCCCAGGCGCCGTCATGGAATCCAAGGATTTGTGCTGTGGTACGTATTCGTAGACTGGGGGAGGTGTTTGTTGTTTGTAAGGTGGTTGAACTGAGGTCAGGTTTTCTGCGAAGTCGTAGTAGGGTGGTTCGCTGGATATTGCTTCGCAGTAGGAGAGAGGAGGCTCGATGTGAGGCAAGTAAGTAGATTCTGCGTTGCCAGGAAACGAAGAGTTCAATATCGAACCGCTCGCCTCTAGAAGCACCAGGCGTTGCACCTGTCCGCAAAGTCAGACGTACGTGTTGGGCAATTATGCAATGCAACGTGCACTAGACGACTCTTGATCCATGCTTGTTTCTGGACCGACATGGAAGGATGGGAAAGGATAAGGCTAGAAGTAGGCTTGGAGTTCTTACGGAGCTGTCAAAAGGCGTGGAAGGCTCGAATGCTAGGTCCCGCCTTCTGCACGAACTTGCACACCGCCTCGTCCATTGTATAAGTATATCATCCAAACCAGTCCTCCATTGCGGGATCTTTCGTCCGATATATGCATTGTCGCGACCGTCTTCGCATTGAGATCTGACAGACACTGCTGCCATTGTGAGCTTTGGGAGCACTTGGTCGTGAAATCCTGGGCAGGGTCATTGACGCAACGGAAAAGACACGGTCAGGCAAAGTATGGGAGTGCTGAGAGCAAGGGATTGATGCGACAGGCGAGAAGAAAGTAGACGGCCTTCCCAAAAGCAGATTTGCAGAGACGACTATAGAAGCGTATATGGTGAGGTTGTAGTAAGTGGAGGAGTCAAGAGCGGCGGCGACGAATGGTGGTCACGAGTTCGATCTTCTCCACCCCTGTCAATTGTGTATCGCGGGTGCTCGAGCTTCACCTACGGGAATTGCCCAATCGATAGCTCGCCGTGAGCTTAGATAGCGTTATGGTCACTTGGTGCGACAGGAGACAGCGAGAGCATTCAAGCATGCCATTTATGAGGGAGGGGAAAATTCTGTTAAGATTCTGTTCATCGATCTTGCAATATCCTATCATGCACCTCGGCTGGGCCATCCTCTACTGCAAGTTGCCATTGGTCGTCCTCTACAACATACGCTTGCTTGCAGTCGGCCTAGTCGCTAGTACCCAATACTCAAACGCAGATTGGCCTGCTTAATCCCGAAGCAGTCTCGAATCGGTAGTGAGATGCGTGAAAGTGGCCCCAATACAACATACAGCAATCTTGTTTGACTGTTTGAACGGAGACACAAGCAGCCAACTCTCTCAACAGTCTACATCTGGTATCTCTTCTAGAATGTTTGGTATACAACGCCTGTAGACTCACCACGTCAACCTTGAGCCGGTGATGACCCAAACCCCTCCAAATCCCCGCCTGCGATAAACACCTGCAATGTAGCCTCTCTGGGCGGTAATCCCCTTGCCATACCACCAACGCCTTGCAATATAAACATGAATTCCACAGATACTCCACCATCGTTATTTTGCATAATTTGCTCATCGTAAGAGAACAGCCGCAGACACGAGTCTCACAAGTCTCACAAGTCTCACAATCACCATGTAAAGGTTCCCAATCTACTCTTGCTTCACCACGACGCCGTTGGCTTGCCCATTGATTCTGGCTTCCCCGCCGGCATCTGGCTCCTGCTTCAGGTTCACGATCCGCTCATACATGCTCCGGATGCTGGCGCCTGGGGTTCCTGCGTTGGGCCAAAACGATGCCACAAAGCCCCTACAACAAGCGTTAGATGAGAAGGTGCTCTTACGAGTAATCAGAGCTTACCAGAACGAAGCCTCAAGACCATCGTCTTCTTCAGATGGGTCCGGATCTTTGACCAGGTCAGCCACGAGATCCCCAATTTTCACCAATTCGACCCTTAAAACATTTGCACGGGCAGCCTTTTCAGGCAATCTGTCCTTAGTGGCACCTTGAACAGCCTTCAAGCTTCCTTGCACTGGTGCAAATAGCTTCCACATAAGCTTGTCAACTTTTACACCATTCGTCTCATTTTCATTGCTGTGACGGTGATGGTGCGGCGAGTGGTGGTGACGCTCCTCATGCCTGACGTGATCACTGCTTGGCCTAGGCTTAATGTCGCTCCTGGGCGTATGACCGTTGCGCTCTCCAGTAGAGACGTGGCGTTCGATGCTATTACGGCTGCGATGCTTCTCCGATTCACGGTGTGCTTTTCGAGCTGCTGACGGAGCTGGTGATGCTGAGACACTTGTTCGAGCATCCGTTATCTTGGCGTACATTCCGTTTTTCTTGTTGTTGCGATGGTGGTTTTCAACCGCACGCTTAGCTGCGAGGTTGGTCCCATTGCTGGTTTTTTCTTTGAGGACCGAAAGGAGGTAGTCGGCACGGCGTACAAGGTGGACAGCTCCAGGTGATTTGACTGCCTTCTCGGCGACCTTGCTTCTTTCCTCTTTCTTCTCGACACGGTGCTCTTCAAGAAAGAACTTATCACTCAAACCTAACTCCTCGTCGTCTCGGATTTGACTCCAAGCACCGTATCCATGTTTGACAATGCCAACGCACAGCATGCCGTCCTCCCTTGAGCCCCAGTCGCAGCTATATGTAGCCCCTTTCGAAGCTTCTGGAATTCGAAAGCTCTTCCGATCAGAGAATTTTTCTACCTCCTCCTTCAGCATCCTCATCTCGCCAGGCCGTTCAACGATCGTCTCTGCGTTATTGCGCTTGACGCCTTTAAAGTCAAAGAGAACTGCTTTTCTGTCCTTCTTTGTCAAGATCTTGCCCTGCCGGCGTTCCAAATCTACGATGCGATCTTGATCCTCTTTCATCAATCTTGAGGCTTCATTGATAACCTCTTGTAAAGAAGCTTTCAAGACGTCACGGTCTCTTGAGACTAGGCGAGCTTCTTTGACCAGTTCGTCGCCACGGTCGTCGATCGAGCCGTATCGCAAGAATCCGCGGATCAAGTTGCGAACTTCCTTTTCGCTCAATGGTCGCTTAGGATCCTGACCAGGTCGTTGATCCGAGTCATCAGCGGCCGCTTCAATCGCAGCCATGTCTCGAGCACGTTTCTTCGCAGCCCGCTCCTCTCGTTCCTCATCGGCTTGCTTTCTCTTCCTGGGTGCATTCTGCTCGATCACATCAGCAAGATACCGTTCATCAGCTATTTTCTTTTCCTCCGCCTTGATTTCATCCAGCTGATCTTTGGGAATGATTTGATCCCATTCAAGATCAAGCTTGACGTCCATATACTCAAAACTTTTGAGGAACTCCTCACCACCATCCGCAGTAATGCTTTCTGGTTGTTCTGTCTGATGCTCTTCGGCGTTCTCAAGAACAGCATCAATATCGAGCTCTTCAAGTTTCTTTTGATTATCGGACTGATAAAACATTTTCTCCCCACGGCGCTTGAGAATGCGCGAAATGTCTTCCGATGAATTTGGCTCCGCAATACCTTTGCCTACACGTGCCATTCGGTCGGTTATTTCTTTCGCGTCCTTATCAGTGACACCGCGCTGTATGGTGATGAATTCAAGCATGAGCTTATTCCGCGCACGTTCGAGGACTTCCTCTTCAACTGTCTCCTTGGAGACAAGCCTATATATACTAACAGGCTTAGTCTGACCAATCCGATGAGCACGAGCCATGGCCTGGAGGTCGGCTTGGGGGTTCCAATCGGAGTCGAAGAGAACTACGGTGTCAGCGGTCATGAGATTGATGCCAAGTCCTCCTGCTCGAGTTGACAGGAGAAAACAAAAGTCGTTACTACCAGGTGCATTGAAATGATCGATGGCCATGCGACGGGGCCCTGCTGCTATTGTGCCGTCGAGTCTCTGAAATTGGTAGTTTCGGTAGTGCAAATAATCGCCGAGGATGTCGAGCATCTTGACCATCTGACTGAAGATCAGGACGCGGTGGTTGTCCTTCTTCAACTTCGTGAGTAATTGATCGAGTAGCATCATTTTCCCGCTACTTGTGATCAATCCTTTTAGTACATCTTCGCGCCGCTCGCTCCCAGCAAGGATTTTCTGTTCGGCGTTCGGGAACATGAATGGATGATTGCTGGCTTTCTTCAATTCCATCATGATATTGAGCAGAGATTGCTTTTGACCCTTCCCACCCTCGTTGAGTGCTGTATAATTTCGAGTCAGGATGTTTTTGTAGTAGTCTAGCTGAACGTCTGACAACTCAACACGAATGATTTTCTCCGTTTTTGGTGGAATGTCATTCTCAACCTTGTTCTTCGTGCGGCGAAGCATATATGGTTGGATTGCCGCAGTCATTTCGTTGATTTTCTGGCCAGCTTCCGCAGACGTGAGATCCATATCCTCATCAATCTTGATCTTGCCCGGCATGAGAAAATCCATGAGCGCAGAGAGCTCACCAAGAGTGTTCTGCATCGGTGTGCCAGTAATGAGAAGCCGACTGGGTGCTTTGAAATCGAGCAATTTGGCGTAAAGTTGAGATTCGCGATTTTTGAGTCGATGGGCTTCGTCGACGGCCATGAACTGCCATTTAATTTGAGACAAAAATGCCGAATCCTGAAGGATGTACTCGTAGGTCGTAAGGAGTATGTGGAATTTGGCTTTTCGAGTATTACCGTCAGAAAGAAGCTCGTGCTCCCTAATGATGTTTCGGGCTGTCTCATTGCCATTGTACACCACGTAGTTGATATCAGGAGTCCAATAGTCAAACGTTTCGGCCCAGGACGGCATGGTCGAGAGAGGTACAACAACTATGAAAGGGCCTTGCTGCTGTCGATCATGCCGAAGCCAGTTCATGAACGCGACGCTTTGTACGGTTTTCCCAAGGCCCATCTCGTCGGCTAAGATTACGTTGTGTCCTTTCTGCCAATTGTATCCCAGAAAATTGAGCCCTTTCATTTGGAACTCACGAAGCGTCCCGTGCTTGATATACGACGGCTGTTCCTGCAGATGTTCGAATCGTCTTCTCGAACGCGGGTCCGATTCGGCTTTGTTTGATTGGGGTAGCGAAAGGGTACGGTCGAGATACCGATCAATTTGATGCTGTGCAATATTGCTGACCAAGCTAGCGTTCTCCCAGGTGCACGAGTCATAATAAAGTCCCTTCCCTGTGAAGTATTAGTCAACTACGACGTGGGAGACAACAAGCAGCATACATTTAACCAGATACTCTATCTCGCCCTCTTCGTCTTTTCGCTTTCCAATCACCCGATCGACTTTCACGAAGTCTTCAAGAGCATCAGCATCGCGCTCGCGATCTAAATTCCATTTCTCTTTCTCTTCAGGTGGTATGTCTTCGTCCCATGTCATATGGATATCCTCCAACACAACTTTGCGAAAATAATTCTCAAGTCGGCGGATACCCTTGGACGAGGCCAACCCGGCATTCGTCTCCCATGTCGCATGAATGTGAGCTTTGCCCTGCCACTTGATCTGTGATATTGTCAGCATGTAGTTGTGGAAGGTGGACAGACCAGGAGGCAAGGGTCATGCTCACATAGTACTCGAAGTCGTCCCTCCCAGAATTAGTGACGTCTGTGCCTACCCTAGATTAATCGCAGTCTCAGCTGGCCGATCTGGCATACGTACTACTTTTATCGAGTAGCCGGTGGTTTAAGACTGCATCGATAGCTGGTGCATCATCCTCGGGAGTAGCCCAGTAGCTCTGTGGCATGGTATCGTCCTCATCATCGAACATGTCATCATCATCCTCGTTGTAATTCGATACCTTTGCAGACTTTCGGGTTGAGAAGCGTACCTCTCCATGGGCTGGGGTGGTAGCACGGGCGGGCTGGGGCGAGCGGCGTTGGTGCTTCTTTGCGGCTAAAGCTCGACGAGATCCACCGTAGGCGTCTATATCCGACTCGCTATCCGATGGCGACCGTGCGGAGGGCGTATGCTGTTTAGATGCTACAATTTGAGTATTAGTGGTTGAGGATCCTAGTAGGCGTCAATGGCCAAGAGCAAAGTGAGTATCGAGGTACCTTGGTCAGAGACGAGGTGTCTCCGTCGCTTTCGTGGAGGACCACTGTGTATGTCCGAGCCAGAGTCATCATCCTCAGAATCGTCATCAACCTGACAGATGTCGTTAGCATGGTACATTTGGATACTAACAAAAGGGGGCGCTCACAATTTGACGTGATGAGCGAGGTCGACCCTTGCAAGACCGGATTAGTGGTCTGTCTCATGCGTAGAGACCAGCCGACTTACGCTACGTCGCAGGCCATAGAGCTCAGGATCGTTCAGCATATAGTCGTCAGGCTCGAGGCCTGCTTTACGCTTCCGCTGTCTAGGTGAGTCTTCTGACGACGAACGAGCATCGCGGCCGGACCTGGTGTCGCCAATTGGTGGTGTGGCCATGTTGTAGTCAGGATCGTCCGAGCCGAGTGCATCCTCGTCGTGCGACGAACCGGCATCTGAGTCCTGCAATCTGGTATCTCCTCCGGCGTCATATTGTTCGCTATTCGAAAAGGATGTAGGAGCATTCGGGAGATCTATCGCCTCGGAGAGGTCGCTTTCGCTGTCTGGTGTTGGGGCTCCATTGGGCATAGGTCCGGTAGGCGTAGGAGAAAGATGTCCGTTCGAATAGGGGAGATTGGAAGTCGTTGGCACCGCTGTATGATACATCAGGCTGCTCGCTAGTACACCAAGATGTTAGCATTGAACGACGGAGAAGAGCCTTGAAGCAGCCGCGCATTCAGGGCAGGTGGGCAGAGAGTAGGCGACTCAGGAGAAACCGCTTTGAGGTCTGAGGAGCTAGCCGGAGAGATGCAATCAAAGTATTCGATGGGACTATTGATATTGATGATGAAATTGATGAAAAGCAATGTGCAGATGAACAACGGCCCTGCGAGGCTGGAGACGATTTTGACGATAGAGAGTACTCCTAAAATACGTAGCCTTCCATGGAAAAGTCTGAAGAGCTCAGGACAATGTAAGAGGGTATATGTGGTCGACTCCGTATAAGACAATGATGTGGAGGTAGGCACGGGCAGCCCAGTGTTGAGCATAGATGTCGGAAGACTGGTGCATAGACAAAGACAGAGAGGGTCGGTCGACTTACAAGCCATGGCTTGGAGAGCCTTTGTCGACAGGTTCGAACAGTATCTGTGTGGTGATGTAGAGGGTGTGCCGAATGGGTAGGTGTAGGAGGATAATGTTAAAGAAGATCGGCTGAGCAAAGAGCCGCCCTGCCGCAAGCTTGCCAAGCCCCACCCCGCTAAACATTGCCCACTGCACTGGAGGCACACAGTGATTTGCATTTTCTCCTTGCGACATAAACTACTCCTCATTGTGACCGACTTCATACTGTGAATCGGGCTGTCAGACACCGAGAGCTGAACACTACCAGGCCTTATCCTAGACCTTTTTGATCCACTCCTAGCCTGAGCGGACAAGGCCTGATAACTGGACGTGGAAACATTCGCTGAACCACAATGTCCGACAGGTTAACCCGGTAGGTACCCTTTCCCCTTAGACTACGTTTCTGGATGATTTCACTAAGCAGTGTCTGCTCCACGTAGAATTGCTATCGTGAATAACGACAAGGTACGACACTACCAACCTCTGCCTATTCCAGCCTAAGCAACTGCTAATGCCTGTGTCTTCCAGTGCAAACCAAAGGTACTACAACAGCGTCTCACTTCTTCAAACCATGAGCGGCACTGATGTCTTATCCAGAAATGCCGCCAAGAGTGTAAGAAGTCTTGCCCGGTCGTGCGGACTGGCAAGCTCTGCATCGAAGTTTCACCGGAGTCAAAGATTGCCTTCATCTCAGAACGGCTATGTATAGGATGCGGTATCTGCGTGAAGAAGTGTCCCTTTGCAGCCATAAACATAATCAATTTACCTACAAACCTTGAGTCGCAAGTCACACACCGATACTCGGCCAACAGCTTCAAACTGCATAGACTGCCCATGCCGCGTCCGGGTCAGGTGCTGGGGCTTGTGGGAACGAATGGAATTGGCAAAAGCACCGCTTTGAAGATCCTCAGTGGCAAATTGAAGCCGAATTTGGGCCGGTACGATGATCCCCCTGATTGGGAGGAGATCTTGAAATACTTTCGAGGGTCTGAGCTTCAAAGTAGGTTTGCAGCTATATAGACTAATAAACCACTGACAAGGTGCAAGACTATTTCACGAAAGTTTTGGAGGATGATCTCAAGGCCGTCGTCAAGCCGCAATATGTAGACCAGATACCCAAAGCCGTCAAAGGGCCAGACAGAACCGTGGAGTCGCTGTTGAAAGCCCGCAATCAAATGGGCAACATGGACGAGATCATGGACGTTTTAGGTAGGACATTTCATCTGACTTATGGGACTAGGCTGATGTTCCACAGAGTTGAACCAAGTAAAGGACAGAGACATCGGCCTGCTGAGTGGAGGCGAATTACAGCGGTTTGCAATTGGTATGGTTTGTGTTCAACAGGCTGATGTGTACGCGAGAAACATTCTGCTCATGCTTGGTCAAGAACTTACGTGTCTTAGCTATATGTTTGATGAACCGTCCTCGTATCTTGACGTCAAGCAGCGTCTCGCCGCCGCAAGAACAATTCGCAACCTACTAAGGCCAGACGACTACGTCATCGTCGTGGAGCACGATTTGTCTGTCTTGGACTATCTCTCCGATTTCATTTGCGTCCTCTATGGCAAGCCGGCTGTCTACGGAGGTGCGTTGTAACATAGATTTTGTTTCTCCCCCTTTTTCCCTTATGGGAGGCGTAAGGCATGCTGCCGATGTACTAACTCTTCGGACATGTCGAACTCCCTAAGCGTACTTTATATTGAACAGATACTGACTATAGCATTACTAGTGGTCACCCTCCCAGCCTCAGTCAGGGAAGGCATCAACATTTTCCTCGATGGCAACATCCCCACCGAGAACCTACGGTTTCGTGATGAGTCTCTAACATTCCGTATTGCTGAAGTAGGGGAAGATTACATGGCCGACAAAGCGATGAGCTACAGCTACCCAGCTATGGAAAAGACCTTAGGTGGATTCCATCTGAAAGTCGAACCTGGGAAATTTACAGACTCGGAAATCATCGTTATGATGGGGGAAAACGGGACCGGCAAGACAACTTTCTGCAGAATGCTCGCGGGCGCGGAGAAGCCTGACGGCAGAGGCTCTGTTCCCCCAATGAACATATCTATGAAGCCCCAGAAGATTACTCCTAAATTCACAGGTACGGTTCGACAGCTTTTCTTCAAGAAAATAAAAGCCTCGTTCCTCAGTCCCCAATTTCAGACGGACGTCTACAAGCCTCTCAAGTTAGACGATTTCATCGATCAGGAGGTGCAGAATCTTTCTGGTGGTGAACTACAACGTGTCGCCATTGTCTTGGCTCTTGGAATCCCCGCAGACATCTATCTCATCGACGAGCCAAGTGCATACCTCGATTCGGAACAGCGAATCATCGCCGCTCGGGTGATTAAGCGCTTTATCATGCACGCAAAGAAGACAGCCTTCGTTGTGGAACACGATTTCATCATGGCCACATACCTCGCTGATCGCGTCATCGTCTTCGACGGCCAACCTTCAGTCGACGCAAAAGCTAACACCCCGGAAAGCTTACTTACCGGCTGTAACAAATTCTTGAAGAATCTCGATGTCACCTTCCGCCGCGACCCAAACAGCTTCCGACCACGTATCAATAAATTCAACAGCCAGTTGGACCAAGAGCAAAAACTGAGTGGGAAGTACTTTTTCTTGGAGAATGAGAGTTGAAAAGGGTATCCCAAAGAGCCCACCACTACATAAAGATACCGCTCCCAGTGTTGATGTCGTAAAGACTTCGGGCGCCGGTGAAGGCGCCTGCAAGCGTAGCGCATGTCTCCCTGACGAAGAGGCATGTGCTGATGAAGACGACGATGACCATGACTCACGGCGGCGACGGCGATCTAGCTCCTGTCAATTCCTGTTGTTCTACTGTCCTGGTTTGGCGAAGTTGAGCCCTGGGCATGGTCATCTGGTCGTGTATTGAATTGGTGGGTCAAGCTAGGTGATCGCCGTCTTATGGTGAATGGATTACGATGAGTTGGGAATGAGACACGAAATGTAAAGGGAATGAGCATGCTTTTGTACTTATTCTAGCATGATGAGGAATGATTATTGGATGCACGGAGACATCGTGCATAAAGTCCGCTTCCGTGTTTTGAAATCTCCCATCTCGAAAGCAGGAAAGCCTTTTACGCCCAAGATTGGAAACTTTTGTACTGCGTGCCATAAGCGATTCCTCCTTCTCCAGTTCTTGGGTCTATATTTAATCCCCTTCAGCCTATCTCAAGCTTGAGCTCAGTAATATCTGCGAGCTCTTCCAAGCTCTGGGTCCTAAAGATGGTTCTCTAGTGGCAGGTAAGGATAGGAAACTACGTGCTCTCCTTGATGAGGTCAGTGTATGATTGGTCATATCGTTCCATTTGACTGAGCAGACACTGGCGCCTGTTCTTCACGATTTCAGGTTACATAACCAGCGGTTTAAAGCTTTCGAATATTCACATTGGAGAAGCAGGCCTCTCCTGACTTGGCTGCTCTATGCCCTCCAACGTGTCGAGCCTACCTGGTTCGTCCCGCATGAACTTTGTATTGTAACCCAAAATACAATTGACAATGCTCCAATCACCCTCATGCCCCACCCAGTCACACACCACAATGCCCGTACTCCCATCTCCGACCCCACAATCATCTTCGGGCATGTTGTGCTTCGTGCACAGGAAATCCACAATCGCAGGATTCAGCCTCGCGGCAATCTTATCCGGCCAGCAGCTCTGCTTCCAGAAATTGCTTGCGGTTAGGAAGTTGATGTAGAATGGCTGCTTGGCGTCTGAGCCTGGAGGAGGGCAGACGCATTTCGCAGCCCGTTTCAGGTGATCGATGGAATACTGGATTTTCTTCTCGATCGTCTCTGTCTCCAGTACTTCATAGAAATCTTGGATACACAGATCCCCACTTGGACAAAGAGAGTTCGGCGTATTATCTGCCCACGTATCGGCATTAATGCACCAACCAGCGCCGCCCCATTCGCTATTGAGGCCTTCCTCAAGCCTGAACCGCCTCACCAGTACGATTTTGCCTCTCGCTTCCCCGAGGGTAGGGATGCGAGGGGCGGTGAACCACTTGTTGACATCACCAGCATAATGGTCTCGCATGATGCGACTCAACTGCTCATCAGTAGCGTTGCCCGGCCCCTCGCGCTTGACGGACATGATGACCGTTTCGGACGGGTTCTGCTCTAGGAAGGCAAGGACGTCGTTGACCACGGGGCGAAAATGTTGTGCGCCTCTGAGAGAGATGGGAAAGACGCCGTGGACGAGGATCAGGCCGTCTTTTGCTGGGTCGAGTGGTGATTCGGGCTGTACTCGGATATCGAGGAAGCGGACTCCGTTATCAAGTTGTTGGCGGACGGTAGTGACCTGGCAGCGGACCGAAGGGAGGGCGCGGTGGTGGGTAGGTGAGTTGTGTGTTCCGGGTATGGAGAGGGCGGAGAGGGGAATATCGTCGGATATACCATGCATCCAAGAAGAGGTCCTATAACGGGGAAGTAAAATGAGGTGATGTTGTTCCGGATGGTAAATAGTGGCGTGATCATGACGAGGGTTGGGGGTCAAAGGCAACAGCATCTGGGCTTGGGTTGTTGATTCTATAATGTTGGTTTGATAGAGTTCCCCATCAATGTCAAAGATGATATTCAGTGTCTGTTGTGGCACTTTTGCGGGCTTGATGTCGGCTTTACATGTTTCCAGAGGTGGGAGAAGAACGGAAACGTCTTCCAGATGGCTTGTTGGAGGATTAGCGTCCGCAGGTGTAGACCTGAAAGATGTGAAATTGAAGCGTCCTCCGATTGTCGTGTGCTGTAGGTCTTGTATCTCGTAATGCTTGACCGTGATGGGAGTTGAGGTAAGGTTACGGATAGTCATTGGAGACGAGGCCATGGCTGATAATGAGGGCAGAATGTCTCTGTGGCAAGCGAATGATGCTCATCAGATAAATGAGATGTATTGTTTTCGAAAGGAAAATCGCATTCAAGAGAAGATAAATAGCAAGCAAAAATGCAAGGAGCAGCGCGGCGGTTTACAAGATCAATACAGCTCAAGCAGGAACAATATCACTCATTTTACGACACTTTGAGATATTCGTAGAAATGACATGCATGCAAACGAATGAAAGCAGGTTTCGTGTCGTTGGCGCTTTAGGTGGCGTGGTGCGTGGTGGGAAGTGGGCTTGGTGGGCACGTGGGCACGTGGGGTGATCAAAAGCGGAATTTATTCCGCCCTGCCTGCGAATAATCTTTTCGACCTCTCGCACTCTGAACCAGCGACAGAATACTTTTACCCACCACAAACCTGCCCAGCATACAGCTGCAAAGATGTCTCGCGAAGCCTACGTCGCGCCAACTCTCCAACCCCAGACCTCCCTCGCCGCGATCAGCGATCCTACCACCCAATACCTCTGCGGCGAATGCAACAGCAAGGTACAGCTGAAGAAAGGCGATCCCATACGATGCAAAGACTGCGGACATCGGGTGCTGTATAAAGAGAGGACGAAGAGGTATGGTGATAGTGGCAATTCGGGGCACGTTGGTGGTTATGCTAACCCTTCGGGTGATAGGATGGTGCAATTTGAGGCGCGGTGACAAGAGGACAGGAGCAACATGGGGCCATGGTGTAGTATGGGGAAATATGGGGCACAGGAGGCGGGACG
>JAABUL010001824.1_pt1 | contig 38165 bp, 36 predicted proteins | sample 5559151 | NCBI WGS metagenome assembly JAABUL01 (sample SAMN10711876, study PRJNA513368) | rock metagenome | isolation source: Antarctica rocks | place: Antarctica: Victoria Land, Pudding Butte sud | reverse complement strand
TACCACTTGACCACCGCGACTGTCATAAGCCCACGACGCATCTCAGGACTCCCCACAACGCACCGTCTCTCTCTTGCCCACTCCTCATACTTGGTGCTCGAAGCTTAAGCGGACTCACTGGAATGAATTGTTCATACTCTTTGATACATCGTACTTGAAAAGATGGCAAAGCGCGAAGCAAACACACAGCTCACAAAGGATGGGGGACTGTCTGAAGACGATGGATTCTCCATGGGGGCGCAACTTGGTGGAGGTCAGAGAGCGACGGCCGCGCAGATGGCAGCTCGAAGGTGAGTGCAATCATGCTGTAGTCGCGGATGTCAATATTCTATGTGAGACGGCAAACATTGAGCGTTTGCGGCAAGGACCCTTCACTTCACGATATCACCTTGTTAGCCCCACTCAAAACCTCACTTCACTTCACTTTACAATCACCGATCGCGGAGTTTTTTCAATATTAACACCTACCCCACATCACACACGTTTACCTCACATTCTCATACCCTAGCTTGTATGAGCTTCAGCCATCTTACTAAGACCGTGCTCGCCGACAACGCGCTGAATTATATGCGTTCTTCTAGGCTTGCCAAACCTCGAGGAGGTCGACGGCCTGGCACACCGGGCCAAGCGCGTGTTCCAAACGCACCAAATATGCCATTCAACCAAACCCAACCCTCCCTCTTTCAATCCAATAATTCCAACAATATCAACGGGACACAGCAACAACAAGACGGCTTCGGCTCGTCAAACGGAGCTCAATCCAACCAGACCAGCCAATCATTCCCGCCGTTCAATGCTAGTAGCAACAACGGCTTCGACACGCAATTCAACGCACCTAGCGGAGGGTTCAGCTTCTCAGCAGGTCAGACTGATTCGGTGAACAATCCTTTCGCCAACGTTCCTGCGCCAGATACAGGGGGTTTTTCAGGTAGCATATTCAATATGCCCGCACAGAAAGGAATGAATTCCTTCCAGAAATTCTGTGAAGCGCAGCAGCCGCCGCTTTTCGCTGCCCACTCACCATTCCACAATGATAATCAAAACGTTTCAACACCAAACGAATCACAACCATCGAACAACCCTTTCAATGTCGCTGGTAGTCAGCCACCACAACAACAACAACAATCAAGTCAGCAAAGTTCTAGCCTGTTCCCACAACAACAACAACAACAAGCACCTGGTAATATGTTTGCACCACAACAGCCTGCCACAACAGCGAAGGACATTTTTGCACCATCGAAGCAGTCGCCGTCTCAGACTCCAAGCACTTCCTTTGGTCAAGACAATTCCATATTTCAACAGCCACAATCCGCCCAACCCACCGCCACCAATCTCTTCGCACATCTAGGCTCAACACAGCCATCCGTCAACTTTGGCCAAAGCTCCATGTCTTCAGCCCCTGAAGATCATTCTATGATGTCCACATCACCAGATACCTCGCCACAAACGACCCCATTCGGCGTCCCGAATGGGTCAAATGCGAAACCTCAAGCAAGCCCTACAAAAGACACTATTGCTCCAGGAGCAGGCTTGGATTTCTTCGATAGTATACCAAGCTCGACGACACAGCCGAGTGTGCAACCTTCCTGGAGTTTGAGCAAAGACACATCTACGCCAGGAGCCGCGGGCAGTATTTTCGATAGAGTCTCGAAGCCTACGACTGAAGCAAGCGCAGCACCGCCATCAAATTCAATCGACCATTCCACTCCTTCAGGAGGAGGTGGCAGCCTTTTTGAGAGGATCACGAAGCCCACGATGGAAGCGAATACTCAGCTCCCATCAACCCCTGATAGTGCCAATCTGTTCAAGATACCACAGACGTCAAATAGCTCCAATCACATCTCAGCCTCATCAGGGGATTCACAACCGGCAAAGAAGAAGCTGTTTGGCCACTCCCTAGCCCCACAGGCTGCTCAGCCGCCGGCCAAATCTAATACATCGATGTTCTCACCCGTCAAAATCCCTGATTTCTCTCAACCTGCAAGCAAACCAGCACAAAGCACAAGCCATATCTCAAGCTCGTCTCTTGGCGGCCAAAATGCCAGCCGCAACGGTCAGGCGTCGGCCAGCAAGAAGCGTAAATTTGGCACCCCCCCAGATCCCTTTGAGGACTGTACCGAAGACGAGAGAATACAGCTCGTTACGGGATGGCGCCTTAAATTACACGATGCGGGCATGCAGAAGCACCTCCGTACCAGTCCATCAGAGAATGAGAAGGCAATGCTTATAAAATTTTATAGGACGAGGGAAGAAGAGATCAAAGCTGCCAAAGGAGGACCTCTTCTCAGCCAAGGGCCCGGCAGTAAGAGAAAAGCTGCGGAGGAGCAATACGCAGACGGGGCTCAAGGGAAGAAACCCAGATTTACCAGCTCCCCACGAAACTCCGAGGGTACCCTATCAAATGGTACTGGCCTGACAAGCTCACAAACCTCCAACATATTTAAAACCATTCTAGGGGGCAGCAAAAGCCAAGCGAGCATGGTAAATGGTACTGGTGGCACCAAGCCTGCATCCGCAAGTTCGAACACGGTTCAATATCCATCACTCCCATCATCTAGCAATGACAGCTCGGAACCGTCGCTGTTTCAGCCCAAGCCATCTTCTACACCTTCGATGCCGCCTCCTTCGAGATCTACTGATGTAAGTCACTCCCAAGGCTTAGCATTTCCTGGTAGCCTTTACCAGCCTCCGTCGAAATCACTCTTTGCTCCGAGAACTACCGACGACGGCGAGTCTGCCGCATCTTTCAAGCTTCCAGCTATTGGTCTCGGTATGCCGACTCCCTCAGGAAGCTCTGGCCATTTTGGCTTCAAGCCTACCTCAAGTAATGGACCCTCATCCGATGCTACAAAGCCATCAGCATTCAGGGTCCCAGCATTTGGTGCCAGTGCTTCATCAACCCAAGGCAACCCCAATACATTTTCCACCACGCCTCAAACAAGCAGCGAGTCCTCAGTCGATGCAACGAAGGCAGCACCAGCCTCCATAGCAGTGAATGTTGGTGCTAGCACAGCATCGACGCCGGGGGTTCTTAGTTCCTTTACTGTCACGCCCGCCAGCAGTAGCGAGGCTCCAAATAATGCATCAACGCCTTCCTCATTCAAGGTGCCAACATTCGGCGCTGGAGCGGCACCAAATTTCTTGGCCCAATTTGGCAAGGCCGCGGAAAAGACTGCCGCAGAGGCAAAGCAGAAGCGTAAAGCAGAGGATTACGACTCGGATGAGGAGGACGAGGGAACCTGGGAGCGTAAATATGAAGAGGAGCAACGAGCGAAGAAGCAGAAGCTCGAAGAGATCAGTAAAAGCAAGACTGCGAAGCAAATCAATGGGAAATGGCAACTGGTGGCTACTAGCGGCGATACATCGGCAAGCACCGACACCCCCAAAGAGATACCGTCAGTATCTTCGCCTTCTATTTTCGACCAACCCCGTGTGCCATTGACCAATGGTCACAACATCTTTGGACATTTGTCCGGTGAAGAGTCCGGTGCCGAGGGTAGCAAGACTGGTGATGCTGATGACGAGGACGATGGACAAGATGAGGGACATGATGATGACGAACAGAATGAAGATGAGAATGGCGATGGCGAAGAGGTACAAGAAGACAAACCCGATGCCAAAGAACAGAAAGCGAGCAGCAATCCATTCGAAGCCCGCTCATCGCGAACTGCTAGTCCACAGGCCAACGCTACGAGCCGAAGCATGTTCGACCGAATATCTAAGGATGGAAACGGTAATCCTGTCCGCGAAGGCTCGAAGCCCAACGAGAAAGCCGCTAGCTCTGATTCTGGTCACAACAGCGCTACGTTTGGCTCTTCAGGTTTCTCGACTTCTAATTCTTTTGTCAAGGCTACCGGCGGAGATTCGGACTCTACTACCGATAAGCCTTCTTCCACATCTAGCACGAACATTTCCGGACTGCCCTCGACCAAGTCTTCCCCCACTGCGACCAAGCTAGGAGAGAGTCCGACTGGGGATCATACGTGGAAAGCGGATAGCCCAATCAGATTTGGCAACCAGAGCAACTCGCCCACAGTCAATGTCATTGCTCCGAGCCCGTCGAAGTCTCCATTTAGTGGTCTTTTTGGCGCGTCGAAGACCAATACTACAGCTGAGCCGCCGCCTAAGCCTGCTTCCAGCCTCTTCAGCACCTCACCAACAAAAGCTCCTACGACTGGCTTCGGCTTCGCCATTACCCCTGCTAATGCTGTTAAGCCTGCCGAGACCGCCAATCCTGTCGGGCCTGTGACAAACTTATCAGCGCCCTCATCAAGCGCTGCCTCTGCAACCAAGCCTGCCGTGAATTTGTTCGCAATGCCTTCAAACACTGCGCCTCTAGCCAAGGCTGCCACAAGTCTGTTCGCCTTACCTCCGAACAACGCATCTCCTGCCAAGCCTACCACAAATTTCTTCGCATCCCCTTCATACACCGCTTTTCCTGCCAATCCCACTGTCCGATCGTTGGCACCCGTATCAAACACTGCTTCTGGAGCAACATCCCGTGCCACTTCTCCTGGTGCTACGACAGGGGAGAGTGCCAACGAATCCACTGCCGACAACGACGATGGCGCCCTTCCAAAAGACGATCAGGTAGATCTTATGTTGGCTCGCCCGGGCGAGGAGAATGAGGATATCCTCTTCGAAGTCAAAGCGAAGGCAATGATCTATGATCCCGCGTCGGAAGGGGACACGAAATGGATTGTCAAAGGCATCGGACCTCTCCGTGTGATGAAACACCGCGAAACAGGCAGTACAAGGCTTCTGCTGCGCGCCGAACCAAGCGGTAGAATCACCGTGAACGCTGCTTTACTGAAAGACATGACGTACGAGAGTACTTCAGCCAAGGCTATTAGGGTGCCAATCGCGAATGCGACAGGCAAGATCGATGTCTACACTTTCAAGGTTGGAAATGACCAGGACGCAAAGGATTTGGCTGGCATTTTGTCGGCGAATAGGCCGAGTTGAGGAGATCCTTGATCCCAATCGTTTGGTATCACAAAATTCGGAGTTAGTATGCGACTGCACATTGATGGTTTCTCGAATTAGTACGGTGTATGGTCATCATCATTTTCAGCATCTTGCGGTTTGCTTTTCTGCGGTCCAGCGGGCTTAGCGAAGCATACGAATGAATCATCGAAGGCGTTAGGGCATCTTGCTTCCATCTTTTCCACTTCACGCAATCAACTTCGCCTCCGATACATACCCATCAGTTCACACAACACTATACAAACGTGCGCCTCCTCGGCTATCTCACACTCTGTCGGCGAGAGTATTTCATTAAAGGCCAGGCAAACATGGATGAGGGTATTTGATCGATTCTAAGGCCAACTCAACCGGTGTGGTGGACCGAGTTCTCAGCAGTACTTACCAATTTTGTCGATGGATCGTGTCTCAGGACACTTGATTGTCGGAAGCTGGGAAGGATTGAGAGGCTCGAGGCTGACAGACTCGTTCGAAGGGTCGAGGTACTTGACATTCCCTACTAACTTTGCCGATCGATCGTGTCTTAGGACACTTGATTGTCGGAAGTTGGGAAGGATTGGGAGGCTCCAGGCTGACAGACTCGTTCGAAGGGTTGAGGTACTTGACATTCCCTACTAACTCTGCCGATCGATCTTGTCTTAGGACACTTGATTGTCGGAAGCCAGGAAGGGATGGAAGGCTGAACGCCTGGGAGGGGGATCGTGGCTGGCTACTCTGACTGCCCCCTTGCCTTGATCATGTGCGATTCTTCACCTACAAAGGGGACTGTGGCGGGTCACTCTGACTGCCCCTTTGCGTTGCTATAGTTGTGATGAAATTGTACGGACTGTTCATAAGAAGCGTTGAGGATATCGCAAGTGGAAACTTCATACAGATAGAAAAGAGCATGCAAATCAATTAAAGCCTTCAAGATTCAGCCGGCTCCATACATACAGCCATTGCGAGTTTTCGCAGCATATGCCGAGTCCAGCGAGAACAAGCCTCACCAAATCACGCCCTTGATTGCCTGACAAGCCCGATGTACAATATTGACCTACCCCCCGTTCACTTTGTTCGCTCGATACGCACGCAGCCTTCGCTCACCTCACTCCTCAAAACAAGCGAGGCGCCCCAGGAGCAAAGGAGACCTACCAATGCTGGGTCATGCGTTGTTTGTATAGTAGCTTGTTGTATAGAAAGGGTGAGTTGAACGTGCTCGTCCAGTGCCTACCATCTTGAAGCAGTGATCTGAGGATCCAGGCCTGAATGGACTGAGAACTTTTGAGCATGTTGACGTTTTTCTTGTTCAGGCAGTCCTTTTGTGAGGAAGATTTATTTGTCGATGAGATATTGTGGATATTGATTTATGCGCTCGGGAGCGAATTATCGTTTGTTCTGATCGGAGTTGTATGATCTGACATTGAGAGCCAGAGAGCATTGCATAGAGTTGTGATAAGAGTGATATTGGGAGTGATGATTCTATTACTATCTCTGTTGCCATTTAAGGATTTGAGTCTGGGTCTTGATTTGGGAGCTGGCCCGTCGAGCACGATTGTGAGATGTCAGGTACCATACCCATCAAAATTGGGTGCCGTTCCGCTCTTTTTTCAGGTAGGAAGATCTTGAGATACCGAGATCTAAGGGCTTTCTGCGGGCTTTCTGCTCATGGCCATCTGTTCTCTTTTAGCCATTGTGTCGGTCTTATATGCGTCAGTGACCATTGGATTCAGACGCTACTGTTTTTTTAACCTCGATATCGATGGATATGGAACAACCTGTGTGGGATATATGTTATGCCAGGGGCTTGTATTTTGTTTTCTCAGAGTGCCGGTGCTTTTGAATCGTTGAGAATGTCGGTAAGCGAGAAAGAGGTCGGTTCGAATGGCTGCCAGTTTGTTACACTTGATGGTGTTCCACTGTGATGTGAGTTGTGGGTAGACGGTCCTTTGATTCTAGCTTCACTTCTTTTCCTGTACATATTGATGAGATTGGGTACTGTGGAGATGTGCTGTCATGGTGATTCAGGACCTCGTGACGATGGGATTGGTATGGAGATCTTCTTGACGATCCAGACATGCCAAGAATACATAATCTGCTATGCTATGTTTTAAATACCTGTTGCAGGCAATGACCCTAGAGGGACCTGTCACGAAGATAGAACATGAAAAAGATGATTTAGCTAATTTGTGTCTGACAATGTCGATGGCGAGAAGGAGCTCCAGGCGGGTTGTTGATTATCTACTTGGGGAATTTTATTAGCATATGGAGAAGGGAAATGGCCAAGTATATGAAAATTGTGGTCAGTAGAATGAAATAACCACGTAACGAGATGTCACAATCAGAAAATATACGGTCATCAAATGCTCGCATTCATATCAGCGTCACTCATCAAACTTGATATTCCCCTCGCTGACATCCGGATAAACATCAAACCTCCTCTGCGAATAAATCGGGATCCCCTTCCTCGTCTCCTCAATCTCCTTACCATCAAGATCCGCATAAACAATCTCTTCCCCCTCACCAGCCTCGCCTAATATTTTCGCATTCGGATCCACAACCATACTATGACCCCATGCATGATAACTCGCCTCCATATCCCGCGCCGGACTACACAAGCCCACATAAACCTGATTATCCATCGCCCTCGCTCTGGCTTGCAATTCCCAATGCAGCGCACCCGTCGTCAAGTTGAAGGCGCCAGGGTAGAGCAGGAGGAAGCATCCCTTGCGAGCGGCTATTGTGGCGAGCTCGGGGAAGCGGATGTCATAGCAGATTGCGAGTGCGATCTTGCCATATTCGGGCAGGTCGACCAATGTCAATTTGTTTCCTGGTGAGAGCACGTCTGATTCTCGGAATGTGATTTTGCCTGGTATATCTATATCGAACAGATGTACCTTTCGGTGCGTGGCCAATAGGACGCCTTTTGGGGAGAACAGTAAGGATGTGTTGTGGTGTTTTCCCGTTGAGGGTACATATTCGGGTATACTACCGCCGAGTAGATACGTTTTCGATTCGGCCGCTAGATCGGAGAGCGCGTGGTAGGAGGGTGATTGCTCTTTCGACGGGGGGTGGGGGAGCAGCGTCTCGGCGTATTTGGGAAAGTATTGGCAGCCGTATGGCGAGTTGAAACATTCGGGGAGGACTATGAGGTTGGCCCCGGCTTGTGAGGCTTCGAGGACGCGGGTGCGGGCGCGAGAGAGGTTGTGGGCTTTGTCGGCGCCTGGGGAGGAGGGTTAGATGCTTTTTGGAGGTGAGGGGGTGGCGGGTGTGGGACCTGTGGCGAGCTGCACGAGGGCGAGCTTGAGAGGCTTCTTCAGGAGTTGAGCCATCTGCGACTGATTCGTACTACAAAGAACAGGACCATCTGACGTGTATTTGATTGTGGAAATGCTTTGATGTTTGAAGTAAGAAGGTCAGAGGTTGATGTCATAGCGGAAGGCATCCGCACAAAATGTTTTGTGGGCATCACACCAGCAGTACATAGTGGTTATCAAGCCCTGAGATTGTCTTTAATCAAGTCTGGGTCTGATATCTATCTCTTTAGCTCTTTCTGTACTATAGATCTCTCCTCTCGCATCCAACATCTGCCAATTAGCCCATGTAGGGTGACAGAGGCTTGAATTTGCTCCATTACTTGATTGGCAATGCTAGATCAGTCAAGATCCGAACCTCCATCAATTCGTCTGTGTTCAGGAAGGATACATTGACATTGACCTGGGTCACCGTCTCACATTGCTGCCCACCAAAAAGCGGGTAACATTCCAAGGACAAGCTAGCATCGCCAGACTCAGTATATGTAATGCTATCAGGGAATATTAGCACAATCCATCCTGTACGTATAATATCAGCAAAGCTTACTCTCCGCAAGGTACGCCAGTCCTCTGCAGCTCGATTGTAGATCCGAAGTACTTGAAGGACATATTTCCACCACCACAGTAGTAGTTGTTGAAACCTTCCAATGAACCTAGAGTCTTTCCAGTCTCAGCTTCAGCGCCGCATTGATATTGGATGTCGAAGTTAGGATCGGCGAATAGGAAAGATATATGCGAATCGGTAAAGGCTGAAGGGCCACCAGCTGGCGATGTAGGGCCCGCAGTGAAAGCAGAGTATTGCTGAATATTCCAGGCCTGGCTGTCGCAGGTCTGGCGTTTTTCATTCGTGCGTGGGAGGGCCAGCGCGAGCGAGGCAAGGGGGAGGAATTGGAGTAGCTGCATGATAGGTATGGCCGGTGTGCGTCGAAGTTTAAAGCGATACACTCGCTGTTTATGTATCTTCAGGCTCTGAGAGATTCGAAGGATAGATTCGTGTATTGGCGACCAACAGCAATTGCTTTGAGGATGAGCACGATAGATTGACCTTTATACGCATAGAAACCGACTGCTTGCTTATGTTTGTACTCAGCCACCTGGGTCGGGACCTCCGGCTCGTACTGTCAGCTTCTCCCTTACATAGGCCCCAGCGAATGAATCAGACATTCGGATGATGCAGATACGAAGCCTTGCATGCACCCCAAAAGCCTTTGCCAGAGTATCATGCTGTTCTGGCTGCAACACCGGAACATTTGCGCCACGCTTTTCCTGAAGTTCTCAGCTGTCACCCTCCCACGCTAGATAATATGACTTGAAGGCGAATGAGATGGTTGGGCGTCAGCATAAGAGTGAGCAGTGTTATGGCAAGCTCGGGAAGCTCCGACGCCAAGAGATTTAGCCTCCGCGGAAAAGCTTGCCCGAACCTCACGTTCTTGCACTCTTTGGATAATCATTTTGCGAGTTGTGTTTGACACGATTACTAGAATCCTGATGTGATTTTCTCTCAGAGTGATTATCCTAAGTATGATCGCGGATGACCATTGCAGTATAGGCTACATACTTTGCAAAGCACGTCTAGAAGTCGATATGGAAATGGCTCTATGTCATAACCGCTTGCCCAATTTTCACTACTGTCAAAGTATCTTACCACTCTGCACTTGGATCAGGTATAAGTTATCCAATGAGGCATGTTTCTTGCTTCAGTCAGTGCAGCACAATGTTTGTGTGTCCGTCGCTCCTTCTCTGAGCGGTAAATGGGGAAGGATCTCCATTTCCTTGCCATGTCAAGGAAAGTAATTGCCATACTCTTGTTTGCCTTTTCTTCCCTGTTTACGCTGTCCTTCTTTCCTACTGTATACCTTCTCTCTACATCCGCATTACCTGCATCATCTAACGGCAGCCTTCCTTCATTGATCTCACGGCCTCGATGCTCTAGTTGCTCACATAAGTCTCGCTTATGGAGGAGGTTGCTCGCCGGAACGAGTCACCTTTGCTGCCTGAGCGAGGCTTCACGTTGTCTTCAGCAGTAGACGCAAACCTCCGAGATCGCATCCGCTCCTTGCTCGTCTCTCGGAATCGAAGACACCCTCCGCAGACGCCTTGTCAGTCTCCTGATCACGATTACGCTCCTCGTGGCTCTGACGAGAACCAATCTGATCGCTCTGTCGGACACACCAAAGCCTACAAGTCCAGTCCAGCTCGGACTACTGAAAAGTCGGCCCGGCTAGAGGATCTAACTTCAGACATGGGAGCAACCAGGTTCGACGGCCCTGCCGGTCAGATTGATGATGATAGTAGTGATGCGTATGCCAGACGTCCCAGCCAGCCTAGCAACCACAATGGCCGTGAGGCATCGGGCGAGTGGCAATGGCCTTCTTCCGTATCAGGGCTGAATCAACGAGCGCATGTGGATATCCTCGGTCGGGAAACGGGTATTCCTGGTTCTGTTAACCGGACGAAGTCCTCTTCATCGAAGAGGTCGACCGATTCCCGTATTCCTCGCTTCCACCTTCGCACTGTTCCGCCTGCCACTGATGTGAACAAGATGCTGAGGCCCAACCCTCTGCATGTTCCTGGTAGCTATCGATCGGAAGTTGACGCCAGAAAAGACAACGGCTCGAAAAGGCTCTCGCCTCCTGTTGACGAGGCCGCAGAAGCAATGGATGACGGCGTCCTTGCCATCCCATATCATGAAGGCCTGAACGACGCTCATTCTCACAAAACCGCTGTTGACGCTCTAAAAGACGTGGTAAAGCACGATCACTCCGAAGTCGATCACCCAGCGCCGACCCTCCACAATGCCCCCTCGCACGAGATGGTGGAATCGAACATTGCATTGGCACAACCAAGTCATCTGCTCGCAAAGCCCTTTACAGAGCAAGCCATCTCATGCCAAGAAGCGCAGCCAGTACTTCCACCATCCAATGATCACAGGCACACGCACGTCGACGACTCAGAGGCGCCACTATTTGTTATTGGAGATGACAATGATGGGAAGACTCAAAGTGAGGATGTCCAGGGAACGCAGAACGAGCCCACGCTTAACGCTCACCAGAGCAAGCAAGACATCTCGCGAAGTGCTCAAGGGATTTCTGACCTGCTCGCTAAACTTCCGCCACTCAGGCAAACCACAGTAGATGACACCGTCAATCATCATCTGACGGCAACGTTTCCGGCAGAGTCGGAGCTAGTCGTTTGCTCAGAACGTTCTAGCCTAGTGTCGAGCCTTCATTCGGTTCCATTGAATGAAGAACATACTGCAAGCCCAATATCTCCCCTTATACCCAGGCCACTTGAGTTTCCTGTCTCTTTCGTAAAAGATGACCGAGATGAGGCAACAGCTCCATTGATTGATGACGCCAGACGCTCATCTCAGGCCACCGCAAAGCTCTCAACCATAAGTCGAGCTATGTCAATGCTATCCGACTTGAGTGCTCGTTCTCGTCGACTAACCCCTTCTCTGCACTCTTCTATTGAGCAGGAGAGGACCGGGCCCACGTCGAATTTAACAGCCAGACCAAATTACCGTGCCAAGCGTAATACACGAGATGTAGAGCGCTCACGAGCAAAGATGGCGCCGGCCAGGAAAGGATACAAGCCATTGATCGATGAAAGTCAGCAAAGACGATTGGGAGCTTCGAACAGTACAGAGGGGACATTGATCGTACGTCAGCAGGAGAAGCAAGGCGAGGGGTTTACCAAAGTCATCACTGATCTTGAGTCACTCCTGAAAGAGGCTTTGAACATTGCGGGGCAGGCTGCTAGCAGAGATCACAGCGAGAGCGCACCGCTCTCTTCCGAGGCTCAGCGCAAGGGCTACAGCCGTGTAGACTCCGACATGTCGACGAACAGCAGTGAATACCCTTCTGCGCTGTCAGGTGGTGTTGACGAAGAAGACAACCTCACTACAGTACCTCCTCACGACCCATCTCCCCGTCAGAATCATGTGGTAATCAATGAACCCGAGGATAATACTCTGTATCATGGTCACTTCAAGAAGCCTCGCGATGCAACTCCTTACCCAGCACGAACGAGGCATCAGTCGACTGTACCAAACGGTCAGGATGACGAGCCAGAGCTCAACCGCGAAGTCACGCAGCGCCAATTCCTCGAAGCTCCGCGGTCATCCGCGAAAGTGTTCAATCCTGCGCAAGAGCCTTTGCGCCATCAGTCTTCCAATCCAATCGATTGGGCGGCCATTACGATACCATCTCGGCCATCCAAACTACGTTTAGAAGTAAGGCCACCGCCTCCTGCACCCCAAACCCCACCTACAGTGCAAGCTCCTGCGAAAGAGCAGCATGCCTTCCTTGTTCGAGAACACGGTATGTCAGAAGACACAATGACTAGAGATCAAATCCGCGGTTATGTGAGCATGCATCAACGACCTCCAATACAGCCGCGCCAGAGTTCCATCCGCCTAAGAGGAAAAGCCGACCAAGGACGCATATCCAAGCCAGAGAAGCTGAATCTGTCGCAAGATAAAGACACTGACGATGAAGAAAGTGATTGCGATTGCGTTCCGTATGTTGCTGATTTCGGGACATCTGGATTGCGGTATCATCCCGTGTTCCAAGAAGCAATGGCAGATGGATCTTCGCAGGCACCTAGACAAGGTCCTTTTCCTTTTCAGCCTCGCCAGGACACTCTCGCATCCATGCGTAACAACGAGCCAAGGATCGGTGGGACTGGCAAGGATGATGCTCCCCCAGCGACAAACACGTACAGCCTCGAGGGTCGCCATCATCTTAGCATACGGGAGCCTCGTGGATTCAGTCTTAGTCGGTCCCACCGTCGGTCCCCAATTGCTCGGGACTGGAGCAATACACGCAAGCGATACACTGCCACAGTCGTCTGCATTACTACTGCCTTCCAGGGACTTATCGTGGGCATATATGCTGGCGAAGTGCCTGCAATTCAATACGCAATTGCGGACGAACATCATTACACAATTTTGGGTAATGTGTTCTTCTTCATTGGTCTTGCCATCACCACCGCTTTGTTCTATCCGTTGCCTCTTCTTCACGGGCGAAAACCATACACATTGGCAGCATTAGCGATACTTCTGCCGTTGCAGTTCCCTCAAGCTCTTGCAATCAATGCGAACAGATCGCCATATGTGGCAACGTATAGAGTCGGGCTTCTCGTGCCAAGAGTGTTCGCTGGGATTGTTATGGGGTTTGCCAACATCAACTTCAAGACTACTCTGCTAGATCTGTATGGGGCCTCCTTGCAAAGTGGCAATCCTCATCAAGAGACTGTGAACGTAAATGATGTCCGGAGACATGGAGGGGGAATGGGAGTATGGCTTAGCATCTGGACATGGTGCGCGATAGGATCCATTGGGATTGGCTTCCTTATCGGGGCTGGTATCATCAGCGGCCTGGACGTCTCATGGGGTTTCTGGATTCTCATCATTCTGAATGCCGCTGTTTTGGTGCTGAATATCCTGACGCCGGAGGTGCGAAGATCGGCCTACCGTAGGTCAATGGCCGAGGTCCGGAATGGGGGCGATGTCTCGAGAAGAGTTGCAAGAGGCGAGATCAAGATGCATCTCCAGTCGACTGGACCAGTTTGGTGGTGGGAGGAGGTCTGGTGGGGCCACGTCCTCGCCATTCGCATGCTCAAACAACCGGGCTTCGCAATCCTTTCGCTTTATCTCGGCTGGATCTACGGACAAGTGGTCTTGGTGATAGTGGTAAGTCATCCTAACACATATTGCATGTCCAGCAGCTTACATCTCGACAGCTACTTGGATCACTTTTGTCTAAATACTATCGCTTCCATCCTCAATACGTTGGACTAGCCGTGGCAATCATTCCCCTTGGCGCTCTTTTTGCGATACCTTTCCAAAAAGCATCCTTGTTCAGCCGGTCGAGGCACCACCCCCAAAGAACGGACAGTATGACATTCGAAAAGCGCGTTACCTGGACATCTCATCTTGTCAGGAGGGCCATCTTCATGATTTCGCTACCTTTTGCTGACCTGGCCTACACACTTGCATCAGGTGGACGTCCCACCCACTACATGGTGCCTATCATCTTCGCTGGCTTGGTGGGATTTCTCTCCAATCTTGCCATTGCTGAGTGCAACGGCATCATAATGGAAACGTACGATACCTCGGACTTGCAGCCAGGCATGACTGGGAGACCTCGCCGCGTGCTGCCAGAGGAGATCAGAAAGAAGAGAACGAACTTCTCCTGCTTCCCTCGAGTGACCGCCGGGTTTGCCGTTGCTCAGACGTTTGCCTTCCTCGTCGCTGCAGGGTCTACGGCTTGGGGCGGTGTAGTGGAAAGGCATCTGGGCGCACAGACGGCCACTGCGGTCATGGCAGGTATCTTGCTCGTCTTGACACTGCTGTTGATTGGCGCCTTATGGCGATTCAAGACTGTTCAGATCATTCCCTCGGAGAGGTTTGGGACCAATATCCTTTCTGGTCCAGAGGATGAGTGGAAACCTGTCATCATAGGTAACCCCAGTGGTACTACTCGGCGAATGAGTCTGCTGGAATTGGGCGCTTTAAGTAGATGGAGTGAGATCAGGCGGAGGAACAAGCTCGCTCCGAGCGAGCGTTAGGCAGAGAGGCTTTGCTTTTCGTTGCGCAGAGGATTCATTCGACACCGCTGGTCCGTGTTGATGCCTACTGTACCTCATTGCTACCTACAGTCAGACCGGTGAAATAAGATTAATGATCGCGCGAACTTGAAACTCGGTATGACGCGTATGTGTATCCGAAAGAACACCGTTGAAGTCGAAGCATAACCGCACAGACTGCAGATTGCTGACCCACAAGTTCGTTACCTCAGGTACTTGTTGAATAGGTCGCTTTCCTTGACCCTAGTCTAACTTACTTGAGTAAGGAAAGTTTCCCGTCGTAAACCTAAATCGATGATAGAACTACCAGCTTTCAACACGGCAGCATCCAACAACAAGCACCTATTCGTAATAATAGGCTCTCTTGCCTATTGCTCCAACGTGCCCCAAGTTTAGCATCTACGTACTACCAGAGACAGTACGCCGAATGTCGCGCGCTTTGCCCCAGGTATCAAGCCAGACCTTGCGAGGCGGTCTTTCAAGCTGGCTCGAGGCTACGCCTTCCTCTTGGGGTAAGGAGCTTCAGTGCGGCGGGACGGGATGGTGCAACCATCTCTACCAAGATCTTCGAAGAGAAGGGCCGTCTTCCGATGGCTTGCCCTTTCTGGCGGCTAGGGGGTGTCCTTAATCCTGCCGTCGATCCAGATCTGCGTCGAGCCGGAAATAATGCGATTGGGCGTTCTACTGGCGGCTCAAACGATCAGCAGCACTGAGCACTGAGCATTTCGTCACGGAAGGAGGCAGAGTCGATCTAGCGTGAGTCCACTCGAAGCTACGCAGAAGGGGGCATCCATGGGCTTCAAAACGCTCCAATCGTATTGCATCCCTGCTCCCAGCTTTCCAAGCGCGTGCTTATATGAATCTGGAACGATGCAGCATGCCTTGAAACGTGTGCGGCCAAGAACCCAAAACTCTGCTGCTGCACGCGTGCACGCCTACGGAGAAGCAAACCGTAACTTTCTCTAATCCACCTTTTCATTCCGATGCTCTAGACCTACCTAGCACACTGACTTTCCTCGCGATGTTTGGGTAAATCGATTTACTTCGACCAACATCGTCATGCGCTGCTGGCTCATGCTTGGCTGCATATTACCGTGGACTCAAAGCCAAACCATGGCTTGCGGCAATTGTTACCGGCGGACTGGTCCATTGTTTACAGAGCACATGTTCCACTGGCGCCCTACATGCTTCAACGGCGTGTAGGAGACCATGCCTTTATGTGTGAGCGTTTCTCCATTTCATATGCTGTTTTCTATACCTTGTTCAGCAGTACCTTACTACAACTGGCCTTGAGGCATGCGAGACTGTGTGTCCCTCAACTCCTCTCGTGAACCAACGCCCTGCGACGACAATGTCTACACCAGCTCAAGCAGACGATACTCAGCAGCTTCAAATCCCATAGGCAACCTTTCCGAAGATTTTCATCGGCACAGCCTCACGCATCGACGGCCAAACATATCTCGAGAACGGTCTACACCACGAGCTCGAGAACACAACCAAGGCCTGCAATTATCAAATAGCTTTGATAATCGAGTCTGCCGCCAAAGAAAGAGCCTAATTCGCCTCCAATGCTTCTCCACACACCATTCCCGTTTATCGGCACTCCTCGAGGATATGGTGCAGACCGGTCTTGATACTTATCATCCTACACACCCAAAACTTATGCTCCACGACTCCACTTCACCCTCACTCTCTCCAGCTGAGCAACTTCCATCGGCGTCTCCCTTCTTCGGCTTCGCTCCCCTTTCCCCTTCCTCTACCTCCGCATTTGGCAGTCACGGCTATGGCTCGGCGCACTATTCTTCACGGCCCCCACAGTCATACAAAATTGACGAAGACTCAAGACACAGTGCGTTGAAAGATGCGATCGGCGGTACGACAATGATGGTGAAGAAGAAGATAAGATTGCGGAAAAGCTCGAAGAGTTTACCAAGTGGGACGAGGAAGAGCAGAGAGTGAACGACGAGATGATCCACTGTCACATTGATGTCACGTGCGTTGGCTACGTTTTGTATAGACATATCTAGGATGGCTGTGGGAATATTTGGTATGGAGTTTTCCAAGGATAAAAGCGGCGGTTCTACTTTAATATAGCTCATGCTTTTCACGATGCTGGGAAAGCGAACCATTTACGGCTACTTATTGGCTATAGTCTTTCATGGACGTTGATTCGAAGATGAGGGATGGGATCGGATACGAAATTTGTGGCAGAACAGTACCTTACAGCTACAATGTTGCTATAACGAGCTGACGATAGTCATAGCTAAGCATGGAAGCGTGTGAGAATGCTAAGTGGTTCATAATAGTCTTTTGTAACCCAGTGAGGCATTAGGAACTCAACGGTACTGTCACTTCCCAGCTAGATAGGAGAACACCAAGCGTGAAGACCTCACGCGCTAGTCCCAATACAGCCGCCCGAGGGCTTTGTCACCGTCAGCGGGTCTCTGAAAATGTGTAAATACTCCTACAATACGCGATGTCAATACACAAGTTCGCTCAAGCGAGCCGGTCGCTTCCTGCCTATGCCAATACAGCAGGCCGAGCTGTCCACATCAAAATCAATCCTCAGCCACGCAACTTGGCAGAGAGCACGGAGGTGATGCGCGTGTTGCAGCGGTACGGGGAGCTGGTTATGTACAAGCATCTGAAAGTAAGGAATAAGTCGTCATCACTGGCTTAAGCACAATTACTAAAGCCTGATTAGAAAGCTGGCTAATCTGACTGGATGAGGGCAGCATGAACCGAACGGTCACGCAGCAAAAAATACCGCATTAGCTATTTACCAGAGTCCGGATTCGGCACAGGACGTGATCAATGCCAGTCCGTTACTCTTTGAACTGACGAGACCGGGAGCTGGCTCGAACTCGTCGGATTACCGTGACTCCTCTCAAGCCCCAGCTGTTGAAGAAAAAGGAAAAGATCGGTGGGTCAATAGAAAGCAACCAGAGCCAGAGGACTTGCTTGCCGCGGCCAAGAATACAATGCGGGAGGCATTCGCTGGCGAAACCTCCTCTCCCAACTCCAATGCCAGGGATGATGGACGCAACACCAACTGGGCTCACACCAACTCCCCCCCAACCCCGCCTTCACGAGCGCCAAAACCTTTCACGCCCAACCCAACCCCCTCTAGCACCTCAGCGACCTCCCTTCCCTTCCCACCCTCGCCTTCAGACAGTCCTGCCAACATCTCCGGAACAGAAAACAGAGAATTCCACCTCACAGTCAGTCGCAGCGTGCTCAATCACCAAGCGTACATTGAACGACAGCACTACTACGGCGGTTTTCGACTGGATGTTAACACGATTATGGCGGAGGATCTGGAGCTGAGGGTGCCAGTGAAGGGGTTGGCTGACTGTCAGATGGAAAAGGGAGAAACGCCGTTGAGGATGAGGCAAAGAAGGGAAGTTGCGAGGGGGAAGCAGAGGAAGACTTTAGAAGAGGTATGGAGAGAGGCACAGTTGTAGAGGGTGATTTGAGGTGAAAGAGAGTTCCAGTAAACTTCACGCCGATTGACGCTGACGCGCCTACTGCAAATTGCCTCGGAAGATGAAGTCAACGAAGATCGCGTCACTCCTTGACAGCATCATTGTCTCGGCGATCTTGCAATATCACTTTGGAAGACGCTTGGCACTTCACCCCGTGTGTGTAACGTTGAGGAATCTCACATAACTACGCTGCTCTAGAATTCGTTGCTTATGACCTTCGTCACACGCGCGAAGTCGATTTGCAGGTAACCAGATACAACGCGGCCCAAGAGGCTCATCTTTGCTGTGTGCTAGTCAATTCAAATTCCTCATCTCATGCAAGTTCATCCTTTCGCACTGAAAACACGGACTCGTTCGTGATCAAATTCTAGTGTGCAGCATTCTAGCATCGGCTACGAATATCCACCAGCTGCATCAGGCTGACTCCTAGTCATGAAAGTTATGATGTTTCACCGGAAGCATCCGGCTGTGCAGAATTGATTGAACGTTGGATCTTAGCCCTCTATCTCATACAAGCTAAAAAACAAAGACCTCCTGCAGTCCAGCATCACCCAATACAGTTATATATATAAATTGTCAGCTTGAATTATCTGGTTTTCCTGATGCGAGTTCACCGTCTCCATGACCTCCTGCGGACCAGCATCACCCAATAGTTCATTATATAAACTGTCATCTTGAATTATCTGGTTCTCCTGCTGCTAGTTCACCATCTTCAAGACCTCCTGCGGTCCAGCATCACCCAATTCTTTAATATATATACATTGTTAGCTTGGATGATTTGGATTTCCTATTGCAAGTTGACAATCTCCCAAACCCGACCTCACTTACGCGTGGTCCCAAAGCGCCATCACCACCATTCATATAATCATTGTTGACACCCTGAAGACACCCCTACCATTCAACCAGCTCACAACTTTTCCCTAACCACTGTCCCCCCAATGGATTCTCCCCCCCAGGAGCCTTCAAAAAAGCAGCGCCGCCCACTACAATCCACATCCTGCTTGTCCTTGGAGCAGATTCAGCTGAGCATTGGACGAGTGGTGACTTTACTGTGTTCATTACGACGCTCAGGGACCAGTTTCAGATCAATGGAGACTTCTTAAAACCAGTCAACCTCGTTGCATACGCCTAGGGCAAACGCTCAACAACAAAATTTGTCCGTGGTAATAAAGGGTTGTCTACCATCAAGCCTGGGTCGATCAGCCTAAACTAAGAGTCATCTATCATAACTGTGTTTACTGGGTTCATTACAACACTCAGGGACCAGCACTACCACAATGGAGACTTCTCAACAACAGTCAACCTCGGTGTATATATCCAGGGTAAACACTTATTATTGAATCCTATCTATAGTAATAAAGAAGTCGTCTACCACAAAAGCTAGGCCTATCAGCCTATACTAAATCCCACTTACAATCACTGCGCCAACGAGCATCAAAACCCGGCGCTGACTGCTACAAAAGACTCCAATCAGCGTCAGTGGCGATGGTGTGCTGGTGATACTATTCAGCCATTGCATAACAATTGCAGTGACGATGTCTACCTCTGGCGAGGAATTGGCTCAGTACGACGATATATCACCTGTTTTGGTGGAGATGTCCACGGTAATGTTATGATCAAGGCTTATTATGGAGGCATTATCGTCAGCCACGAGACCATGGCAAAGATGAGTATAAATACTTATCCAAATGCATATATATAAATACTATCTCAAACAAGCCCATCCAGCCCACGATGAACGAACGCACGCGAGCATTCAGCAACTACAGGCGCTGATATACGATCCCTCAGCGGAAGATACCACGGTTCCTATCCTCCAAACGCATTTCCAGCCAACGATCACCGCACACGAGCGAGCATTCATCAGATATGAACACTAATACTTCGATCCCTCAGCGGCGAATTCCACAATCCCTACTTATCTTACACACACATAACTGCAGGCGTTACCATAACAGTAGAGATACAAACCATAAACCTGAACCTCGAGCTGAAAATGCAAGTGTATAGCATAGCACCCCCAACAACATCCTTGACTGGGGCAAGACTGTTCCTTTTGTTGGTGTTGGATCTGGTGTTGGAGTACGTCACGATAGGTTATATTTCAAGACTTACTGGAATGGAATAAGGTAATGGTAATGATATTGTTGACTGGGGTAAGTCTGTTCCTTTGGAGCCCCTGTTGAATCTGGTGGACGCTATTCTAGGCTCATACGCCAGCGCTCGTTACGATCAGGAAGAGGTAGAAGAGGGAAGGGGTAAACATAACCACCCCACACACCATAAAGAGCCACCTCCATCCCTCTCGTACAGGCACTCAGCTGGTATATCCCGATTATCAGCGATATGCCACTCGGAGTTTTATGTGGAAGCAGCGAGAAGGGGGGAAGGGTGTCATTTCTATGGATGGTGGGTGTTGATGGGTGATGGGGGGGCTTGATGAGGTGGGTTTTGGGGAGGATAGGGGGTGGGGAGGTGTGGGTGGTGAGGATTGCGACGAGTATGATGGATGGTGTGGATGATGGGTGTGTAGTTTTTTATGGTATTGGTTGTTTTCTGCGCTATGGGTTATTTGAATGGCCGGTATTAGTACAGCGATGCTGGAATCTATGACAGATGTTAAACCCTAAGGGCCTGCACCCCCCAGTCCTAATCCCCTGACGAACCTCACCTCATCCGCCTGCCGCTCCAACGCCCTCCTCATCATTCTGCCATAATCTCGCGCCTCGAGCCCCTCTCCGTTCGTTCTACTCTCTCCACCATCCACCTCCTCGCCCCCATCGACAACAACATCGAAGCGCGGTTTCTTCCTGAACCCTAGCACGCCAATCTTCTCCCCCGTCCAGAGAAGGACTTCGCTTCTCTCCTTCGCGCTGACTGGGAGTAATTTGCGCGCGACGTCGCCTTCGTTGAGGTCGTTGTTGAAGATGCCTTGGGTGGGGACTGCGTCCGTAGGGGAGGTGGAGTAGGTGTTGATGTTCCAGCGACGGACGAGGGTGGAGCCGTCTCGTTCGACCCATTTGAGCTGGCCGTCGCTGTCGGAGAAAAGGAGGCGGCTGCCGTGGGGTGTGAGTGAGAGGATTTTGGAGCGAGAGGCGGAGGCACGGTTGCGGATTGGGGGTTTTTCCTCTTTGGCATCAGATGAGGAGGATGCTGTGAGGGGATATAGTTCTAGCGAGCCTTTGCCGTTGTATTCGCCGCCTGCTACTAGTGTCGGGCTGTTGGGCGTTGGAAGAGAAGTGATGGAGCAGAGACTACCGCCGCTGTGGATGGTGGAGGATAATTTTGGGAAGAAGCGCCGGTCATAGTGTAAGATGCTGGGGAATCGGCCGGCAACGTATATAGTAGATGACGGATTAAGGTGGAGGATGGAAAGAGGCAGCGGTTGGAAAAGGCTTGCGTAGTCCAGCACTGATGAAGGGTCCCCATTATGGAGGCGGTTGAAGTCGTTGTGATTTTGAGGATTGTGGGTAGGATGTTCGATATCTGCGCTCTCTCTGAAATATGTGTAGGATGATCGCCGTCCGTTGTTGCCAACGCGAGGATCGTGAATGTGGAGGGAGAGTGTTGTGCCAACGGTCAACGGTATGGGGTAAGTGGCTTCGGACAGAGCTGATATTGAGAAGGGATATCGGTCGTAGGAGGAAATTTGGAGAGTGTTGAGGTCCACTTCGTTCAAACCAGACTGTACGGCAAAGTAGGCTTTATTGCGAGCTTTGTCGACGCTTACGCACTCGACAACCCCAGTGCTTGTCATCTTCGCTCTAGAGTTACTAGGATTTTGCCAATTGGTACCGTCAGGCCCATTCACCGAGAGAAGGCTGGGTCTGCTGCGAGTGATGATCCGACCATCGTTGGGATCAGGAGCTTTATCGTCTTGCCCAATATTCCAGAGGCATACACTCCCATCGTCTAACGGACCGACCACGATATCCTCTCCACCATTTTTCAAAAGACCCAGGCCCCGGGTCTCCAATTTTTCTCCATTTCCGTTGGGCTCGCTGAAAGGTTGTTGAAGCCAGCTGAGTGATAAGGGTGCATGTCTCGCTATATATTCGCTATACCAGTCCACCTTCTCATGCGGGTATGTAGGGTCCCAACAGGCCATTGGCCGTGCCGTAGCTGTCGCTTTCTTGGGGGTCTCATTTCGTGGCGAAGCTTCGACATCGCGATTATTGCCAGCAGACTGCGCTACAAGCCTCTGCAGCTCAAAGGCCCTTGGTTCCTGTACAGGTGTTTGGGCGCCGTACAGAAAGTCACGTCGCTTGCGGGCAGCTTCAGAGTGAGAGTCCGCTAGGCAAAGCTCTTTCCAAAGCCCATTGTCCCGCGTGGTTTTGTGGAAACGCTTGGATGCAAGCTGTAGGGGGACGATTTCCGTCGCGTCGAGGACTGCTTATGTCAACTCAAGCCTCATCGGACGGCGTGGGGATGCCTTACAGTGAGCTATGTGCAGTATTAGCTCCTCGGGCAGCTGTTCCATGGCAAAGATTGTCGACCGGGGATGGATGCGGAATGACGAGCTGGGGACGAGAAGTGAGATGCCTCGGCTCAACCCCACCTGGTCGACAAACAAACGATTGGTATGAGTAGCTCCATAAGATGACCTCCCTTCTCAATTGCGCTCTTGCTGTACTTGCATCGTTCTTTCTGGCATCATGCGGGCCATCCAAGTAGAGTCTTACGTCTCGGGCCCCCAAGATCTCACCGTAACCACCCTCCCCAACCCCACTCCATCACCAGACCAGCATCTAATCGCCATCCACGCAACCGCCACCAACTTCTTCGACCTCCTCCAAATCCGCGGAAAATATCAGCACCAGCCGGCTCTCCCCTGGATATCCGGCTCCGAGTTCTCAGGCACAATCCTATCTACTCCCTCCTCAAACCCCAACCCCGCCTTCCTAAAGGGCGACAAAGTTTTCGGCGCAGCCCAGGGTGGCTACTCCACCCACGTCTGCGCGACAGAAGCGCAATTACGCCTCGTACCGAAAGGATGGAGTTTCGTGGACGCAGCAGGGTTGATGGTCACTGCGCCGACAAGCTACGCAGCCCTTGTCATTAAAGCCAGGGTGAAGAGAGGAGATTACGTCCTTGTACATGCTGCGGCGGGAGGAGTGGGTTTGGCTGCTGTACAGGTGGCTAAAGCGTTTGGGGCCACCGTTATAGCGACGGCGGGCAGTGCGCGGAAGTTGGAAGTTGCCAAGGGGTATGGAGCGGATTTTGGGGTGGATTACAATCAGCCCAAATGGGTAGATGAGGTTAAGAAATTAACGCCGAAGGGGATGGGAGTGGATATTGTATTCGATCCTGTAGGGATGGTGAACACGAGTCTACGGTGTACAGCTTGGAATGGCCGGATAATTGTCATTGGATTTGCTGCGGGAAATATTGAAAAGGTTGCCATGAACAGGGTATTGCTCAAGAACGTTAGTCTGGTGGGGCTTCATTGGGGTATGTATGCCAAAGAAGAAGTAGAGACCGTGGAGGAGGTATGGGGAGGTTTATTCCGCCTCATGGAGCAAGGGAAGTTTAGGGGAACAGTGTATAGTGATCGGAAATTTATTGGATTAAAAGTGTAAGGGAAGCCTTGGGAATGCTGGGAAGGAGAGCGACATGGGGCAAAGTGGTCGTCGAGGTACCGGATGGAGAGAAAAGCAAGTTGTGATATATCATGTATTGAGTGCTGATAAAAACGTCTTCCAGGCCAGCCCCATTCCCTTCATCTAGCTTCTGAGTAATAGTGGCTGAAGCTAGGGCAACGTCGAATATATTGTTAGATTTTGCACTAGAGTCCTATGCGTAGGGCTTCGCTGATACTTCACAGACTCTGCTTGCCCCTTGTCTCTATGGGAAAGCAGCACATAGCCACAAATGCTGCAAGGATAAGAGCGCCTGATGCATATACGGGAGCGTTTGGATTGACAGATCCTGCGTTGACGGCAACGATTGGAGCACAAAGACCTGTGATTCTGTTCAGGCAGGACGCTATACCCGTTCCAGTGCCGCGGTTGGGAGCCGGGAAGACTTCCGGAGTGTAAGCGTATAACACGCCGTACATGATATCTGTCCCGAATTAGCAACTTGCTATCGAGAATTGGGACATATGCGTTTCTATGAGAACGTACTCTGGAAGAAAGCCTCAAGACTGCTGAAGGTCAATTGATAATTGGAGTTGGAGCTGATAGTGAAGCAGAACAACAAGATACCAGTGATCAGCGTTGAAATTGCAATGGTATACTTTCGGCCGATGTACTTGACATCGACTGTATAGGCAGCTATGATGGACCCTGGAACCCCCACGATCGAGGTGATGGCGTAATTGCGATAGACAATATTGTTTGGCGTGGGAGCTTGATGTTTGCCGGCGTTTTGGAGATATTGTGGAAGGAAGGCATTGAAGAGAGGGTAACCCATTCCAATCGTGGCCCAACAGAACCAAACCAAGCACGCTGTAAATGACTATTAGCATCGGCCTAATGCAAGCGGCAGATGCAATTATCATCGTAGTCGGGGCTTCACGATAGTGGGAAAAAGTACATACTCATGGTTCCCATCTTCCTGGTGATGAAAAGCGGTGCAAGCCTATCCTTGGAGAACTTGCTGAAAAAGCGCTGAACTATCTGACTTGTGGACAGCTTGGCAGGATGATCAACGGCAGGGTCGCCCCCAACTGCGTTCAGTACTTCCTCGGATAGCCACGTTTTACGTCCGTTTTTGTACGCTGCCATTCATCAGCATTGATATCCAGGTGAAGATAGTACCTCATACCGATTCCATGAACAGTTGCAACTGCTTCTGCCTGACGACCCCTTGAAAGGAGGAATTTTGGAGACTCGAAGAGATGGAAGAGGAAGAAGCGGCAGATGAACATGGCAAATATTATGACGCCAATAGTGATATTGAGGTATCTCCATCCCCAGTTCTTGGCTTTAGTGCAGCAGGCTACGCCGGGTGCCGCAATGTCGCAAGATTCAAGGTCTGGGCTACATGCATATTTGTATCCACCGAGGAATCCCCAGGCGACTACACCAGTTTTAGTGATGAATTTGAAGCAGCTGGACATTCTGCTTACTAAGAGAACCAATCAGCTGTCCGAGTGGCCACCAAACAGACAGCAAAGTTAGCAATCCCTGGGAAGCAGTTGGTAGAAATTCGAGGAAGAGCGCCTTCTGCAAGTTAGCCTCGTCAACATCTTGGGAGATAGTCATGGGCAAGTACGCCGTCAACAGGAAGATTCCCGCCAATGCCCACTCCCAATGCAGCATATAGTCCACAGACACCAACCCAGCTGTTGCCACCACCTACTGCGATACAGAAAAGCCCAGCGATGAAGAGGGTTGCGTTGAACGCCAATCGACGACCAATGATATCGGAAGCGATACCCCAGAAGGAAGCCCCGAGGCACAAGCCAACGAACAAGGAGCAGGTAGTGTATCGGACATGAGTACTGGATACACCATACTCAAGTGTCAATGATGGTAAAGTAAGCGCCACCATCTAGCATATAAGTTAGTCATGATTCGTTATGGGACCTCCCGTGAACTCCAGAGCATACTTGAAGAACCATGCTACATGGTTGACTTGTCAGCGGAGCATATCTGTTAGAGCGTTAGCTGGACTCACTTGTCCGCTAGCCAGCCAAAACCACAAAGGCAAAAGAGCTGCCATTGGTACCATCCCATGCCGATGTCCATTATAGCTTTATTGATGACTTTTGATTTTCCTAGACAAGATTCAGTACGCAGAGACTTTTGGCGTCTAATCCGAAGGCTAGCTAAGTGGCATGACAGAAATAGGATTTTGCTTCACGTACGGTCATAAGCGGTATCATGCCCAGACGCCGCGATATCAAGGTCGATTTCTGCTCGAAGACCCTCCACCGTATAAGCACTATAGTCATTACTTGGGCTGACAGCTGCCTCATCGTCTAGCTTTTTGCCTTCGGAGAACATGCCGACTTTCTCATCGTGATCTGCAACGACAGATGCATTTCGACTCGATTGGGCTAACGGCACATACACGTCTGGAAAGTCACTGACGTCGTGCTTTTGGAAAGGGTTCATGAATACAGGCATATCGACGGGGTATCTGGAGAAGCCAGAGACAATGGCGCCGAGTTCTCGAATGATGCCTTATGTGCCGAATGCAAAGACAACTGCTGTTTGATTGGTTCAAGAAGGCGTATAGCTTCCCTTTCTGCTGCCCAGATCGAGACTTGAAATTCCCAGAGGTTGATAGTCCTATTAAGATCGACGAGTAGGTTGTTCAAGAGAATAGCATCACACAGCCAAAGTGGACTTCTTTTTCTAGCTGCATTGGCTGCTATTTGACAAGGCAGAGGGAGGTGGGGATAATAAGCGCTACCAGCAGTGGAGCGGAATGAGCAAACGTTAGACAACCAAGTGCGAGCGGTGAAGCGCAGGTACCGTCCGCCTTGTACGGTTGGAAATGAGAGATGGAGGAAGAGAGGAACAGATCTTGAGAAGATAAGACAGCCAGATGGATGAAAGCAGATGCTCAAATACCGCTTCCCTCAGCCTGCCCACCTACCCCACGTCACGAGCGACGGCGACCTTGGCGACCCACCACGCTAGACCATATCTGGGTCGTACGGCAGATTTATTCCCCTCAGGCTCTCCGAGTTGTCTTGGTAAAGAACTAAAGACCCTGATGGACATTTCCTCTCCACAGCCATTGGATGGAGGTGTATAACTCTTTGTCAATGCGGCAATACCAGAAGGCTAGCCGTTAGTTGTCCGGGAGTCCGGTTACACCCAGGGATATGCCATCATGTCCCGAGCCAAAACAGTTGGGTCTTGATAATGTATTTGTGGTCTTTTTGTACTTGTCGAACGCTGGCATCGTGCAACATTGTGGGCTGTGAATGTTTCCCGTAAGCGGATACTGAATAGTATAGCCGGTCATTCGGATACCCTATTTGCATAGTCCTACCGAACGTTTAGCATGCAGTCAGAGATCATTAGAGTAGTTACTGGGGACAACGCACAAACTTGTAGTCGATATTCAATCTCTTGCTTGAGGTCCATTTCTTGGAGATGCAAACAATAGCTCACTGATGCCAATTCCTACGGTGACGGCTGCATTATTGCCGATGAAGGCAGTAAGTTTATGTAGCTCTTGTCAACCCCAAAATCTCGGTGGACAGACTGAAAGAAAACCGGTCATTCTTCCTTGCCTTCCCAACGTAGCGGCGAAATAGGCTCTCGTGAGAATCACAGTTTGGGGTGTCTTCGAGCAGCTTCTGACCTGGGGACTGTGAGCCTGGACATACGCAGACTATGGTTGTGAGTTCTTGGAAAGATGAAACAAACGCAATTGCGGGTACGATCTGTGAGCAGAAAATGGAATGCTTTAGGCACGCGATTATAGCCTATGGCTTTCTTCATGGCTGTTCAGGAGCAAACTTCGAGGCTGCAAAGGAACAGGCCTCAGACAGAGTCCAAGGGTTCATATTGACTTCCATGGCACACCGATAGCAAGGCGCAGGCAGGATGAGACACGCTCGAATCCGCAAACCGCAATATTCCCATTCCTGAGGTATTTTGGGTTGGTATACTTTCCAGGCTCAGATTGGGTCGCTTTCTGATTGGCAGAAACAAGGCTTCCGCCAACAAGGCTCAGCCCTGCTTGGCGGCCTGGGGTCGGCTAGATTGGAGGCAATGATATGCCCACGATGCCATCATTCATACTTAATTGATGCCGTACTCGCGTTCTTCGTAATCACTTTTACCGTCATCTTGGGATCGCTCTTGAATGGCAAACAGTACTTAAGAAAGCTCTATCCGACCAACGGCCCTAACTAAGGAATCTTTCGGCGACTTCGTAATGTTCCACAACTATTAACGTTACACAACAATAAACGCACCGAAATGGGACCACAAGACTGAGACTAAGGTCTTAGATATCATCATGAAGATCATTGAAATAGGAATTACGTTCCTGCTGGGAGCATCGCTCACTACATCTTTATCACTACACTCAACAAGGTACGGCAAAGACGCCATCTCTCAGCGAGAAGCCGAACCAGAGGCGGAAGTGCTTCATGCGCCACACTACGAACGCTTCGATGAAGAGCTCTTAAGCTATCTTGAGAAGCGCAGAGGTGGCGGCGGGTCAAGCGGAGGAGGAGGAAGAGGTGGATCATCGGGAAGCTCGTCATCAGGCTCCTCTGGCTCGTCAGGAAGTTCTTCGGGCTCATCCTCAGGCGCTGGCAGATCGGGAAGCAGTGGGGGTTCAAGTGGTTCCAGAAATACGGGCACAGCCAGGTGAGACATACCTAGGCTTTAAAACGGCTGGCAAGCGAGCTAACAGAGAACACAGTTCTTCGTCGGCGATAGGGCCTTCTTACGGCGGAGGTAGATATTACGGAGGCGGTTCGACATCAGCCTACAGATCTGGAGGACGTTCGCCAGCTGGCATTCTTCCGTTTGCTTTGGGTGGAGCAGCGCTTGGTATCTTCCCTGGACTCTGGCTATACGGCGCCTACTCGTACAACTACAACAACCCCTATAACTTCCGCAACCGATCCGACCCTAACGGCCAGAACCAGAGTTTACCGGTGACATGTCTTTGTCAACAGTACAGTGCATGTGGATGTGATGACACCAACAACTCGACATTCCTGGACTCGGTGGTGGGAAACGGGAGCACGGCGGACGAGAATAGCACACTGGTTCACATTGGCAACGTGAATGGGACCAAGACCATCATTCTCAACGGTACGCTTCCGAATGGCACCGACACAGACAACAGCACGGACAATAGTAGCTCAAGCACTAGCAGCACTGGTGCTGCTACAAGGAATTATGTTCTGGAGAATTCAGGCTTCTGGCTTGTTGGTGCCATTGTGGGCGCAACGATATGGCTGATGTGAACGGAGAGTTTAGCAAGAGGGAGTACTTATACCCGGGCGTTGGTATCACAATAATTGGGGTCAATCTGGTCTCAATTTGGACATGACAGCAAGGCGTTGGAGGCCTCTTGTCACTTGAATATGCTTGCCATGAGTTCCTGAGTTTCTCCATCACAGTCTAGTGCAGATCTCGGTCAGAGCTCAGATATGACGAGTGATATGAAACCTTGATTACGCGGAGCATGATCATTTCACTAGCCGGGTACTTTATCTCGATTTCTGGTGTGAAGCAAACACGGGTGGCAACCCAGTTTCGTTTTTGATAGTTTCATGAGAAACGCAGAACCGGTCCGACGAGCAGGGCCCAACCTCCTTCAACTGTCCAATATCACAAGATTCAAGTCGGGAGGCTGCAGCTCCAAATGTGTTCGCTTGGCTACGGGATCGTCGGATACCCACAACCAGCTGTCACAGTGGCAGGGCATCCTGGCCATGTCTTGCATGATGCAAGCTGTTTTAAACTCCCAGCCCATCCCTTGCGTGCCACTGTCGTTTCAGGATCTGTAGCAGACTCTCGTATCGACGATCACTAGCGAGCGAGCTTCGATGGATGGGGAAAATTGCGAGGCGTCAAGTGTTGCCGATTCTCTCCGCTTGTTGAGCTATCAGCCTAGCGCCTTGGTAGATCAACGTCCCCTTTCCCAAGCCAGAGAAGCAGCCAGAGCACGCCATGACCATCCTCCAGCCGAATAAATCTCCGCAATCCCTGTTGACTTCACGCCGGCGATAGTGGCGTCGTCAAGGTCGCCAACCTCGTCAATTGACTATTGGCAGGCTGGAAGCGATCTCAGTAAAGTATTGATGAATGGCAGCGTTTTGGTCAAATGTACGGGGCTGGCTCCGGCCACCACCAAAAGGAGGCCAACATGCGCTTACGAGGCCACTCCATCGAGAAAGGTAGGCGAGCGATAATCGTCTCAGGATAGTGTGTACTGTGTAGATCTCGAAGCCGGCGCTACTCTGCACTCGTTGCAATCACAACAAGCAACGGAGTGATGGACCAATCATCAATTGCGCGGGGGCGGGAGAAGTGGGCGGCATCGGTGTTCAATCCCTGCTGGGAGGGACATGCACCATCAATTTTCTGCGCAAGGATGAGCTTGCTACAGGAGGTGGAGACTTTCACACCTAAAAATGTCTTTCTCCCACCTCCAGGATTTGCAGGTGCTTGCCTCTTTTGGGTTACGCCGCCAATATGATTGGCCATAGTGCAACCAGAGGAGCGAAATAGCGGGGCGCTAAGTCACCCCTTCCGCGTTCGAGATTGGTCGGCTGGGAAATCCAGCCCTCGGCTGCCCCCTACTACGCCGGAACCGCTCCAATTCATAGATAAACAAGTTCGCCCGCTTTCCATTCCTTTCCCTTCCTCTTTTTATCACATCTCTCACTCCAAACATTCTCCTTCAACCAAAACATCATCACAGTCGCTTCTGATCATACATCGATCAAGACATTCGCTCAGCGCACATCATATTATAAACATCTTCCTCACTCCAAACCCACCTTAATATCATCAACTTCACACAAAAATGCCTTCCATTCAGAAGATCGTTCTCTCCCTGGCCTTTGCTGCCACTGTTCTCGGCCAGGCTTCGCAAATCGGTGATGGTCAAGTCCAGGCTCCTACGTCTGTTGCATCCGTCACCCCGGTCAAGCAGATCACCGATGGCCAGATCCAGGCTGTCACATCTGTGCCATCTGTCACTCCAGTGAAGCAGATCACCGATGGTCAAATCCAGGCTGTCACATCTGTGCCATCTGTCACTCCAGTGAAGCAGATCACCGATGGTCAAATCCAGGCCGTCACATCTGTTCCATCCGTCACACCCGTTAAGCAGATCACCGACGGTCAAATCCAGGCCGTCACATCTGTTCCATCCGTCACACCAGTCAAGCAGATCACCGATGGTCAAATCCAGGCCGTCACATCTGTCCCATCCGTCACACCAGTCAAGCAGATTACCGACGGTCAAATCCAGGCTGTTGGCACCGGCGCAGCCACCGGCAAAGTCCCAGTGCCCTCGAATGGCACCGTTGCCTCCACCAAGCCATCAGCCAGCGCTTTCGCTGGTGCCGCCAACATGCTCGGCTGGAGCCAGGAGGTCGCTATCGCTGCTATCGGTGCCGCTGCCGGCTTTGCCATGTTGTAAAAAGCTTCCTTCACCGTCATCATCTTTACTACGCCACATACGTCAAACGCCAAAACATACGAGGAAGGAGTGTTGGAAAATCGGAGGGCTGCTTCTTTTCTTCATGTCACCAATTGAAGAAGGTTCACGATAGTAATGGGGTTGGAAGGATTTTCGACTTTTGTATCTAAGCATGACAGGCAGCATCGGCATACTCTTGCGTGTTCTTGTTTACGAAGTATATCCTTGCGATGGCCTCTACCAGCACATATGGATTGGAGGCAACGACAGGATATAGTAATAATTCAAAATTAGATTTCCAAAACCCACACATTGCCCATCCGCTCTCGCTCGCGTGCTCATACGAAATCTGACCTGGTTGTCGACCATGCACCATGTAAGTCATCAAACCAAATTGAGCGATGCATGATCCTTCAGCCTCGAGCCTGCGGCATCAAAAATCTAATCTCTACCACTCAATTCCATTGTTGTGGGCAACCTCAGCTGTCGCCACTGTCATAATCCATCACATCATCTCGTCACATCACCACCTTTCTATTCTCACTTAGCTTTAGGCGTCCCTCACGGCGACTGCCGATGCCGGCATTCACCCCACTTGCTAGTATGACGAAAAATTTGCCTTCAAGTGTTGAAGAACGCGAGATGTCACCCAACATAAACACAAGCACCTCAACGCTGCATACAGCTGGTCCTCCATTTTCTTTGACTTCGGGCAAGAGCCTGGATAACCGCCACCGGATTGACGGAGGCACATGAGACTATCGCACAACAATGGAGAAGACAAGCCTCCCATAAAACTTTCGACCGACGTCACCGACTGTGAGAGCAGAAGAGTCCCGATACAGTCCTTGCCTGCCAATGGGGACGACGCCGCAGCCAAAAATGCCTTGCATGACGGTACTTCGACGCTTGAAGCCGCCAACGGCAACGAATCACCCACACATGCAGACACGAGGTATGCACAAGGACAAGGCCTCCCATACGACAACTCATCTACGACAACGTCCGGGGACGTAGAGGCGGACCGCTGCACGAGATCATGTCAGCCTCGATCTTACATACCGAATGACGATTCAGCCAATACTCAGGCCTCCAACTTCGCCTCTGTGATCTCCGAGGACGAAGCGCCCTCCAGTGGCGGCGATGGCATGCTCACAATCCGAGACAAAGCACGTGTTGAAGATGACAACACCTACCCTGAAGGCGGCTTCTCTGCATGGCTGGTCGTCTTTGGCTCGTTCAGTGGGATGGTGGCCTCATTCGGCATCCTGAACAGTGTTGGCACCTTTCAAGCTTATCTCAGCACACATCAGCTAGCACACCACTCGCCTGCCAGCATAGGCTGGATATTCAGTATCTTCGCCTTTCTCACTTTCTTCTGCGGCGTGCAGATCGGCCCAATCTTCGACGCAAAGGGGCCTCGATGGTTGGTTGCTGCAGGAAGTGTGTTTCTGTTCGCTGGGCTGATGGGAGTTGCTGAGAGCACAAGTATGTTTGTCTACTCTTATATCAACGTCCCGCGAAAATTGGTGTTCTAATCATACTCTGCAGAATTATGGCACTTCATCATAACCTTCTCCATTCTTTCCGGCCTCGGCTCTTCTCTCATCTTCACACCAGCTGTGGGGGCTATCGCTCACTGGTTCATGAAACGACGAGCTGCGGCTACCGGCCTAGCAACAACCGGTGGTTCAATAGGAGGGATCATCTTCCCCTTGATGCTCCAGCGCCTCTTCCCACTTGTCGGTTTTAAATGGGCAACGCGGATATTAGCGTTCATTTTCCTCTTCCTCCTCAGCATTGCCAACCTCCTCATACGCACCCGCCTGACATCCTACGACAGAGCCAAAAGAGGTGAGAAGGGTATCGTGGCTACAAACCTTCAGAAGGATATCTGGCCCGACATCCGCATCTTCAAGCACTCCGTGTTCGCTTTGACGACTGCAGGAGTCTTTTTCATCGAGTGGGCGCTCTTCATACCCATCTCCTACATATCCACCTACGCTTTGTACCACGGGGTGAACACTACATTTGCTTATCAGATATTGGCCATCCTCAATGTGGGTTCCTTCTTCGGCCGCTGGGCACCTGGGTACGTGGCGGACAAACTTGGACGCTTCAACGCGATGATCGCTACCGTGGCGCTCTGCTTCGTCTCGGTGCTGTGTCTCTGGCTGACCTGCTCGCCTGAAGAGGGCCCCGGCGGTCTAGCGCAGCTCATCGCCTTTGTGCTTATCTTTGGCTTCGCCAGCGGCTCGAACATCAGCCTTACACCCGTCTGTGTTGGGCAACTGTGCGGGACCGAGGTGTTTGGAAGATGGTACGCGTCGTTGTATACTGTGGTCAGTTTCGGCTGTCTCACTGGCATACCGATTGCCGGACAGCTCATCGCTAGTGATGGGGGTCGTTACACAGCGCTGATTGCGTTTTGCGGCGGATGCTATGGACTGGGGATGATATGTTTTGTATGGGCGAGGGTGATGACGGTAGGCTGGGGGTTGAGGAAGATCTACTGAGAGACAGGCATGAGGTGGTATTGTCATTCGCTGGAAGATGAATCCCTAGGTCTGAGCAGCCATCGCTCCATTCTCCATCTAAAAAAGATTATCGTTTACGCCAAAAACAATGATATCCACGAAAAAAGACCCCATCTCACAATCCTCATTCGTCACACCTACTCTTCCTCTTCCTCTTCCTCATCCCCCCTTACCCCTTCCCCATCCCCATCTCCCCCTTCCCCCTTCCCCCTTCCCCCCTTACCCACCATAATACCACAACCCACCCCAATAACTAAAAAAAACAACCTACTACAGCCCTACCTCACCACATTCGCACTCTTGCCGGGGGCTTTGTGACGAGCAGGAGATGTTCACAGGGCTCCTTCCATCCCATCCCATCACACACACCAACTTCCCACACCCACACACACACACACACATACATATACACATACACACATATACACATATGGCTATCGCGTTTCAAACCCCCATGATGGGAGTGGGAAGGATAGAGGCTTTGCCTGCTCAGCCCTGTTTCTGTTATGTTTTGGGTCGAGGTTTCAGGTTTGAGGGAGGTGGCTGAGATGGCGTATGGCATGGGTGTTTCACGCAGTGGAGGATGCTGATGGTGGCGGTGCAGTGCAGTCTGGTTTGGGTTGGTTGAGTGGGAGGTTGAGGGGAGTGGGAGTATGTGTTCTTTGGGGTTTGGTTGGGGGTGGGAGGGTAGGTATGGGTTTGGGGTATGGATGTATGGATGTAAAGGTTGTGGAGAGCTGTGATGAAATTCAGGGGTCTCACATAGAGATTTCTTTGGGAATGGAAGAGGGTTGAGACTGAGAATTCTTACACACGAACCTCACAGAGGTTGCAGAAATGCGTTTGTAGATAGATGGGAAACGCTTGTATTGAGTGTCTATAAATTAGAATGATCGTCGCTATATAAAAAAACCATCACACCACCAAAAGAAACGCCAATTGCTATGCAGATATTTCAAAATCCATCACACACACACACATGTCGTGCTCATCTCCGGTGCCTCATCATACCAGTTGGGGCGGGAAAGCTGCCCGTTCCTGTTCCGGTTTGGCCTGGGATGCTGGTGGCTGATGGAAAGCTGCCGCTAGCACCGGTGCCGGTTGGGTAAGTGGGTGAGCCATCCGATCCGCTGCTTGGGAATGGCACTGAGCTTGAAGGGTATGAGAATGGCCCTGATCCCGAGCCAGAGCCTGAGCCTGAGCCTGAGCCCGAGCCTGAGCCCGAGCCTGAGCCCGAGCCTGAGCCTGAGCCTGAGCCCGAGCCTGAGCCTGAGTTAGATCCCGAGCCTGTAGGTACGCTCCCAGATCCACCAGCTGTGACGGTGACGGTGTAATAGACGCTGACGGTCGAGGTTGAGGCTGGTGGGCAAGAGCCACCAACACCGCTGACACCGTTGTCGCTTGAGCTTGTGCCTGAGCCAGAGCCAGAGCCAGAGCCGCTCCCTGTACCACTGCCTGAGCCAGATCCCGAGCCCGAACCTGATCCCGAGCCTGAGCCCGAACCTGATCCTGAACCTGAACCTGAACCTGAACCTGAGCCTGAGCCTGAGCCTGAGCCCGAGCCCGAGCCAGAGTCTGAGCCAGAGCCAGAGCCCGAACCTGAGCCCGAGCCTGAGCCCGAACCTGATCCTGATCCCGAACCTGATCCCGAGCCCGAACCTGATCCCGAGCCCGAACCTGAGCCTGAGCCTGAGCCTGAGCCAGAGCCAGAGCCAGAGCCAGAGCCAGAGCCGCTCCCTGTACCACTGCCTGGGCCTGTAACGCTACCGCTGCCGCTTCCTGATCCACCTGCTGTTTGGGAACTTGAATCTCCTGATGTAGATGGGCATATAACTTGATATTGAGTGGTGGTCGGCGTGATGGTTGTAGTGATATATGAGATGGTCACTGAGCTCGTGTACACGGTGCTCGTGCCTTTCATTGCGATGGGGCTGGAGCAGGGGACGTACGATGCTGTGAAATGTCAGTATATGGAGACACTAGATTGGAGCAACCTACTAATTATATCAGTGATGGTCGTCACGCCTGTAGTAAAAGTTGTAATCGTTGAAGAGACGTCGCTCGTGAATGTCGTAGTCGATGGTGGAGGGATGCCCGTGGATGGAGATCCCTCTGATCCACCTCCTGTGCCAGTACCTGCTGGGCCAGTCCCTGTAGGACCAGGAGGAAAGATACCGCTGCCAGGTGCTACATCTGAATTGCCTGATGGAAGTATGCTTCCAGTGCTGGTATAGCTCAGTCCACTTCCGCTAGAAGCGCTACCAGTCGGGTAGATAGCGTCAGAGCCAGTCCTCGTAGACCCTGGAGGGAAGACCCCACTGCCAGTTCCTACATCTGTACCGCTTGATGGAAATATGCCTCCAGTGCCGGTATAGCTCAGTCCACTTCCGCTAGAAGCGCTACCAGTCGGGTAGATAACGTCAGAGCCAGTGCTTGTAGAACCTGGAGGGAAGACCCCACTGCCAGGTCCTACACTTGTACTGTCCGGTGGAAGTATGCCTCCAGTGCTGGTATAGCTCAGTCCACTTCCGCTAGAAGCGCTACCAGTTGGGTAGATGGCGCCGGAGCTAGTGCTATAGTAAGGAGTTGACGCACTTCCGGAGCTCCCAGATATAGGAGCAAGACTCGAGGGTAGGGGCAGACCGGTCGAAGGAAGAGCTTCTGGAGTGGATTGAATGCCATAATCTCTCCGTTCCCAAGGCCAAGCGAAGACCGCACCTGCAAGGGTTGCTGTGATGATTGCTGAGGAACGCATGTCGACAACGCTAGATTAGAGATAACGATTTAGAAAGTTGAGGTTGAAGTTGAAGTGACTGAGTATTCCGAGGACAAACGAGTGTACCTGGTCAATAGTAAAGAGGAAAGGAAATATAAGAGATGTCAATGCTGCTGTTGATAGAGAAAGGAAAGATAGAGACAGCACGTTTACTTATACTGTTGCAACATAAGAGAGATTTGAGTCAGGATTATCGGGGCCATGGTTCATATTCCTATCTCAGTAGTTCGAAGGCTGCGCAATACGGACAGTGGGTCAGTCGCAAATCGTACGGCTGATGTGGCCGGCCGAATGCGACAGGTAATCATGAGCATACGAGCCACGGTGGGGACCCAAGACACACGGTGTCAGCTCTGTAATCTGCGTAGCGGTGTTGGATGGCGTTGCCTTGTTAGTCATGTAGCAAGTACAACAATATTGCTTAGCAGCACCGTCACACCAGATTGGTCCATTGCCTTAGGAAGCGTTGAAACGGTAGGATCGTGGATTCACCACCCAGACGTGCATTGTCGCAAAGACTGTGTCTTTCGGGCGTAATGGCGTTCACAGCCAAGACGGAGTGGCTCTGGTGCTCGTGGTCGCTGCGCTGCGCACGAGGTTGAGAACTTTTCGCCACGAGCTGCTAGCTGCTAGCCCGATCTATTTGCGAATCCTTCCCGAGCCTCATCAGACCTTGCCTAGAACGGTTAGGGGGATCCTGGGGCAATGCAAAGTCACCAACACCATCCAGATTGTTTCGTCTTCACTTCAAACAATGGCACAGTATTCCGTAGCATCATCCTCCTTTTCCAACGTTTTAATCATAAGACAACCAGCACCAACCTTTTGCTTGTTGGTTTCGAATCCCCTGTCTCAGAGAGGAGAGGACAACGTTCGAAATTGCTATCTTTCCACGGAGGCTCTTTCCACACTAAGCTTACGAGGCATGTCAGTCCAAAAGACGTGAGAAGACGTGCTTGGCGAAATATACCGATCAGGTTCAAGCTTAAGAAATTCTTCGTGTACTAGCAGGAAAAATACATATTGACTTTCGCCTCGTTCTTTACCTTACTATTTGCTGACACGAACCCAAGACTTGTCTTTGTCTTGTGTCGGAATCAGCTGATTTCTTGATCATTCTATTACTCAAAACATTTGAAATTGTGGACATCACTCATCCAGGCTTTAAAATCCACAAAAGGTAGTTGATCAATCGGAAGGAAAGTCAATGAATATATTAAGTTCTATCCTGGTTTGCCATCTCGACCCTGTCCCACGTGAATATTGAATCAGACTCACCGTATTGGGTTGTAGTTTCCTGTTCGAGTACCTCTAAAGTGAGGATACCAACACTCGACCACCCGTGCTAGAACCCAATGAGGATATTTCTACGTTGAGGGGTATCTCAGTGAGCCTGGTCTTTCGTGAGGAGCTGCATGCT